>Ga0307928_10001236_pt1 | contig 19365 bp, 32 predicted proteins | sample AceLakmetagen232_FD_201815 | JGI IMG/M metagenome (GOLD analysis project Ga0307928, IMG submission 201815) | Saline water microbial communities from Ace Lake, Antarctica - #232 | ecosystem: Environmental > Aquatic > Non-marine Saline and Alkaline > Saline | place: Antarctica: Ace Lake... | reverse complement strand
AACCGCTATCTTGATATTGTTTCCATTGTTCTTCTCCAAACCATTCAATCTGTTTCAAGCAATACCCACAATTAGAAGAATAAACAAAATATACTTTCTGTTCAATTAAATTATTTATAATTCCTTGAGAATCATTTCTTCCCTCTAGAACCATTTGTTTATATCCCATTTCAATTAAATCTCCTCTCCAGTTAAACCAGGCAGGAGTTCCAGTTGTTTTTGAGCATAGAGCTTCTGGAGAGGTTAATTTGTCTACTGTTCTATCAGCATCAACAAAGCCCCAAACAGTTAGAAGTAATACTGCAATCCCCAAAACTAATGTTGCAAGTATCCAAGGGTTTTCCCTCATTTTCTCGTTTAAGGTTGGTTGTTTTTTCATTTTAGTTTCATAAAAGAGAAGGTTTATGCCTTTATAAATGTGTCGCCTTTCATATATTAAACGACACTCTCCTTTATTTCTCCTTGTATTACTATTTTATTATTGTCGCTTTTTATTGTTTTTTTAAGGAACATTTTTAATCTTTTCAAAAAATGCCAAAAACTCTTTACCTCCCTTTGTGATAAAAAGTTTTCTTTTCCACCCTTTTGGTTTTAATTTTATTTTATCCTTTTTTAATAAATTTTCTTTTTCTAATTTTTTTACTCTGGATATAATGTTTTTTGGTGCTAAACCAACACTCTTTGAAAGTTCTAAAGTTCCTTTATTTCCTCTTGATATTTTTTTCAAAATTAAAACATCAATTTGGTCAAACCCTCAGACAATTTAACCATAATTGGTTTTCCTGTAACATTTTCTAATTGTTTTAATTCAACAATGCCAAATTTTTTCATTGTTTGTATATGTTTCCAGACAGTTTTATAATTTAACTTTAGATTTTTTTGAATTTCAGAAATTGTTAGTTCTTTATAGGATATTTCCTTTATTATAAAACATCTATTCTTATTTCCATAAATAAAGTTATGGCATCTTTTACATTTCATATTAAAACAAATCCTCATAAGATTTAATTGAAATTTCTTTTCCAGCCATAAATTTACCATCTTCAGTCTTATAATGTTTTTTAATCAATTTCTCTTCTTCTAACACCTTCAAATGATGGGTTAATGCTCCAGAAGAAAGATTTACTAATTTCTTTAATTCGGTAAAGCTCTTTGGTTCTTTACAAATATCAAATATCTTTCTACGATATTCGTTTGTAAATATTGATTTTTTACAATGTGGACAAATCATTCTAAAACAAATCCTCATAAGATTTAAGTGCATCAATAGGTCTTGCCTTTGTGTAAACATTAGTTACAGAAATAGAAGAGTGACCCATAAGAAGTGATAGCTGGTTCAATGGAACTCCAGATTCAATCATTCTTGTTCCAAAGCCATGCCTTAGAGAGTGAAATACATAATGTTCTGGAAGTCCTGCAAGTTTAGCATACTTCTTAAATTTTCTTTGAAGTGTTCTACTTGTTTTGTTGATTGGAATAATTGTATTCATATATTCTTTCCAACCTTTTGGTTTTGGAACTGTCCTATCCTTCCCCCCTTTTGAATCCCAAATAGAAAGATATTTTTCTTGGATGTTATCTCTCTTTAAATTAACAACTTCTGATATTCTTAATCCAGAAGCATAACCTAATAAGAAAGCAGTTCTTGCAATCTTATCCTTTTGGGGAATCACATTTATTAGTTTCTTAAATTCTTCAGGAGTTAATCCTTTTACAAGTTTTTTTGAAGTTTGAAATTCTTTCATTGTTTCACGACACTTTTGTATTATAATTTACCTTTGATAGTATATAAATCTGTCGCTTTCTCTACATTATACGACACGATTAATCTATGAAACAAAAGAAAAATTAAAAGGAATCTCATCAACAACCTCCCCAGTTCTCTTATCTATTGTTACCTTAGATTCTTCCTCAAAGCATTTACTTAGGTGGGGGTTAATTTCAATACAGGTCTGGCAGGGTCCTTGTAAGAACTTGCTCTTATAGTAATAGCCAAGGGTTTGATTGATTGCTAAGGTTCCAAGGGCTACTATTATAACAATAACCAACAATGTTTTCAATCTTTCATTCATTTTCAATTTATCTATGTGCACAAAGGTAACATTAGATACCATAAGTATTAATTATGCTTCTTGTCGTAGGGCGGAATCCTTAATTTCCTTAGCATATTTCTGAATAGTTCTCACAGCAACCTCATACTTCTCAGCAAGTTGTTTTTGGGTAAGTTTTGAGCCAATTGTTAGCTCCCTTTTTATAAACTTGATTATAAGTTGCTTCCTTAGTTGAGCTGGTGTAACCCTTTCTTCCATTCCTATACTATTTATCGCTTTATCTTTCTCACTTTCATAGTGTGCATCATCAAACTCAGATAGTACATTGTTTTTATACTTTGGATTTAAAACATCTGGAAACATTCCTCTTATTCTTTTGGAACAATACTTAGCATAATTTCTTCTCTTACTAAATCTATAATCCCTCCATAATGATTCCAAATATTTCTTTTTGATGTACATAAACCTCCCACTTTGAATGTTCTTCCTTGAATAGACATGAATCAATCCGATAGCTCTATCAACTACAATGTATTCATTAAATTTATAGAACTTAGTCATGTTTATTATGATAAAGTGTCTCTTCTTTCTAGCCATCATTAAGAACCGAGTTAAATTCTTTACAATCTTTGAAGCCCAGTCTGTTGAAAGAGCTTGAAGTGCTGGTTCATCCCAGATAATGATTTGTTCTTCTGTTTCTTGTGCAAATTTAAGTAATTTATTTAAATCAAAGAATACATTTTGTTCTCCAAACTTTCTTCCAGTCTTTTCAGAAATATAATATGCTATTGCAACTGAAAGAGTTGTCTTTCCTTCTCCTTCACCACCCTCACATAATAACACTACATCTTTTTTACTTCCTTTTCCACTACATCTTTGTGCCATCAAGTCTAACTTAGGAAGAAGATTTTTTTCAAGAGGATATTTAAATTTTGTAACAATCATAATCCATCATCCTCAAATTCTTTACTTCCAAAGATATGTTTCTCTTCCATTATCCAGATTAACCAGACAAAAATATCTTTCAATTTAGAATAAATATCTGAACTTTCAACTTGTTTGTTAGTATATGCAGAAGGATTATCTTTAATTAACTTGTTTAATCCTTTTATTAATGTATTATATTTATTCATTTCAGTATCTTCTAATTTCATAGAAACAAACATAAACAATCTATCTTCCCCCTCAAACCATTTCTTATAATCTCTCTCTTGCATTGCGAGTTCAATGTCCCCTAGAATGTTAGTTAAAAGTTTTGCATATCCTTGTCTTAAATCATAAGCTAATTCTTTTGTCTCATCTTGTACATTATCATAATAATTTTTATATGCCATCTTTTTTTGAAAAAGCCATACTATACAACAAATAATAACATTTATATACTTTACTATATATATTATACCAAAGTATAAAATGGAATATACTACAATAAAAATAACAAAAGAGACTAGGGAACTTTTAAAATCGTTGGGAAAAAAGGGAGATAGTTATGATGAAATTATTTACTCTCTAATGAAAGATGTAAACAAATTAAATCAACAAGGTGATAATGGGACAGGAGGAAGTGCTGAATGCAGTTGAGAGGTTAGGATTTACAACTTTTAAAGAGTTAAAAGAAAATCTTGTTGGATTTACAACCCCCTCAATAACACATTCACTAACAACATTATTTAAATGGCACGAAATAGAAACAGTAGAGATGGGAGTGAGAAGGGTGTACATAAGTCTTCCATTAATAGAACAATTAGAAGAGGTAACTATAACAAATGAATGAAGAAAAATATATAACTCTCACTGGAACAATTCAAAAGAAAAAAGGAATTACTCAATTACCAGTTCCAATTCAATTCAAAGTTATTTGTAAAGACCAATACTCTGTTGGGATGTTTTCAGATAAACATCTTGCTAAACAAATCGCTAAGTTAGGCGGGAAGAAAGGACAAGATATTAGATATGATTCAAACTTAAATGTTGTAGTCCAAAGATTTGAAGGAATGACAGCAAAGGAAGTTGCAACAATAATTGGTAAAGAAATGAAAGACGCTGGAGGTACACTACAATGAAAATGGAAGTTAACCCTCGACAGTTTTATAAAATGGGGATGGTTTGTTTTGGAGTTATCTTCCTTGCAAATTTTTATAACTTGATTGCTAAATGGAGTTTACTAAATATTGCTGGACAAATTTCAACAACCTTTAGTGTTATATTTAATTTAGGTTTGTTCCTCTTCTTTAATTATTTAAGAAAACAATTACCCCCAATTGAAACCGAAAAAGAAATGCCAAACCAAGAAGAGTTGAATGATTTATTAGAAAGTTTGAAATAAAACATTAAATATAAAAAAGACTAATTCTATTATTAATTATGTTAAAAAAATTAATTGTTTTTGGGATTATAAGTTTATTTCTTTTTGTAATATTCATTTATATAAAAGGTAAAGGAAATACAAATACTCTTTCAAAAGATTATCAGGGTCCTGTCCCCGAAGGATACAATGAACAACATTTTAGGGAGACAGGAATAACTAAACCCATAAAGGAAAACAATGGCAACTGATTCACAAGGTAGGACTATTGGAAGTCAGGGAGATTTAACTAAAGGAGGAGGTTCTTCAAGAAGAAGTTCATCTTCAAGTGGTGGTTCTTCTTCTGACGATAAACCCTCGTGGGCTAAACCAAAACCCCTACCTTGGGAAACTTCTTCTGATAAAGGTGGTGGTGGAAGTTCTGGTGGAAGTTCTGGTGGAAGTTCTGGTGGAAGTTCTGGTGGAGGTTATCAAGGACCAGTTAGACCTGGAACAGATGAAGCAACATTTAGAGCAACAGGAAGAACTATTCCTTCTAGGGGAGGAAGTGGTGGTTCTTATAGTCCTTCAACTGGAACATATACTTCTCCAAGTGGACAAAAGCAATCTATGGCACAATCTTTAATTCCTTCTGGAACAACAATTTCTTCACCAACAGCACAAACATTAAAACCTTCTTCAGATATTATAACCACATCAGGAATTGATTCTACAAAGAAACAACCAGCAGGAGGAGTTATATCTCCTTATCAAACTTATTATGGAGAATACATCGAAAAAAAACCATCGTGGTTACAAAGATTAAGGGGGTCTTTTTGGGGAACTACTGGTGGAGAAAATGTAATGATGATTTCTCCAGGAGGAAAAGATTTAATTTCTACTAAAGAATATAAAGATACGCTTTTTTCAGGTTTTAATAGGGATTTAAGTAACAAACCATATAGTCCTCCTTCACAAAAATCTACAACAATATCTGGACAACCAGATATAACTCTTGGAGAGAAATTTAAGATGGAGAAGTTTGCAACAGGAGGATATGACCCATTTATGATTACTGCTGGAAATGTTGGAGAGAAACTTGTAAAAGATAAGCAGAAAGAATTAGATACCTATGTTAACGAATTAAATAAACAATATGGACAAGGAAAAATTACAGAAGCAGAATGGGACACAAAGGTTTCTACAAAGAGAGATAAGATTAATATAGATTTAGATAAGCAATATGAAAAAGAAACTAAGAGATTAAGTTTTGAAAGAGGTGCTGCAACTTCTGACCCCTCAAAAGTAAGGGTGGGGGAAGAATTGGGGTTTGTATCAAAAACTGCTGCAATAGTTGGTGGTTCAATAGTTGCACCAGTAGCAACAGGAATAATATTATATTCATCTGGAGCATTTGAGACAGCTGGAGGATTAAAACAAATTAGATTAGCAGAGAACTGGAAACAAAAATTTGGTGGAGGACTAAAAATGGGAACAGGTTTTGCAATGATGGGTTTTGGATTAAAGGGAGGTTATGGAGCAATAGAAAAACAAATAGTTAGTGGTGAGTTATCTGCTCTTTCTAAACAACCATTTAAGATTCCAACAGTTAGATTAAAATCTGGTAAGGTTAGTTATGATTTTTCTAAAGCAACACAAGAGTTAGGGGGATTAAAAAGAACAATTAATCTTCAAGGTAAAGTTACTGATTTGGGAAAGGGAAAGTTTATTATGACGAAAGGTTCTGCTTCTTCAGTAACCTCTGGAAAATTTGAATGGAATATTATGAATAATATTAAATATGGTTCAAGGTATCTTGGAGTTCAAGAGTTTGCTGTTGGTGGAAAGGGATTTACTTTTTCAATTGGAGAAAGTGGAAAAAAGTTTGCAACACTAGGTAAAGGAGTAACTGAACCATTAGTTTCTTCTTCTGTTATTTATTCTAAACCTTCTGTTAAAGTTTTTGAAAGATTTACTAAGAATATTAAATTTGGTGGAGAAACAAAAATAGAATCTGTTGGGGGGTTTTCCAGAAAGATTAATGAAAACTTATTTAAATCAAGAACTGGAAAAATAGAAAATGCACAGATTGTTATGCAAGAAGGAAAACCAACAGCAGTGTTTGATATTGGAATTAAAGATTATGGAAGAACTGGAATAATTGATTTAAGTAAATTAACTGGGAAAAAAGATTTAGGTGTAACTTCTTTTATGGGTGGTGGTAGGAAGAGTAGTTCTCAATACTTTAAAAATTTATATGGCGGAGGAACAAATACATTTACTCAAAGTTTAACTAGACAAGTTAGTAAATATGTTCCTCAGATAACAACACCATTTATTAGTCCAGCAAGTATATCAACAACACAATCAGTAGGTTTAGTTAGTCCAAGAACAAAACTAAAGACAATACAATTACCTTCCATATCTCCAATAACAAAAACTCCAACAAGAACTGCAATAAGAACTAAAGATAAAACAAGTTTGGGAACAATGACTTTATTATCTCCATTTACAACTACAATTACAAGAACAGATTTTAGAACTGCACAAATTCCGAAGGTTGCTACTCTCCTAAAACCAGTTCTAAAAACAAAACTAAAAACAATTTCCCCACAAATATCTCCAGTTACTACTCCCAGCTTTCCAGGAATGCCAGGTATTCCCTCACCAAATATTCCATTCATTCCCCCATTTATTCTATTCAAGTTTCCCACCATTGGAAAATCAAAAGGCAGAGGAAGAAGATCTATTAGCAGAAAATATCAGTACACCCCAAGCTACACTGCTAAAATATTTGGGATAGTAGGAAAGAAAACTAAAGCAATAAGATTACCAAGTGGAAGAGAAGTTTATACTGGATTAAGTATTAGAAAGATTATTGGTAAACCTAGCAAACCAAAAAAGAAAAAGGTTAAATATAAAAAGAAAAAGAAACATTAATTATAAAATAGCTTTTTACTAAAATATTCATGGAAGAAAACGAAGAACAGTCTTATGGAACCCAAGCTCCAGCAATGCCTTATAATATGATGGGGGATAGGGCAAGTATCATAGAAAAGATTAATCCAGATGAAATTGTTGAACTAATTAGAAGAAGATTAATGGGGCAACAACAAAACCCTGAAAATGGAAAATGGGAAGATATTGAAGGATTAAAAGACAACTCAATTTCAGAAACTTGTGCTTGGGACTTAACAAGTTTAATCTTAAGTATTTCAAATCAGAATACTTCTCTCTCAAAGTTAGATGATAAAACAATTAGAAAAAGAGCTTATGGTGTAACAGACACAGCAGTTAAAATGATGATTTCTAATTGGCAAGAATATAAAATAACCAATAGAGCTCAACTTAATTTTATATCTGAAATTGTTTATTCAATTACTTTCATTACTTTAAAGATGGCAGATGCTGAAGGAATTAGAAAAATGATAACTGGAATGTATAGTGAGAGTAAAAATATTAATGAATTTGCGGAACAAAAAAAATCATTCTTTAGAAGAAAATGAAATTAAAAAATATACAAATAAAAGGAGGTAAAAGATAATGGATTGGAATTTTGGAGGAATGGGAACAATGGTTTTTGGATGGCTTTCATCAATGGTTACTTGGATAATAATCTTAGTAGGATTATTTGCTTTTGGGATAATTATTTTATATGTTAAAAGAGCTAGACAATTTCAATATCCTTGTCTTGAAGTTGTTGGACTAGGACAAGGGAAGGCAAGTATATTTATCACAAAAGCTGGATGGTTTAAAAAAAATAGGGCTTTCTTTAATTTAATTGAAGTTGGAGGAGAACAAGAGCTGATATGTAAAGATAAAAGTAGGAAAGTATTTAATGTTTCAAGTACAGACTATCACGAAATTAATGGTAAGAGAGGTTTAATCTGTAAAAGAAAAGATGATGACCCAGAAGTTTTAGTTCCTATAGATAAAGTTGAAGTAGATAATCTTAAACTTTTATTAAGAATTGCTCCAGCAGATTACAGAGATGCGGCAGTTGATATTCTTGAAAAGAAAAGAAAAGAAACAATGACTTGGTTTGAAAAGAATGCTCCTTTAATAATAACAATGGGTGTTTTCCTTTTTGGATTAATTGCTTTGATAATTATATTTAACTTTGCTAAAGGAGAAAGTTCTGCATGGAGAGAATATGCTATAGGAGTAAAGGCTGCAGGACAAGCGGTGGCGAGTACCACTGCTCCTTAGTTTTTTAAACATTAAATATAAAAACTATTTGGAATTTATTCAATAATGATTAATCTTAAAATTAGTTGCATAATCTTATTTGGAATTTTTTTTATAGGAATTGGTTCTTCTCAAATGGAATTTGGATATAATAATAATAATCTCCCGAAGATTATTATAGAACAAGAAACTATTGCTGCAGGAAACATAACAAACAATATTAACAACACCTATGTAAATTATACTTGTGATGGTGATACTTGTTTCTTAAACAATATGTCTGATGTTAATGTTCCATCTCCAAGTGATGATGAGATACTAAGTTGGGATAGTGGAACAAGTAAATGGATTGCACAAACACTTGCCGCATTAAATAATATCTGGCAACTAACTGGTTCAATAATCTCTCCCATAACCGAAGGAGCAAATCTTAATATGACTGGAGGAAATGTAACTGCTGATTTGTTTATTGGTAATGGTTCTTTACTAACAGGAATTTCTACTGGAGGAGAGGGAGGAATATGGGAGAATGTTTCAGGGGTTGGAACCTTTGATGGAAATATAAACTTTAGTAACATGACTATGGAAAGCAAAACAGAATATTCTACAAGTGAAATTTATGTAATAGTAACAAACAATACCTATGGAATATATATCTAACTATCAAACAGAAGAGGAGAAAAAGAAAAAGTATAATTGGAAGCCTTTAATAATTATATCTATAATCGCTTCTTTGATTATCCTCTTTGGAGTAACAGCATCCGCAGGATGGTTGGGAGATTTGTTTGGAGCAGAACAAGAAGCTTCACCAACATTCTACACAGATGTCTCTCAATGTAAAATAACTGATAATGGCGACGGAACAAATACTTACTCTACAGCGATAGATTATGTTTTAGTTGAGGGACAATGTGTTAAATTTGTAGATTACTATTCCATGTCTGTTGAAGATGGACAACTAAAATTAAGAGGAACTAATTGGAGTGTTGGATTTAGTCCACATTTTATAATGGATTCTGGAGCAAGATATACTTACTCACAAATTCCAGCAGGAATAGAAAAGGATTTGTGGAAACAAAAAGGAGATAATTATTATAAGTATGGTGCTGACTTTAATAATGTTCCTCAAAACATTGTAGACAATTTAAAATATATTGTTCTTCATAGAGAGAGTGTAGAGAATGTTAGTTCTGATGATGTTTATCTTGAAGGGAAAAGTGCATTCATCAATGGTGTAGAATTTTCACACAATGATATTCTAAGAGATTTTACAATCCCAATAATAAATAAAACAGATATTGTAGTAAAACTTAATAGTTCAAAGTATAAAAGTAATGGAGATGGAACTTATAATATTTCAATAGATCCAACAATAACTATTGCTTATACAAGTTTGTTTGCTGATGGATTTTATGATGATGTGGGAGAAAATATGAGATATGTGTCTTACCAAAAATGGGATATTTCTTCTATTCCTGAAGGTTCAACAGTTAGTTCTTCTATTTTAGAATTAGGTTTTAGTGGTTCTTGTGGAGGAGGAGTTTTTCACGATTCTTTTAATCTTTCATATATAGAAAATCAAGGATGGACTGAGACAGATGACCAAAGCATAAATAATTCATTTGGATTAAATTATAGTTATGCAACAGGTTCTCCAACACCAACAAGTGTGGCTGGAGGAGGTGGAGATGGATATTCAAATTTTACTATAACAGAATTAGTTCAACAAGCTTTTGCAGATGGAAATAAAAATTTATCGATAAGATTGGTAGAACCAGTTGATGATTCAACTGAGGGGTGTAGAAGTTTTACTGATAATGGAGGATTATATCTTGGAGCAGGTGGAATTGATTCAGTAGAAGATAGAGAAAATTCATGTGGTTCAAATTTAAGACCAAATTTAATTATTACTTATTCTCCCCCACCATATCCTGGAATTGAATTTGTAGCACCAACAAATGCAACAGGTATTTCTACAAAAGATAATGATGTAATTATTAATGTTAGCATAGATGAAAAAGATTTAGAGGAAGTTAAATTTGATATGTTTGGAACAAACTCAACAATTTATGATGATAATTTAGTGTTTGCTATGAATTTAAATAACAATAGTAATATTGGAGAAAATGAAACTCTTGTTGTAGATTTTTCAAGTTATTCAAATAATGGAACTACAAATGGAGTAATATCATCAGTTGAAGGAAAATATGGAAATGCAAAAGAGTTTGATGGTTCAAGTGAGTATATTTCTATTGCAAGTAATGGGGCTTTGGATTTGGGTGCAGAGTATAGTATTGAAATGTGGATTAAACCAGATTCAGTATATAGTTGGCATTGTTTAATTGAAAGAGGAACTTCATCAGCTAATCGTTATTATTTATATACTAATGGAGATGAACTTACTTTTGGACAAGATTATTCTTTTTGGACAACTTCTGGAATAAATTTGGAAATAGGAAAATGGTATCATGTTTTAGCAGTTCATAATGGAACTGAAGATATAGATTATATTTATGTAAATGGGGAAAGAAAAGGAATAGGCTACTCAAGAACTATTGACCCAGATGGAACTGGAGGAGAATTAAGAATAGGTTCAGACACTGTTTATACTAGTCGGTATGAATATAATGGACTTATTGACGAAATAAGAATCTGGAATACATCTCTTGGACCAGAAGATATGAACATAAGTTATTTTACAAATTTAGAAAAGTATACCTCTTCTGATTATAGTTTATATGGAAACTTTTCAAATCTTGCTACTGGAACATATAGTTATAAAGCGTGTGCAAATAATTCTCAGAATAATCAAAATTGCACAGAATTAAGAACCATAAATATTTTAGATGCTACTTCTCCTCTTGGAACTTTTATTGCTCCAAATTCAACACAACTTACTTTTCCAGAAGTTTATATAAATTCTTCATGGAGTGAAACAATTACAAGTGCAGTCGCTTCTATTAACGGTGAAGCAAATGTTAGTATGGCGATTGATGGAACTTATGCATCTGTTTTTAATTCAAGTATAGAAGATGGAGCTTATGAATTAATACTCTGTGCAAATGATACTGAAGATAATTGGGGTTGTGTTGGTCCTCGTTCATTCTGGATTTCAACTCAACCTCCATCTTGTGAACCTTTGTATCCTTTAGGAGGACAATGGGAAGATGCAAGAAACTTTGATTTTATTTACAGATGTAATTTTGGTGGTTCAATACCAGACACAATTGAATTATATCATAACATGACGGGAACTTATCATTTAAATCAATCAAACACAGGATATTCTAATTATACTATTGGAACTTTTTCTGTTTCAGATATTTACGATGGGAATTATAGTTGGACTGTTTGTGCAAATAATACCGAAGGAACTTACTATTGTACCTTAGTTGGAAACATTTCTTTTCAAGTAGATGGAACAGACCCAGTTCCATTAATAGATTTTCCTGAAGATAATTTTAATTACACTCGTTATATTTCAGATATTAATGTAACAATTGTGGAAACAAATCCATTTAATTGTTGGTATGTTAAGAATGGAACAGAAACAGTTTTCGTTTCTGATTGTTCTAACATCACAGATTTTAATAGTAATTTAGGAGAGAATAATATTTCTTATTATGTTAATGATTCGGCAGGAAATACAAACTATTCTTTTATTACATTTAATATTTCTGAACCTTCCGAATCTCAACCACCATCAATTTCAATTATCTATCCAACTGCAATAGATTATTCAATTGAAGTAACCGCACTTAATTACACAGCAGTTGAAGGAACACAAGGAGAAACTGTGGATTCTTGTTGGTATAGTTTTGATGGGGGAGATGTTAATTCTTCTGCTCAAGTTGTGGGAACTAACTGGACAGGATTGTCTTCAAGCATTGGTTCAAATACTTGGACAGTTTATTGTAATCAAAGTGATTCTGTTGCAGGTTCATTAATTGGAGATGCAAGTGTAACTTTTACATACTCCCCTCCAGACATAGAATATCCTCTCTTCTCTGACTACTGGGATGATAATGCAACTTTAATTGGTGGGGGTTTAGCAAGTTTTAATGTAACAATTTTAAATACAAACACAACAGTTTGGTTAGAAATAAATGGGACTAACTATTCTTCTTCAACTGAAGGGGGGGGAGTTTATAACATTTCAATTGTTTTAGGAAATGGAAGTTTTGATTACTATTGGCTAAGCTGGGGGAATGGAACCTCAACCAATTACAACTTTACCGAAACTTTTGAATACACAGTTAATGTTAGTATTCCAGATATTGAATATCCTTTGTTCTCTTTAGTTGATGACAACAATGATTCTTTTGTAGATTCTGGAACAGGATTGTTTAATGTAACAGTTATTAATACAAATACAACTGTGGGGATAGAATTTAATGGAGTTAACTATTCTGCCTCAAATTTAACATCTATTTATAATGTTACTTTAAGTATATCATCTGGTGGAAGTTTTGATTACTACTGGTTTGCTTGGGGAAATGGGACTGATACTAATTACAACTTTACAGAGACTTATGAATATACTGTTAATGTTTCAGCAGCAGTAGAAACTCCTTGTAATGAATTTGTAATTATTAATAAATCAACTGGATCAAAAGTTTTCTCAGTGAATTGTGAAGGAAATGTTTCTATAACTGGGGATGTTATTCCAGAAGATGATGCAAAAGAATCTTTTGGTTCATCAATATTAAGATGGTTGAAGGGGTGGTTTGTAACTGTTGATTCCGAAGAGGGATATTATATTGATGGTAGTCCAGGGTGGAGTGGAAATTGTACTAACCTAAGTATGTCTGGAGGAATTGTTGTTGGATGCAATGATTAATAAAGATGAAAGGAGGTATAAAATAATATGGCAAAAAGGAAAAAAACATATAGAGGAGAAGGCAGTTGTGGAAAGAAAAGAAAATATGATAGTAGTGGTAAGGGTGTTGGAAAAAGAAAGAAATAATAAATATTTATTTTTAATACACAACACTTTTAAAGAAATTTATATTAATTATTGAGTGCGTCAATCCTATCTAAAACTAGGCACGAGACCTCACACTCTTTTATCACACCCCCGTATAATTCTTAACCTCGTGGCGGGGGTTTTTATTTTATGTTACTACTTTAAAATTTTGGAAATGTTTAAATACTAATTATATTTTATACTCTTGCGTTTTAAAAAACGAGGGTTGAAGAAATGAAATGTAATGATGTTGAAAAGAAAATAATTGAAAAGGCTAACTTCTATAAGTCTCAAGAAATAGTTGCACATGTATTAACTATTCCAAAAGGTACTTTTAAAAATGGAAAATTTGTTTCTGAATTAGAACAAGAAAAATACTTCTGGTTTATTGAAAAAGATTCTTCTATTCCAATAAGATTATTTATTTCAGAGATTTATGATATTGAAGACTATCATGAGAGGGATGAAGGGAAATGAATTTTAAAAATGAAAAAGAATTCCAAATTGCACTGGCAAGGACTCTAAAAGAAATTGGGTTTGAAGTGTACTTAGACAAAAATGTTTGTGAAGATATTCCCTCCTTTAAAGGAGATAGAGAGAAACCAGATATTTTAGTTTTTTTTAAAAAGAATTATTATCATAATAAAACAATAGACATCTCACAACCAATAGCTATAGAAACTAAAGACACAATTAATCAAAAATTTAATTCTCTTTCTAAAGGAATTTTACAAATTAAAAAATATTTTGGTAAAAAATATACCGCTGGAGAATGGTCTGGAGAAATAAAAAACATTGTTCTTGCAACACCCCATAGTATATTAAAAGAGTATTGTTATGATTGGTCTCTTGCATCAGAAGATTTTAATCGGGGGATTGATTGGGCTTTAAATAGAATTTTGTTTTCAATAAGTAATAATTCTGGAATACTTAAAAAAGATAACAAAGATAATTTTTATATAGAATTTCATAATTCTAAACTATTTTTATTAAAGGGAGGAGATATAGGATACAAACCATCTAGGTGGAACAATCTTGAAAAGTTTTAAAGTGAAAAATATAAATGAAGAGGATATAAAAAAATATTATGAATTTCTAAACCACGAGAAACAATCTGAATTAAGATTTATAGAACCTCGTTGGAAAAACTCCAGTCCCACACCCATTCAAGAATGGGCAAATAACTTCGGACAATTTATTCATTTATGTAAAAAATATAATGGAAAGATGAATCTTTATGTTGGACTTAATGAAAGAAAACCATTAGGAGATAAAGATGAAGATGTTGAATTTATAACTAATATTGGACATGATATAGATGCACATACTGGAGGACAAAATAGTTTTATTAAAGCACAAGAAACAGCATTAAAAATAAAAGACGATTGTGTTTCTAAAGGATATAACGAACCCTTAGTTATTTGTTCTGGAAGAGGTTTCTGGGTAATTCATCACACTACACCAATTAAAAATACTCCTGAAAATGTAAAGAAAATAAAAGAGTTTGGTAAATTTATTAAAAAAAAATATGATGTAGAAGGAATAGAACTAGACTCTACAGTTTATAATCCATCTAGAATTGCAAGGATTCCAGGAACAATTAATGTCTCTAACAAAGAAAATCAAATTTTAAGTTTCATTATTAACACTCCAAATTCCAAAGAAGATTCTAAACTTTCTGAAAAAATTATTAATATTAAACTTCCCAAAACAAATTATATTTCACAAGGAGAAACACCAAAATCTTCCTGTGCATTTATGGACTATTGTTTAACTCATGAAATACCTGTGGGGGAAAGACACCAAAGAATTAGTAGAAATATGTCTATCTATATTCAAAAACATCCAGATAGAGAATTACTAAAAGAACAATATTTTAAGATTCAAAAAGGTAGTGAAACGGAACTTAATCAGTGGTTAAAAAGTTTAGATGATAATCCTGAAAAGAAATTTCCATTCAGTTGTGGTGAACTAATTAATTTTCAAAGGAAATATAAAATTCCACTTAAGTGTAAAGGATGTCCAAAATTTAGAGAATATAATAAGGAACAAAAAGCAAAAGAGACATTAAATAAAGAGATAGAAAAACAAGAAAATGCAACAAGATTAAACAAAGCAATTAAATTCTTTTTTGATAAACGACATCTTGCTAAACAATTCATTGAAGTACAACCAATTTTTTATGATGAAAACAAATTGTGGTGGATATGGAATTTTAAAAATCTGTCTTGGGAAATTAAGGATGAGGTAGATATAATGAATTGGGTTTCGAGACATTCTGAAGCAGACACCATAAGTTCAAAAGAAAAGAATGAAATAATTGAAGCATTAAAACAAGTGAGTAGAGAAAACAAACCTAAAGAAATTGAAAATACATGGATTCAATTTAAAGATACTTTTGTAGATATAGAAAACGGAGAAGAAATAAAAGTGACTCCAGAATACTTTGCAACTAATCCAATTCCTTGGTCATTACCTAAAGAAAGATTTATTGACACTCCAGTAATGGATAAAATATTTGAGGAATGGGTTGGTAAAAAATATATTAAAACAATGTATGAAATTATTTCTTATTGTTTAATCCCAGATTATCCTATACATAGAATATTTTGTTTTATTGGTGGTGGACTTAATGGGAAAAGTTGTTTTTTAAATTTATTAAGAACATTTGTAAGTAATGAAAATTGTTGTTCAACAGAATTAGATGTTTTATTAAATTCTAGATTTGAAGTAACAAGGCTTCATAAAAAGTTAGTCTGTCAAATGGGAGAAACAAATTTTAATGAGATGAGTAAAACTTCTATACTAAAAAAATTATCTGGTGGAGATTTAATTGGTTTTGAATACAAAAATAAAAATCCTTTTGAAGAAAAGAATTATGCTAAAATATTAATATCAACTAATAATCTTCCAACAACTACTGATAAAACTATTGGATTTTATAGGAGATGGATGATTGTAGATTTTCCTAACCAATTTTCTGAAAAGAAAGATATTCTAAAAGATATTCCAGATGAAGAGTATAATAATCTTGCATTAAAGTGTGTAGGAATTTTGAAAGATTTATTAGATAAGAGAGAATTTCATGAAGAAGGAAGTATTGAAGATAGAAAGAAAAGATATGAAGATAGAAGTGATTTTTTACAAAACTTTATGGATGATTCTATTATTAAAGATAACGAAGAATATATTACTAAACATGATTTCAAAAAGAAGTTTGATTCTTGGTGTAAGGAAACAGGAAATAGAATTTTAGCTGAAAATACTATTGGGAAGAAAATGAAAGAAAAAGATATAGTTGGAACAAGGAAATATGTTGGTTGGTTGGACTCTGGAAAGGGGGGACAAATTCTTGTTTGGGAGGGAATAAAATGGAAAAACTAGTATATTTTAGTAGGGTTAGTAAGGTTAGCAGGGTTACCTACACTCAGTTTCTACATGTGAAATTAGGTGGGAAATACTTTACTAACTCTACTAACCCAACTAATTACAAGGGAAAACACCCTTTTTTACAATATGGATTAGTAGGGTTGGGTAATGTTTTAACCCCTTTTTCCACTGGAAATGAAGGTGTATAAATCAAAATGAAGAAAAAAATGAAGAAAAAAACCCAAAATTTGTGTCAAAATTGCAAAAAAGAGGTAGCAGTAGCATATTTTGAGACAAAACAGCTCTGTGAGAGATGTTACAATCATTTGAAATGGGAAAAGAAATACAAAGATTCAAGACTAGCTGGAAGACCAAAAACTCACTGGGCATATAAATTTATTACACAATGAAACAAATAACAAATCATAGGCAACCAGATAGACACTTTTTCTGTACTACAGGAAATCACCTCTTTTTTTTACTATCTGGTTGCTTGTTATATAATCCATCATAAAATGAAAGAAAACCCCCCAAAACCGCTTAGAACTTCAAAAAGAGGTATTCAGGAACAGCTATGGGCTTTGATTACCCCTAAAGGAGAAGTTGTTGAAACTTTTCATGCAAAGGACACTGCAACATATTGGAGACCCAAATTAGAAAAAATATATCTTTGTAAATTAAATCTCAAATATATCGGATGAAATCAAAATCAAAACTCTGCAATGAATATGGATTAACAATCGAAAGATTAGAAATGATAATATGGGAATGCTTTAGGTGGCATCTAAGCGAGGATGAACTTAATGAATTTATTATGGAATATCATTTCAGATTAGAACACAGACTAAATATGAGGGAGCAGTGTATTAACTGAAAAAAGGTAAGAAATGTTTAAATACTATTTATATTTAATATAAATACAATGATACAAACATATCACAAACAAAACAAGTTTCAGAAGAAGATTTCAGACTTAGTTTGTTTTTTTAAACCAGACCAAGAAAAAGTAAGTGAGTTAAGAGGATGTGGAATCGAAGTATATAGACCTAAAATAAAAAGATGGAGAGCAACACTTTTCATCACAGGTTTAATTCCAACACTATTTACTCCATTCACAACAACTCCTTATGTAGCTATTGCAGGGAAGTGGGCTTTGAAATGAAAAAGGAAAAACCAGAAATAACAATTATGAGGGAAGATAAAAAAGGAGTAGTTGAATTTGGAACAAAGAAAAAAGTTATGAAGTGTGGAGATAGTGGACACATTGTTTTACCAAATAAACTAGTTGGAAAAATTGTAGAGGTTTATTATCTTCACCCAGAATATAAGGAGGATAAAAATGAACACAAAAGAACCAAAGCTAAAAAAGTTTGTAGAAAAATATAACAAACGAAATAAAAAAATCAAGGAGAGAAAAAAATGCAATTCACAACACCAAGACAAATAATTAGACACACAATGGATTGTCCTAACGAATTGAATGAGGAAGGAACAAGACAATTCATCAGTGAGATTGTAGATGTTATGAAAGAAAGAGAATTGGATTGGTTAAAGAATATTTTATTATCTAACTTCTACTCAAAGTATTCAGAACAAAATGAAGAACCATATTTTGAATATCAAAAATATTGTGAGGATGAAAAGGAGGTAATCAAAAAATGATAATACCAGCATTACTAATGAGTCAGAAAAGATGGGCTGAACGAGATAAGCAAAGAGAGTGGGAACAAAAAGATATGCAGGAAGTTTTAGATTCAATTCCCTTTCCAAAAGAACAATTAGAAATCACCAGAAAATTAATGGAAGTCGGGAAGGTTCCAAAATGAAGATTCAGTACAAAATTACAAGGAGGTACAACTAATATGGCATATAAAGAAATAAATCCAGAAATTTGGACTTATGAAAATGATGGAGATGTTATTGAAGGAGTTCTTGTTCTTAAACAAGAAGATATTGGAGATAATAAATCTATGATGTTTAGCATTGAAACACTAGAAGGTGTAAAGAATGTCTGGGGGTCTGCAGTTCTTGACTCAAGAATGAAACTTGTAAGTGTTGGAACTAAAATAAAAATAACTTATAAGGGTCTTGGGGAAGCAAAGAAAGGAAAGAATGCACCAAAGATTTTCAAAGTTGAAGCTGATTTAGAATAGTTACTTAATTTGTTATACGATTTGGGGGATTCGTCCCCCACTCATAATCATGGAAATCAAACACATAAAAAAAGCATTAGAAGGAATTGCATTACAATATAGAACCTGTGAAGGAGATATGCCGAGAAGGTGGATAGATTGTAGAGTCAGAGATTTAACTTTAAAATATTGTACCTCAGATAAAATGATAAATGATATGAGAAGATATTATGAAACTTTAAAAACTGGAGAATAGAATGGAAAACTGTAAAGACTTAATCAGCGACGAACAAGCAGAGGCAATAGCAGATAAACTATTTGAATCACATAGTCAACGAAAAAAGGATAAAGACGACGGCTCGAATGTTTCTTTAT
>Ga0307928_10001235_pt1 | contig 19366 bp, 30 predicted proteins | sample AceLakmetagen232_FD_201815 | JGI IMG/M metagenome (GOLD analysis project Ga0307928, IMG submission 201815) | Saline water microbial communities from Ace Lake, Antarctica - #232 | ecosystem: Environmental > Aquatic > Non-marine Saline and Alkaline > Saline | place: Antarctica: Ace Lake... | reverse complement strand
ATATATTACGCTTCTGCCACTTTTTGACTTTCACTCATTTCCTGTTTTTTGCACTCTCAAGCCCCCTACTTCGAAACTGTAACCTATATACTACGTTTGCTATTACGCCCCTACCCAATAGTGAAACACTCAGAAGTAGTAACGTCTTGGACATAGGACAATAAGAAAACACAGAAACGCAGAAGTTCAGAAGTCAGAAATAAAAAATCAATTAGATAATTTTTCATAATCTAATTTAAACGCTAAAGAATTTTTTATTAAAAATAATCTAAAATCAGGTAATATTAATATTTTTTTACTCAAACTTAAATTAATCCATTTATAATTATAAAAACCTACAAGCCAAAACTAGAAAATTTAAAATTATTCCAGAGTTGGAGTCGGTATAATAAAAAAAAGTTTTGACCTGTAGGAAATTCAGAGGACTAAAATAAGTCTTAAATCATCATAAAATCGTAAGAGGATAAATCAACTATTCTATGCATAACTTTACCCGTTTGAGGTTCTAAAAAAGCACGTCTGAACTTATCCCCGTCGGAATAAATGAAAAAGTTTATTGCGTGTCTGCTTCCACCTTTATACGTCAAAGTTAAAAATCCGAGCGGTAAATTAGGAAAAATATTTTTTAAAATTCTAAAAAAGTCCAAAGCATAATCATCACAATCATAATCATTAGCTTTATATTGTCTGTATTTAATTGGAATTATTTTAAAAATTTTTTGTAAAATAAATAGGTTTGTCGTCCTATATTTTATGTCAAGAATTTCTTTACTCTTAGCGTTTAAAGTAAATTTTCTAACTTCGCTATCGGGTACTGCGATTTTCTCGATGTTGTTAACAAATTTTAAATAAATTAATCTACTGATAAAGATTATTTTGTTAATAATATTTTTTAAAATTATTATATTTATCATTTTTATTTTACTTTCATTATTTTAACAACATCATAATAAGGTGGTAATGTTGAATAATATCCAGTATTAGAGTCGACTGACGCTATTCCACCGCCACCAGATTGAGAGTCATACGCTCCATCACTAGAACCCATTGTGTGCCTGTGAGAAGTTGACCCCCCTACATCTCCTGATGTTGTGTTACCTCTTGTAAATCTATTGTAAAGAGTACTCGTATTTCCGTTTAAATCGGGAATGACTTCTCCGTTGTATCTACTCCCTGAGTCTGATAAAGTTTGACCATTACACTCAACCCATTCAGGATTTAATGCAGGAGTTTTATAAATTGCAAAAACTTCTCCGCCAGTCATAATATCATCTGATAAAGTTAATTTAATATCTGAGTCTACTACTGTAACATAAGCAAAAGTTTTATCAGTTGAATTATAAACACAATCTCCGACTACGACACTAGTTAAAAAGTTTTGTCCAACATCATTTAATAAATTCACTGTTGCATTTGTCGTCCCAGTATCTACTTTATCCCCTATAACATAATTTGCTCCCGACGGCATAATATCCGACGCTAAAGATAAAATTGTATCGCTATCAATATTAGTTACGGATGTACTTGTACCATTTGAAGAATTATAAACAAAATCTCCGACGGTAACAGTACTTACAAAGTTTTGTCCCGAGTCAACCAATTTATTAGCAGTAACTCCGTCAGTAGTTCCCGAGTCAACAGGATTATAAATATTAAATGCTTCTCCACCTGTCATAATATCATCTGATAAAGTTAATTGAGCGTCAGAATTAACTGCTGTTACAGTTGTAAAAGTATCATCAGTTATATTATGAACTAAATCAGAAGTTGAAACAGTTGAAGTAAAATTCTGTCCAGTTTCATTTAATTTACTTGCTGTTACGTCAGTAGTTCCCGAGTCAACAGCTCCATAAGTTTTATTCCAATCCATAATTGAACCGATAGGCATACCCGAATTATAACTTGCTCCGTCGCCAACAATTAAAATCTGTCTGTTTGTAAAATTTGCTAAAGCCGAACCATTCGCTCCCGTTGAACATTCAGCGTCCATAGTAATTTTAATTTCGACACCATTAGCTTTATCAAAATCTGTTAAAGTATAAGTATACTCGAAAAATTGACAAGCATTAGAATTATTATCGACGTCTGCTGTTTCATAAGCTAAGCACGATATAATTGTAGTTTTAGTTAAAATACTCTCGTCAACTGCTGGTTTAGTATTGTCTATAGTAACGCTTACAGTTCCGACTGAATTAGTTCCCTCTCCGCTTACCGTCGCTGAAACTTTTGATAAACCATTAAGTTTAATTGTTAAAGTATCCATTCCGCTTATTTCTGACGCTGATAAACTAATTGTTAAATCGTCAGTTTCTGAGTCTGTGTCAGACGCTCCACAAGAAGCCGTAACATCACAACCGTCAGTAACATTTATATCTAAAATACTCGATTTTGTCGTCGTGGTTTGACCGTGTAAATCAATCCATACTCCGTCCTCTCTAAATTTAAATTCATCATCAACAGAATTATAATAAATAGTTCCGTCCGCTGTTGAAGTAGGGGAAGCACTAGCGTTTAATTGTAATTCTGTGATATTTGTTGAAACTAAAATGTCAGTCCAGTTTGTCGTCCCAGTACAAACTGATAAAGTGTTTGACGTAGAATTATAAACTATATCTCCCTCAGTACCGCTCAAACTTCCGTCGGGCGACGCTGTAACTAATAAATTTAAACTTTCTTTAATATCGATAGCATTAGGAGAATCTACATATTGACCAACTCCATAAACTAAAAATGCTCCAGTAGTAGCGTCTTGAGTCAAAGAAATTCCTACTGGTAAAATTAAACCTGTAGTAGGTTTTATAGGAGTAGATATGCCCGAAGCTCCAGCCCAAAACTCAGTAAAAGCAGGAATACCTGACGTATCTAAACCAGTAACGACACCACGATTGACGACTTCCCCCGTCACTGTATCGCTTATAGTGTCTGTTGTAGTAAATCCATAAATAGGCATTGTCGACGCTGAACTAGGGTCGGCTAATTCTACTTTTGCACAATTATTTATTAAATCATATCCAGTAACATAAACACCTGCTAAAATTGGTAATGTTCCAGCTGTTCCTTTAATAACTTTAGGTCTTATCATATTTGCAGGTACTTCTAATAAACTTGAACCTTTACCGACGAACTCGGTTAAAGTATTCCCTATTTTATTAGTAGATAAAGGGATAGCACTATCCGACGAGTCCCTATTAAATTCTTTCTTTGGTGGTACAATCATTTTATTTTTATCTCCCTCTAAAGCGAAGCTGTTCGAGTAAAGTAATTTAATTCAATTACGTCCCCGTTAGCTCCTATAACATAAAGCAAATTTGAGTTATTTACTGGTAAATCTATATAATCAGTAATTGAATTTAAAACAGCGAAATAAGTCGATGTAGTAAACGTATTATAAAATCCTATATACAAACTACCTGATAAAACACTCGGTCTTATTCGGACGCTACGACACTCTTGATTATTTAATCGAGTTACTGCTGTACCCGTTAAAGTTTGTTGACCTCTATTCACTTTTCCGAAAGGAGTGTCGCAAACTTCCGCAGATTTATCATAATTAACTTGTTGAGTATAGCTCCCGTTAGTAATTTCTACTTGTAAATTTCCAGCTGCGTCAGTTCTTAAATATTCTAAACCCGTCGATAAACCGTTATTACTACCAACTTTAATATTATCGATTACAAAAGTCGCTCCCGAAATTGTTATTTCAGTATCAACACATAAAGCGTTTTGACCGTCGCCACGAGCGATAACATCAGCATTTAAACCAGTAACAGCGTCAGTAATAGTAATACCGCCCAAAACACTTGTTGCTTGAATTACAGCCCCACCGTCAGACGTCACGTCAAGAATATCATTAGTCATAATAAAAAATACTGCATTATAATCAACACTCGCTCCAGTTTCGTTAGTAATAGCTAATTCTAATTTTCCACCAGGACGACATTTAAAAGGAACTCCATAAATCATAGGTTGAGCAATACTTCCCTCTTGGTCAGTTCTTGGTTTAAATCCAGCGTTACCAGTTATTAATTGATAAGTTGAACCGTTAGCAAAATCATAACCGTAACCCTTTAAAAAAACTTTTTTTTCTAAAGGTATATTAATAGTAATATTTCCAGTAGTACCGTCAGCAATAGTTATTGCTTTAGATATTTTCTGCTCTACTAAATCGTTTTTTATACTTTCAAATTCTGAGTTATCTGTCATTTTTAGTTTACCTATTTCTGTAATATCGTTTACTAGCACGTTTTGAAATTTTAGCTTTTCTCACGTTGCTACTACTACTTGATTTTTTTGAGCTTGATTTTGAACTACTTCTCGACGAGCTTGAACTACTTCTTGACGAGCTTGATTTTGAACTTGAACTTTTAGTAGGAGTTGTTGCAGGAGTTCCATAAGACCAACCGCTCGAAGTTACTCCGCTAGGACTATTCTTAAAGTATTGATAATTTGTTGATTTATAATCTTTTCCACTTTTAGAGCTAACTTTAACAGCGTTAGAACTCATTTTCGGAGCAGATTTTTTTGAACTTGAATTATTTGAAATTTGAACAGGAGTACTCGATACAACAGGAGTTTTATATCCGCTTTGATTAATTACGCTTTCATTTTTTGGTGTTATTGTTAAAGCGTCGTCCGAACCTATTGCTAAAGGATTAACATTAAAATTAAATGCAGATGTTGTTTTTTCGTTTACTTCATTAGCCCACGAGTCGACACCAAATAATTTATAAGCTCCGTACTCTCCAGCGACTTGACCACCAACGGCAACTGCTACAGCTCCTATTCCAGTAAAACTTGTAACAACTGCTCCAGCTCCACCGACGACATCGCCTACTAAATTTGCAGAAAAGGCTTGACTGATAGATTTAGTTTTTCCCCATATACCGCCATTATCCCATTGATTTTTTAATTGTGGTATACTTCTAATATCAAAAGCTGTTCCGCCAAATAATCCTATAATTGGTAAACTTGAAACTACTCCTTTTCCTGCTTTTTTACCGATAGTTTTTAAAATTCCTTTTCCACCGCTCTCAACAGTTTCAGAACTTACAACTTTTAAAGCTTGTTTACCGTAAGGAAAACTTTTAATAGTTTGAGTAAAAATATTATCTGATTGTTTTATTAAACTTTCCGTCGACGCTTCCGCAGAGTCAAAACCTATACTCATAGCTTTTTTAGTTCCTGCTTCTGCTATCTCGTCGGAAGTTCCTACTATTTTTTTAGTTGTTGAACTTCCCGCATTAGATACGACAGATTTAGTTTTTTTACCAATATTTTCTCCTAGAGTCGTAGAAAACGATTTAATGAAGCCAGAAGCCCCTAATAAAGCGTCAGTTTTAGAAATATCTGTGAATGGATTACTAAAATCCGAAGTGTCTGAAATCGGACTTTTGGTATCATAAGCGTCATTTGTAGAAATATCATTATTTGAAATATCTTGTGGATAACTCGGAAAATCTTCATAAAGAGGAGCTTCCTCTAAAAATTCCTCTCGTGGTAACTCATTCTCATAATAACCCTGCTCGTCATAAGGAACATAACGACCGTCATCACTTAAATCATCAGTTCCGCCTAACATTCCCTCGCCAGTACCCGAGCCGTTACCATTACTTGAAGCTTTAACTAGCATAACACCGCCTAGACCTAATAAAGCCAAAGGTAAAAATTTCGCCAGTTTTCCTTTTCCCATTTTATTTTTTTGATTTTTTCTTTTTATTTTTATAATATAAATATCCAGCTCCACCGACTAAACCAGCTCCAACTAAATATTTCATAAAACTTTGACTTTCCTCTTTTTGTTGACCAACAACCTCGTCAGAATAAAAAGGAGTACCGTCAACATCTTCCCCTAAAGGAACGTCGCCAGTAATAGCAAATAATCTTTCAGCATTATCAATATCTTTACTTCTATTCTCATTTAACATTTCAGATTGTCTAATATCATCAGTTTTAGCTCTCACATCTTTCCAATAATCAAAAGCTTTAATCCCACCGAACAGAGTCCCACCAGCAAACAAAGTTTTTTTAACTGGTAAATTCTTTGCTCCTTTTTTAATACCTTTAGAAACTGCTCCTACATTCTTAGAAATCGTTCTCGTTGAAGATTTAACACCACGTCTTAAAGCTTTACTCCCCGACGATATTCTCGCTAAACTTCTAATACCCTTAGTACTTATAGCACTACCCGAAGTTTTGATAAATTTCGTTGCTCCGCCGAACCTTTTGACTCCTTTAGATAATAAGAAACCGCTCGACTTTGTTAATTTTGACATTAAACTCATTTTTCGTAAATCTCCATAGTTCTTAAAGTGATATATGGAAATACGGTTTATAAATGTTTCTGTTAGAAATAATTAATAAAAAAAATAAAAAAAGTGAAGAAATTTTATATTTCTTCGTAGTACTGAACTGCTTCAATAAAGTAGTTAGACGCTACACTGTCGAGAGTTACCCCTAAGTTGTAAACTTGTACTACTAGCTTTTGAGAAGCGTTTATCATTACAGGCACGTTAATATTAGGTCTTTGAAATTTATCCCCAATATCTTTAAAGATACCATTAGCTCCTAACCAAATTTCTCTGCTCTCTGCTCCGTTAGAGTTCTGTTTCAAAATTTTAGTTGTTCCAGCTGTTATAACTGTAGTTGTGTCTGTTGCTTTATACTGACCAAAATGATAATTAATCGGCATAATTTCGACCGCTTGACCCAAAGGTACAGCATACGATAAAATTGTGTTCCATAAAGTTGAAGTCGCTAAATCGGCACTTAACCAAGTTGCTCCGTCAGTAGTTTTGTTTATAGTAAAGGGACTCTTTACTAATCCGTCTTGTTGATTACTCATTTTCTTTTTTACCTTCCATATATTTTTTTCAAATCTTTTCAAAACATAATTTTACAATTAAGCAAAATTAGTATTAGTATCTGCTGTTTTAGTATTGCTACTTGAATTTTTTTCAGTAGAAACCGCTTGTACTCCTGTCGCTGTTGATAATAAAAAGTTTGCAAACATTGGTAATTTAATGTTTAAAGCATTTAATCCGTCAAAGACACCGCTCCCGATAGTATAAACCATACTTCCAGCTGTTGCATACTCTAAAGAACTTTTTAAAATTTCTAATTTTGCAGGAGTCAATTTCTGAACTGCAAATAAAGATAAAGACGTTGTTAAACTTCCAATAGTTCTCGAACTAACTACGGGGATAGGACTTTTAAAAAGTGAACCTGCATAAGTTCCAGCAATTCCACCGAGAGCAAGACCTAAGGACATTCTTACACCTTTACCAGCCAAAGTAACAAAATTATTTTTGCTAGGTATTAAATTTTTTATATCTTCCATTTTCTTTTTTTTCCCATTTTTTGGTTTCTCTTCCGAATTTTCTTGTTTCTCGTTAGAGGTTTTGTCTTTTGTGACAAATTTATTAATGTAATCGTTATAGGTATTTGTATCTTCTGTTAATAAGTTATTCGGAGAATTACCCGAGTGTTCTGTTATTGTCTTTCTAATCATAACCGTAGACGGAGTTTTAAAATATGATCCCATAACATAAAATTTACCGTCCTCAAATTTTGGAAAATTGTCAATTTCTTTAATATCATCTAAATAAGTTTTAACACTTTCCTTATCTCTGAACGCTGTTAATCTTCCAATAAATAAATTATCTGCTTGTGATAAAATAGTTTTATCTAATCTTTGGACTCTTTGAGTAATTCCAATTATTCCGAGTCCGTCACTTCTATTTTCTTGAAACATTCCTCTAACTATTTCTTTAGAATTTGTTTTCTCTCCCTCAGGAGCGAACTTATGAATTTCATCTATAACTATAAATTGAATACCTTTTCTTATGTGTTGTCTGAACGCTGTTAAGAAACAATTTAAAAAATCGTTCTGTTTATCGATAGTAAGTTTTTTAGTTCTAATAATCACTTTTTTATTTGTTTGTGATAATAAAATACCTAATCCTTTCGCACTTTTAACATTTTCAGCTTTGATATAAGTAAAATCTTCGTGATTTAAATGAGCGTCTTGCGGGTCGATTACAATACAAGGAACACTATCTTTTTTACTTTCTTCAATTATTACTCTCGCCGTATAACTTTTTCCAGCTCCACTTTTTGCGATTATAACGGATTTTTGACTAAAGAAACCTTTTTCTAATTCGATTTTATTTGTCGTATCTATACTCATTTTATAAAACTCTCTCTTACAATTTTAGCAATCCATAAAAAACTTGATAATATTACCGTCTTAAAACCTAGCATACAATTATTTATTATTCTTGAATTTCTTGAAACTGACTTGCATAATTCGTCGTGTTTTTTGTGTAATTCTGTAATACTATTATAAATATCTTTGTTAGTTATACGAACGAAAGTTTTATCGCTCGACGACATTACAACCCACTTACCGCCAGTTTATCGTCTGCTTTTCTACTAATTATAAATATTGCTCCCGCAATTACTGACGCTATAAAAATATAATGGTAAGGTTTTGCTTTTCTCATTTTATCAGAAAAAACATTTTTATCATCTTTTCGGATAGTATACTGACTATCTTCAAACTTTGATAAATCTAACGTCGGAATAATATTTTTAAAATTCATTTTTTAGATTTTTTCTTTTTAGTTTTTCTTTTCTTTGGTGTTGGAACTATCTTTTTAACTTCTTTTATAGAACTTTCAAGAATTTTTTTTGGTGTCGCAATAGTTTCTTTAACACTTTTCTCGACGGATTTACCGTTTAAAATTTTGTATGAAACCGCTCCAGCAAGTATTATAGCGACTCCTTTAATTATCCTTTTTGTCTTTTCTTCCATTTATAATCACTCCTTTTATAAAGTGATATATGGAAATAGGGTTTATAAGCTTTTCTTTAATTCCTCAAATAACCCTTTTAATTCGTCTAATTTTTTCTTATCCTCTACTATTTTATATTTTTCGGGACATTCAGTTTTAAATAAATTAATAAACTCCTCTGTTTCAGAATGTTTTAACATTTCTTTAACACTGATAGGAATAAAATTTGAGAATAAAGCAAAACTATTTTTTAAATCATCTAAATTTTTTAATTTTTTTATAAAATCTTTATCGTCTAAACTTTTTAAATAATTTATTGCAATACCTAAATATTTTTTATTATCTTCTGCTAAAACCATTTTTATTTTTTCGACCTCTGTTATTTCTTGCTCTTGATTTTCATTATTTTGTTTTGGTACTTCTCCCGTATCAAGAGGTGGTTCGGGGTGTTTATTTTTTAATTCGTTTAAATTTGACGGCTCTTGAATTTGATTTATTTGTTGAGGTTGTTGACGAGTTTCTTGAACTTGTTGAGGATTGTTTGAAGCTTCCCCCTCATATTTAAGTCCTGCTTCGTACCATTCAGGACGAGAAAACTTAAATTTTAACCTTTCCATTCTATTTTTTTCTAACCACCCAGCAGGAGCGTTAATTGTGTTAGTTAATTGTTGAGCTTGTTGAACTTGTCGCATTTGATTTAAATTATTAGCTTTCATATTATCAGAAAATCCTTTTAAAAATTGTCCAATCATAGGAGCGAACTTTTCAGCCATTTTTAAATATTTAAAAATAGGGTCTTTCTCGCCCGTAACTTTATCTTTAGTTAACTCCTCAGTTTTTTCTAAAACTTTTGAAAAATCAATTTTCCCGTCGTTATCCTCTTGCGGAATATCGATAATTGTGTTATCTTCGACTGCATTAAAATCATCTTTTTTTTTAACTTTTTTAACTGCTCTCGATCGTCCTTTCATATAATCTTTCATATATTTATTATATTTTGCTTTATCTTTTATCGGCATTTTGTTTTAATCTCCCAAATTTTTTTATTTTTTATAAATTTTGCTTTGTTTGTTGAACGAATATAATTTTGTAATCTTTGAGGGGACAATCTTATATTATTCCCTGCTACTTTTCTCATATCATCGTGAACTTCACAAGTTTTAAACGGTTCTGTTCTATCGTCAAGCCACTCGTCAACTTTTATTTTTAATTGTACTTTTGTTTTAACCATAAAGTAATATATGATTTTTTACTTTATAAAGTTAATCCTTTAAGTTAATCTTAATATAGTCGTTAATCTTTTTTAATTTGCTCTTTTCTCCGAAATGTTTACAGAGGACAAAAGGATATAACCAACGTTTAAATCCTGCATTTTGTAAAGCTTCGCAGTGACCAAAATCGTCTGTCCTTTCTTGACCAAATAATTTATAATCGAAAGCCACTTTTAGAGCTTCGCCAGTTAATAATAAACACCCGTAACCAAAACCCCAAACTTCGCATATCTCGTCTTTGTTTACTAATTTCAATATTTTATGCTCTGAAATATTTGTGTGAGTATCTTTGTCTATTACGACGGGTACACTGCTCTCTTTATAATGATATAATCCTGATATTACATCTTTATTTTTTGATAATAATAATTCGATAGCGTTTCTATTTGCGGGAATTGTATCACTATCTAAAAATAATATTCCATCAAAATTATTTTCTATCGCATAACGTCTTAATCTTTCTCTCGAATAAGTTATTTTTTGTATAACTGTTAATTTATTCGAGTTTGGTAATAGTAAACTTGATATTTGTTTATCTTGTCCGTTTACGTCGGTAATCCTAACTTTTTGTATTTTCTTATGAAGTTCGTATCCGTCTTTACCGTTTGAACATATTGATATTTCATAATTTTTATATTTTTGGTTTGCTATCCATTGAAACCATAAATTTATTGAGTATTGTTTTAGTCCACCGATAGGGCAACATATTAATATTTTTTTATCTTCCATTTTATTTAAATCGTAACTTCTTGCTTCTAGTCCTATATGTTCTTTTTTTGTATGTTTTTCTAATTCTTCTATTGTAAATTTTCCTTTGTTTCCACACCAAAAACAACTAATTTTTTTATCTTCCATTTTTAAAATCAATCCATTTTTAAAATAACTATTGTTAAAACATATTTTAAAAATTTTATATGAATTACATTGTTATCTTTAAACTTATCGAATTCTATTCCTATTCCATAACGTAAAACTTTATCAATACTTTTAAATATTTTATATTTCATTTTATATTTCATTTTTTATTTATTCTCCTGCTCGTAGCAAAAAATACAAAAGTTATTAAAATCAAAACAACTTTTTTTTGAAATCCATTTGTGACAGCGTTTACAATATTTTTTATAATATCTTTTATGTTTATTGTCTGCTCTTTCTATAAAAATAACTCTATGTTTTATTTTTTTTATTTCTTCATTTGTAAATCCTAAAAACATTTTATAAAATTATTAGCTGTCCCGTTGCTTTGATTACTCTTTTACATTTACAGCACTTTAGCCCTATAATGTTTTTATTATTGTCTAGCTCGACAGCGAAATGCCAAGAATGACACGCTTGACATTTTCCTTGACTAAACTTTTGGTCTAATAACATTTTTTAAAACCTCGTTAATTTCTTTTTCCCAATCTTTCCACGTTCTAATAGGGTAACACTTATTTTTATACTCTTGAATATTTTTAATTAAATATTTTAATTGTTTAAAAAATTCAAATTGATATTCTGACGTGTAAGGATTACCATTAATATAAATCCCTGCTTCTCCGCCAGTTTCTTTTAATGCTCCTTTGTTAGACGTAATAAAAGGAGTTTCACAAGCTCGAGCTTCCATTATTACATTACAATAAGTTTCTTCAAAAGTGTTAGGATAAAGTAAAGCAGTACATTTTTTCATACACTTTAAAACTTTATCTTGTGTTTGTGTCCCGTAATAAATTACACCTTTAATTTTTTTTATCATTTCGTAATGTTTATTAAAAAATAGTTCGTCCTCTTTCTCCCCGTCATAGATTTTCATACTACTAAAAATATGTATTTTTGCATTAGGAAAATATTTTATAATATAATCCTTCCAAATTTTCATTAAAACAGCTAATCCTCTGAAAGGTGTCGAGCAATAAATAAAATTTAATGGAACTTTTTTTATTTCTGTTCGTTCTTTTTCTGATAATTCATTAGCTCCATTACCAATTATTATTAATTTGTTTTCGTCTACTCCGAACTCAATAAATTTATTTTTGTGGTATTGACTTAAACAGATTATTTTATCGAACGGTTTAAAATAATCTTTTGTAACTCCTGAAAAGCAGGGAGAATTTAAATCATCTTGCGAGTAAAAAATTAATTTTTTATATTTTACTGTTCTAGGAATTACCCAGCACTTACGATAAATTATTAAAATATCCGTTTCAAAATCTTTGTCAAATATTTTCATAAAAGGTCTAACTACCCCCTGCATTTCGCCGTCTTCATTTTCAATATTATAATAATCTTTGTTAACTGGTATAAAAGCTTTTAATAAATATTCACTAAATAATATTTTATGGATTAATCTTAAAAGCGTTTGGTCTGCTCCGCCGTACGCTCTATCGGTTAACAATAAACTTTTAAAAGTTGTACCTGTCGGACTGAAAATAGTTATATTAGGCGGACATTCATTTAAATCTTTATTCAATTTCTTCAACTCCTTTAATTTTATCTAGTTTAATCCCTGCGAAATTTTTTTCTCTGTTAATCCATTCGATAGTTAAACTTTTTGAACTGATTAACTTACGACAATGTAACAAATAAACTTTTAAATGTTCTTTGTTACAAGCCCATTTTTTATTAATCTGATTTATTACGAGTTGAGAGTCTGCTCTAACGTGGTCGAAAATCTTCGCAATCTTCAAAGCTTCAAGAAACGCCATATACTCGACTTCATTGTTAGTTATTTCTCTGTGAAATATCTTAGCTCTTAAATGTTTTTCAGTCCCATAACAGATTTTAGATACTCTACCGTTGAAACCGCTCCCGTCAGAATAGAAAATATTACAATCTATTAAATCGTTAGGATTTTCATACTCATCAGAAAATTTTTTAATCTCCTCTAAAGTATTAAAAGAAAATATTTTTTTAGTAATCACATCTTTTAAATATTTCATTTTTTATTCTTTTTTTACGATGTCGTCGTAATCTGCGGGTATTTGATTAGTGTCTTGAGCTTCTAAACAAATTAAAGCACTCCTAAATTTAACGAGTTTGCTTAATCTTTCGTTTTTAATCTCATTTGAGTATTTAATCTTTTTAATCTCATTTGAGTATTTAATCTTTTTAATACTTTCTGTTTCTAATCCAGCAATTAAATAATCTAACTCGTCGCTTGTAGGGAAACAATTCATTAATTCATCATATTTAAAACTCAGTTGAGTATTCATATTTTTAACATAATCATAATCCATTTCAAGGTCTGCATACTTCTCGATTAATCCTTTGACTTCTTTATTACCCTCGCATAAAGCTAAAACTTTATTTTGAAATTGTAATAATCCACTTTCTTTTTTTTCATCACTCATTTTTTAATGCTCCGAAACACCATTCTCATAAAAATAAATCCGTTTCTTTTTTCTACTTGTCTGTGCATAATCTTTCGATTAATCTGCTTAATATAATTAAAAATCATTTTCTTCTATAAACGAAATCAACAGCATACATAATTTCTTTATTTTGAAACTCAAAAGGTTTTAATAAAAACCCGTAGCTTTTTTTATTAATTCCGTAATTTTCATTAATAAAAATTTGTGTATCTCCGTAAAATCCTTTATGTTCTAATTGATAAAACTTTAAATCGTCTAAACTAAAAATATCATTTTTAGCTTTTGCTTTCATCTTCTCGTCGCTCATTTTCGATCATCCCAGTCTTTCATAGTATTTTTTCCTCTTGTAAAGTTTGCCTTTCAATAGCTTCTATTTTAGTTTCTATTCTCGCTAAAATATTATTATGACAAACAATCTCACTTATTATTATTCTGTTTCCCTCGTTGATTACTCTCATTTGTTTAAGTAAATTTGTCATTTCAATTAAAAAAAGTTGCTCTGATGATTTTTCTGAGCTTAAATTTATTTCTTTTTGGTTTTCGTTAATCATTTTCAACTATTCCGTCGTTCCATTGACCTAAATACAATAAACCAGTACTCCTTTTATCATCATAAGCAAATATTAAATCAAACCCTCTATTTTTTTTAATTAATTCTATATCTTTCCAACTTGACACATTACAACAAACACCGCATAAAGTATTATTATCAAGATACTTTTCAAATCTAATAGGTTTTAAATTTGATTTTATTTTTTCTTCTCCGATTATTTTTATTTCAGTCATTTTTAGTTTTACCCTTAGATAAGTATATCTCGCCTGAGATATTAAAAGTTTGGTGAACCGAAAAAATATCTGTAGGCGAGATAATCATTAAATAAATTTCTTAGTTAAAATCTAAGAATTCCATACCCTCTTTATTTGTTTTTATTTGTACGATTACTTCTTTTCCTTTAAGTTCGTCGTAATGAGCTACACCCATTTTTTTTAAATAAAGTCCGAGTTTTGTTTCTGCTCCCCAACCAATTTGACCCTCTTTGTCAGTTTGTAATCCAAAAATTTTTGAAGCTACTAAAGGTTCTTTTTTGTCGTCTTTTTCATACTCTCCGACTTTTTCAGTAATTACTTTTACATAATTTCCGAAGTTTCCTTCTCTTGTTTCAATTTTTTCAATTTTTGTTTTTTTTCCGACGTATTGACCTAAATCTAAAGTTGGTAAATCAATCTCTTTCGCTTTTATTTCCACTAATTTATCTTCTTTTTTATTTTCGTTATTCATTTGCTTTTTTCTCCGAGCTTTCCTACTTTTTCGCAGTTCTGCTCTTGACTATAATTTTTTATTATGCTTTCACTCGCATAAGTTAATTTATTTATTCCTTTGGTTTTTTTAATTTTGTTTAAAATTTTGTTTGCTTTGTCACTTATTTTTGTAGATATCATTTTCTATAAAAATAGCGATATAACATAAACTATTAAAAACAGTATTGCGAAAACTCCGCATAGTTTAATTTTGTATTTTAAAATTTCAATTATTGAAACTTTTTTATTTTTTAGTTTTGTGATTAATTTAGATAACTTTTCAGTTAAATAATAATCTTCGTTAGTTCCTTGTTTCATTTTTATAATCCAATCCTCTTTCTGTAAAGGATTTGTTTTTTTATAATGTCGTTTGTTTCGTATCATCTTTTGTTTTTAGGATTTCCTTTAATTCTTCTCGATAATTATTAATTATTGCTTTATCGCTATCCATTTTAGTTTCCCCCTAATTTATTATTATTTTATTCTTGAACCATTCTAGGAGCTAAAATTATTTTGATGTGACTATCTTCTATTATTAAAGGCATACCATTCGCAGAAGTAATTTTAATACTCTCAATTCCTTTAAAAACATTCATAATCCTAATTAAATATTCTGAACTATAATTCTGTCCCTCTGTTTTATTAGAATAATCTAAAAAAACTGATTTTCCTGCTCCTACTTCTTTATCAACAAATAAATTGACAATAGCTTTTCCATCATTAGATTTACTTTCTAATTGCACAATACTAGAACAATCCATTACACATAAATGTTTATTGTCAACATTTTCAAATCTATTTTTAATACTAATTTTATTAAAAATTTTATTTAATGTTTTGATATAATTTTCTTCAGCAATAATATCTATTTTGTTGTTAATCATTTTTGAACCTCATTTATTCTGTTACTAAATTATTTATTGATTTTTTTAATAATTCTTTTTCTTCTATTGAATAAAATTCAACAATTTCTGATTTAGTTTGTTTCATCATTTGTAAATACCTATACCTGCATTATCGCAATTATTACATTTTATTTGTCCTTTTGGTAATTTAAATATATGCACGTCTTCGCTGTAACATACTCGACAACATAGTTTTTTATCTCTGTTTAATGACTTTCTTATATCTAATAATATTTCAATAAAAGCTTCATTATATTCTTGATTTATATCGTTATTTATTTGAAAATCTGTTCTCATTTCATTAATCGTAGCGTCGTTACTTTTTTGTTTTTCTGTCATTTTTTGTCCTCTGTGACTTCTCACTTTTTTGTGTTTCGTCACTTGTATCAAAAAGTATATTTTATTATTATATAAACCTTTCGATTTAGTTACTTTTTAACACTTTTAAATACTTTTTGCTACTGTTGAATAATCATCTGATATTATACGCTTATCATAGACGGCGGTTACTGTTCTTGAAAAGTCTATCATAGATACAAAACACTTATTTCTCCTAAGACTTTCAAAAGGACTCGCAAACATTCGCTTTTTAAATTTGAAATCAGATAAATCTTTATCAAATAATGCTTTTTCAAAGTTCTTAAAGTTAAACATTCCAGACGGGAAACCTTTACATCTTGTTATTTCTGACCCGTCCGAAAGCTTACAAGCATACATTTTTGGTAAAATGAATATTCCTCTATCAATTTTTAAACCGTCTAATTCGTCCTTTAATTCGCCTAACTTATCGCCAGTTTTTAATTCTACATCTGTAATAATAGAGTCAGTATCACAATAATATACAATTCCATTTTTAGATTGTACTTCTTCGATTAATTCATACATACCTAAACGAGAATAACAAGCAATAAATGAAGAAATCGCAGGTAAAATATGATTACTCTCTGAAATTTCTTCTTTCTCGTATAAATCCATTCCTTTATAATCATCTAGTTTTATCATTCCTTTAATATTTATCGGACAAAATATAATTTTCTTTCTCTCTCTTTTCTGTCCAAACTTTCCATATAAACTATTTTGAATTAATTTACTAATCATATAATCAACTGACCCTCTTTCTGCATTTTGTTTTATTTTTTGTAATTCTGTAACGAATTTAGTAAATATTTTTTTCTTGACAAATTTATATCCATAAATAATTTTTATTTTATATCCTAGTTGTTTCGCTTTTTTTAATTCAGGCGTACAATAGAAACCTGTCCATTTTCCTTTAGGAAATATTAATTTTCTTGTTTTCTCCTCTCTAAAAGGAAGTAAAGGTATATCTAAATCTTTCGGGGCTTCAACTTCTACTTTTATAACTCCGAAATCTTCTAAAGTCATAACATAACTTTTTAATGGAATACCGACGGGCATATACTCCTCTAACATTTTAGCAGGGTATAAAGAATTAATATCATAATAATTTAAATGCTCCCCGTATTGTTTAAAAATTTCTGTTCTTCCGCCAAAATAACTTTCTCTTATGTCTGTTTCATAACTTCTATAAGTATTTAACGGAGTAACAAAATATTTTTTTCTATAAATTGATAAAGATAATTGAGCTATTGTTAAATTTTTATTTATTGTCGTGTCGAACATTCTAAAATTATAATCTTCAAATTTTCGCATAACTTCAAAAAGTCCTACACAATCTTTTTTTAAATATGGACTCCATTCTGAATAAAGGTCTAAATAATTTTTAAAATTTATTTTGTTATGGTCAAACTCTCCTTTTAGGTGTTTAACTTTAAAACTATTTGTTAATTTTTTTAATGTTGCTTTAAACATTCCGACGCTATCTCTTAAAGTCCAGCTGTTTTGTTTTCTTCCATTATAAACCGAGTGAATAGTTATTTGAGTTATTCGAGAACCTATTCTAATTATATTTATTTGATATTTCTTTTTATAATTTAGTCTGTTTAATTCGTGAAGTACAAAACTAAAATCAAATTTACCCCCGTTATGAGCGAAACAAGTAAAACCTCTGTATTTTCTTGATAGAAAATGATTAACAAATTCTTTTATACAGTGTTGACCGACAAACTCAGTATATTTATATCCGTCATAAAATCCTGTGGCGTAGGGTTTTGTCCATTTGATAGTTTCTATATCGAAAGTACATAATTTTGTTATTTTATCCGCTTTCGTCGTCTTTGTTAAAGCGTATTTCATATTTGTTTTTTTATCTTTTCCATTTCGCAATATTTTTTTAAATATTTAAATAAATATATTTCGTCATTTTTATAACCTAAACTTACTATTTTTGAATTATCAACTTTTACTTTTTGAGGTTGTGCTAATTCTTGCATAGAATATTTTATTTTACTTTTTGAGTCTGTTGCATTAATTATAAATTTAGCTATCATATCAACTTTTATTTCTCTATTATTTGAAATATTATAAGTTTCGTTCCAATTTCCTTTATCTATTATTAATTTAAATGCTTTCATAAAACTACCAGTATCATTAATATCTAAAGTTTTATTTTTATCTCCATAAATTTTTAAATCTTCATTATTCAAAGCATTTTTAATAAATTTTGGTATTATTCGGTCGTAATTATCTCCTAAACCGAATACTGTCGACGGTCTAATTATTATATAATCAATTCCATAACATTCTTTATAAGATTTAGCCAATTCTTCCATAAAAATTTTAGAAGTAGTATAAATATTTTTTTCTTTTGATAATACTCTGCTTGACGAGAAAGTTATAATTTTTTTAATATTATTTTTTCTTGCGTATTCAAAAACTTCAAAAGTTCCTGCAATATTATCTTTAAATGTTTGTTTTGGGTTACTAATACATTTATTTATTCTGCAATAACTCGCACAATTAACGATTAAATCAATTTTTTTATTTTTTCTAAATATTTTATTTATGTTGTTTATGTCTTCTAATATACTATTTTTTTTTATATCTATTCCTGTGACTTCTGCTTGTCGATAAATAAAATATTTTCTTATTTTTTTTCCTAATAACCCGTCGACTCCTGTGATTAATACATTAATTTTTTTTTTCATTTTTCCAACTCCTTTATTTTTTATTGCTCTTGATAGTTTACAAAGAAAGAAAATATTTTTATGTATTCAATATCTTCTTCTGTATCATCTAAAAATTTCATATATGATTTTATTAGTTCGCTGTCCGCTCCATTCCAAAAAAATTTTAAAAGTTTCTGTTCTAATTCGTCAAACATTTCGTCCGTACTTCTTTTTTCTCTCTCGCAAAATCTCGTTGATATTGTTGCATTTGCTAAATCTTTTTTTACTTTTCCGTCGACAGTTGTAAATTTTTTCTGTCTTAAATCTGTTGTTATTCTTACACCTATTCTTTGCATATTGAAATATTTGTCTTTGTTAATTATTTTATTATATTTTTTTCTGATAAATACCATAAATTTATTTATTGAGTGTTCATCATATAAATTGTATTTTTTAAATTTAAATTCATAAAAAGCATAATTTTTTTTTGAGTATTCTATCGTTCCATATTTTGGTTTTATTTTAATAGTAGGGATTGGTCGTCGGAGAAAATTAAAAACTTTCTTATAAGATTGAACGCGAACCCAAACTTTACGACGACCGTCTGCCCCTACTTGAACGTAATTTTTTAAATTTTTTCTTAATATCGTTGTTAATTTAGGTAATAGTTTATTGTTTGTAATGTTGAGTATTTTTATTCTCGCGTTCATATTATTAAAGATA
>Ga0307928_10001234_pt1 | contig 19382 bp, 42 predicted proteins | sample AceLakmetagen232_FD_201815 | JGI IMG/M metagenome (GOLD analysis project Ga0307928, IMG submission 201815) | Saline water microbial communities from Ace Lake, Antarctica - #232 | ecosystem: Environmental > Aquatic > Non-marine Saline and Alkaline > Saline | place: Antarctica: Ace Lake... | reverse complement strand
AAAGAGAAGATAATCAAGATACTTTTGAATGTAGTCCTGAACTGGCTGTTGAAAAAAGTACGAAAAAAAGTAGGGATACAGGAAGCGGCGCAGTACCAGAAAGAAGTTAAGGAATTCATCACGCGCACGGAACAATCTACTGGCGTAAAAGCCAAACCGAAACGGCTGAGATATGGAGAGATTTTGGGAGAAGAGTACGATGAAACTTAAAGTGGACGCAATCCGGAGCGGCGACATATTGCTGTGTAAGGCTCCGCATTTCGATGACTGGTATCAGACCAAGAAAAAGAAGATTGCGTTCATCCCGAAACAGATAGTCAGGGCACAACTCAAAATGGGGTTTGGGATTATCGATGCACAATGGACACATGCGATGTCTGCGGGGTTGGCTACAACTACGGTCTCGGCGGTCTGGCCGAACATCAAACTGATGGATATCCAGCGGGATTATATCAACAAAGGATATTACATCCGCGCGTACCGATACACGAAGTGGCGAACCAAGAATGATGTCAGTGACCGGATGCGGTTCCTGGCGTGGTGCTGGTCAGATAACAACCGGCGATATGACCTGCTTGGATTGATAGGATTCAAGTTCCGGGAATGGTTTCACAACCGGATTACGTTGCATCGCAAGAATAGCGTATTCTGCTCTGAACAGGTTATGCGAGGGCTGCGGCTGGCGGGTGAAGACTATTATAAATCCATTGCCGGACATTATCCTGATCTCTGGACTACAAAATTTATGGCTATGCCCGATAAGTTCTCCCCGGCTCACCTGTCCTATGCCCTCCGTGATGATCCCGATTGGGTGGACGTAACACAATCATATTATGGATTTGATGAATGATTGATCTTTGCCATAGGATAAAAGATTGGCTGTTTATAATTGGTTGGTTCGCCGCAATGATTCTGGTTAGTATTCTGTTATGGGTTGATTATGAAGATAATTCACTTCAGTAATACCCGGACAACCGGCAACGGGTTATCCGATTACATGACAACGATTGCGAGAAACCAGTCAATCGCTGGGGCTGATGTATTACATGTTGCAGCCTGTGATGGGGACTGCAAGGATGTGATTAAACAATTTGACCCGGACATCATCCACTGGCACACACTTCCGACAAAGCTGATGCTATGGGCGAAGTGGCACACAAGGGCAATCCAAGTATTTACTCAACACGCATACCTTGATTTCGTTCCTTTGAAAAGAATTATCCAGTCATGGTTACTCGATTGCTTTATTGTCTCAAGCCAGACAATGCGCTCGCTATTTGCTGGATGCCGGTGGTTTGATAAGAACAAGCTACTGGTATCATCGCCACCCATATCGCCCCCACCACAGCAGACCTTAAAGAAAGAGTTTATCGTTGGTAACATCAGCCGATTTGTATCAAGCAAACAGCACTGGATGATGATTGAGATTGCCAAGAAGGTACGGAGAATGCACCCCGGAATAATCTTTGAGTTCGCGGGGGAAGGGGAATTGCGTGGTGGCATACGACGCAGCGCAAACTATAATGCGGGTATCCGGTTCCCTGGCTTCGTGCCGGATGACCGATACGCGCAATATTCTATATACCTGCACACAGCCATCCGCGAGGCATATCCATATTCAATGAAGAAAGCTATGGCTTACGGGGCAACTCCAGTGTCATTCGATACAACGGTTACAAGGGAGGTTGTGGGGGATTCGGATTTGATGTTCAATAATGCAAACGAGGCTGCACAAATAATTATTAGGTTGTATAATGAAAGCTGCTGGCAAACGATACATAACCTACAGTTCCAAGTCCGATGTCATCTCGATCTATAACATCGCCGACATCCACCGTAACAACGCCGCCTGCGCGTTAAATAAGTGCCGGGCGGACATCCAGTCCATTGCGGACGATCCGTACTCCTACTGGCTCGGTGGGGGCGATTACGCGGATTACATCGGGTATCAGGATCGGAAGCGGTTTGACCCCTCAACCATAGCACCCGGTCTTGAGGTTAAGGACTTGGGGCAACTCGGAGCAATATCCACGCAGCTGGTCAAAGAGCTGTTCGAGCCGATCAAGAAGAAATCCCTCGGCCTGCTCTATGGAAACCACGAAGATTCTTATCAGATACACAATGAACAGCAGAACTTGCACGGTTGGCTATGTACTGAGCTTGGCGGCTCGCACCTCGATATGGGGTATTCCGCACTGATGGATGTGGTCTTTATCCATACGCCGGGCAGTGGCGAACCGAAACTATATTGGACGGATCCTAAAGTCGGGGCAACCCGGCAGCAGTTCCGCTTCTTTATCCATCATGGGGCTGGCGGCGCGGCCACGCCCGCGGGGAAATTGAACCGTCTCATCAAATTTATGGATTACTTTATAGCTGATATCTATATGATTGGCCACGTTCACGGGCAAACCGGGACGCGATTGACTCAGGTCAGCGCCAATAAACCATGCAGCGTCATTAAGGATAAGGATCGGTTAGGCATTATCACCGGAACATACCTGCGGACATACACCCAGAACATCACCGGGTACGGCGAGAAAAGGGGCTACAGGCCGACAAAGCTGGGCGCGGTGTCTGTTGACATTAACCCATTCCATCGAACCTTTACGGCGGCAATATGAGCGACAGCAGCTACGAAACATTGGAAAGCGGACAAATATTCTCAGCCAAGATCAGTACGAAACGGTCATTATTTGCCAGTATCGCCTGCTGTGATTGTAATCTTGTGCATGATATTTATGTGTGGCGTGAGGGCAATACGCTATTCTATGAGACGATTAGAAACCAAAGATCAACCGGGCAACTGAGGAGGTGGCATGGCAGTCAAAACATTCTGTGATCTGTGCGGGGCCGAAACTAAAATCCTTGGCCCAAAAAATTACTACTCGAAACTCCCACATGTGGGCGTCCCTTACATACAGATAACCGTCGGGCCGGTCACGGATGATGTCCCGAATAGTATCTTTACGGGGGATATCTGCGATGCCTGTGCTGCTAAGATTATCATTGAACTTGCCCGTAACCTATCAACTCCGAAAGATCGGGACTGATGACCGAAGCAGACAAAAAACCGAACTGGATTAAGGTCGGAAGCTGCCCTGTCTGCGGCGCTCCAATCTATAAACCGTCCGATCCCGATTATAGATCCCCGCATGAACGGCATACCTGCAACTGTTTTCTCGACGAGAACCCCTCCGACTGATTACATTTCCGTAACTACCCCGACATTCTGGTCGGTGTTTCTGCTTATAATAGTGAATAATTCTTGACGGCTGACGATATTAGGGGTATTGTAAGCACGAGTTTCAAAATCAAGGACTATCAAGATGGAACGAAAACCAGAAGAAATTACGAAAACAAAAGCCCCCTGCTGTGGTAGCATTTCAGATCCCTTCCGGGATCGAACGATGTCCTTGATTAACTACGGCAGGGGGTTTCTTTATCAAAGGAGCGGAGAAATGAAAATCGAGAAGGCAACAACTTGGCAGAAAAACTAAAATGAAACGAGGCTGGATAGAATCAAATCTGGATAAAGTCGCTTTCTTCTGGGTATGTCTATCCAGCCTCAAATTATCAAAGGAGACCGAATAATGACTAAAATATTAGAACTGGGCGAGACCCTATTCCTGATCGCGGCGGTGCTGATGATTGTCGGGGTCTGGGTGTCGATGTATGTAAGCGGATGGATAAAGAACAGCAAGATATTAAAGAAGGCAAACAAAGCCGAACTGAGGGAAGGACTAAAAGATGATTAGAGTGAGATATCCAAACGGGCAAAGTATAATTTACGAAGAAGCAACATTTCTCCAACGGAGTCAAGATGGTTGGAATTTATACACTGACACGCAAGCGATTAACTGGATCGCATCAATCCAGTTGTCCGCTGGCGCTATTGTCGAGAATGCCGATGGAAAAATCAGGGTAACAAACTCGACTCCATTACGGAGAAAGCTAAAAGTAAAGAAGTAAACAATTAGAACAGGCCGGGGTCGGTGAGTTTTTCTCCTCCTTCTCCTTTCCTCACTGACCCCGGCCACCAAAAGGACAGGAGAGAACAATGATAGCAAGCAACGACGAAAACAAGATCGAAGAGAAGAGTCGGGAGCCGGAGGTAACGGAAGCCAGATCGCCCGAACAGTTAGCCGCAGAGATTATCCAATCTCAGTCCCGGGCGATAGTGAAGCTCAGAGAAGAACGGGAGTCTTTCCGGACACAGCTTGACATCCAGCACGATCTTGTTGCAAACCGACAGAAGATCATCGACGACAAGCAGAAGATCATCGAGACCACGACCCCGATCCTTGAGCGGTGCTACAACTACATCGCCTGGCTATCTGCACCGACTACCGACGGCAACAAATTTACACAGGCAGAACGCGAAACAGAGTTAATGAATATGCTCGGATACCTTAAGGATAACGGATACGAAGTCGATATGCCGAAGTCGATCCGGAGGGCGGCAAAAGAGCCGGAGAATATACCGGATAATCCGAGGGAAGTTTGTCCGTTCATTAAGGGCAAATGTATGCAAGAGCAATGTGCAATATGGCGAGAGGATACAGGCTCCTGCCCCTTCTGGGAGATACCGGATGCAATAGGGCATCTAAGCGACAAGATGGAAGGATTACTCATGGAAATTGCAAGAGGAAAGAATAGCTGGTCATGAACATTAGATCGTTTCTATACAGGATGGCGAGATTCTTAGGTGATGTAAACGCAGTCAAAACCGGGCGGCTTTGCAAGCGTACAGGCCGAAGGATTTCGGGGCGGACGGCGGGCAAACTGTTAAGGAAACTATTCAGATGAAAGGATTAGAAAGATGAGCGCAACATCGCAACAGATCGAAGAAGCTATAAAAAGGAACAAGGCGGGGAAGATTGAGCGGATAAAAGAAAGACGAGGTATGCTGGATATTTTGCGATCCGCCGAAGGGGACAACTGGAAAGTGCGCGCGTTGTGTGACTTAATCGACTGTATTATGGACAAGCAACCCGCCCTCCAGCAGCAACGCGCCCGCGTGTTCCCCGTCGGGTTCACGCCTGATGAGATTGAGAGAAACACACACGTAATATCCCAATCGGGTTCCCCTGCTAACATTAGGGCTAATGAGTATCATCGAGAACTTATTGGAATAGCCCAAGCTTTCCGCAACAGCAAGTTCGTGGCGCAACCTAAGCATCTACTGGGGTTACCGGACTGGCTTACCTGTGATGAAGTACTGATAAGGAGAGATGAAATCCGTCATAGTGGTGATGTCCACTTAGAAAGAGCAAAGGCTTATTATGAACTACTCAACCAAGTAGCCATCGCCTTCAAAGGCAGACCATTGCCCACCGAAGAAGAAGCTCCCCCACCCCCGCCGGACGGCATACCGAGGACTGAGGTAGAGGCGTACGCGCACGTGATTGCTTCATGGTCGGCGAAAGAGACACACTGCTCCGCCAATAATTACAAGGACTGTGGTTTCTGTTTGCTTTACAGAAACGAATTTGGCAGATGTGGTAACTGCCCAATGGCGAAGTTCGCAGAAGATGATATGTCCGACGGTTGTATAGTATGGCTCAAAAAGTATGCGAAACTCAGGGGTGGCTACAAACGCGACGTATTCCTCGCATGGCTGGAAGAGAACCGCCCGCAGGTGGATGTACTTGATCCTGATGTGCTTCTCCGGGAAGCCAAGAAGATTAGCAAATCCGGCGATCAAACATTTATAAGAGCGAAGGCATACTATGAGCTTATCGACAAAACAGCTTGTGCCCTCCGCAAAGCCAAGCCCCAGCCTCAGTTTGTGGTGTATGAGGGCACAAGAGATGTTGTGGGTGATATGCCTGCCGTTGTTGATGAGGTAAATAAAAAGATAGTCACTACTTACCACTACGCCGGTAGAGAAAGCGCTGATGAAGTATGCGCCAGATTGAACGCTGAAGCATAATCGGAAAGGATGGAAGGATAACCAATGGGCTACCTGATAACGATATTCTGTGGTACATGCAACAAGCCGATAGCAAGAGGTGACACAGTCCGGGGGGTGCAGGATGCGGCGGTAAAGAAGGGGGCAATCATCATCCCTGAACACGCTGATTGCCCCGGCGACGGCCATGTGTTCCATCATCCCGACTGTGTTGTATGCGGCGATGATGGGATATGGATACGCGATCCCGACAAACTACATACCAGAAAAGAATACAAGGAAAGAGTAAAGAGAGGAGAGAACAATGGAGAACCAAGAATTGACAGTAATAGAACCGGAACAGATAACGACTGAGGTCATTAAGTTTGACCCCGGAGAACTGGCGAAACAGGCGGCCTTCAGGCTCGACAGACATAGCAGGTTCCTCAAAGTATTCTACAGCCACCTTGACCCATCCTGCATTGACACATTTGCAGGCAAGGCTCGGTGGAACTGGAGGGCATGCAACCAGGCAATCAATGTGTTTGGTATAACAGTCAAGATCATGTCACAGAACGATAAACCCTACTACAAAGATGAATTCGAGGATGCGGAAGGGAAGTATTACATCTTCTGTCATCACGCCGAGGCCAGCTACACCCTGCCGGACGGTCGGATACTGGCGGTAACAGTTCCTGGGTACTTCTCTACCCGCGATCCATTCTTTGGGAAAGCAAGGGGAGCATTCAAATCTATTGAAGAGGTGGATGTACAGGATGTCATCCGAGCGTCGGCGACCGAGGCCAGAAAGAAAGCGGTGTTTGCTCTGCTCGGATTGGGCGAACCGACAAAAGACGATCTCAAGAAGCTCGGCGTGAAAGTGGACATAATCAACACAATCGAATTCAACACGGCGGAGGGCAAGGGCAATGCAACACAACCAGCAGCACAACCGAAGCCCCCCGCGAAACCGAAACCGGCATCGAAGTTTATTACCCCGCAGCAAGCGGCAAAAATGTTTACGATGCTTAAACTGACGCCCTTCACTCTGGATGAGTTTATCTTCTACCTAAAGGATAAACACGGACTCGACCCGGATGCAGACGGCAAGATCGCCCACAAAATAACAAAGAAGCAATACGACCTGATTCTGGTCTGGCTTGAGGAGAATAAGAAGGAGGCGGAGTGATGGCAGCCCTGCACGACCTTTCGAGTATTGACTTACGAACATCTCTCGGCGATACGTTCCGCATTCACTTTGGAAATAAAGTGTATGACATGATTATGACATCTGTATCGCCGGGTTTGCAGGGTGATGGCAAACACGAACGAGTTACAAAAACATTAACAATCGAATTTATGGAGGTTGACAGATGAAAACGGCAGCGATAATCACGATGATTAAAGAAGAGATAACGGTATGCGAAAAAGATGTGATGGTGCTCATGGCGAAGTTGGACACCCTGAAGGGAATTGTCCGCAAAGCGGAGGAGGGGGATGATGATGACAACGGAAACTAACAACCACATAACACCCCAAAATGCCTGTGATGCGCTGAGGATGCGCCTTAAGAGCGCAATCATGCAAAGAAGGAGGGTGTACCCTTGCCATAGCAATCGGGCGTCCTCTCTGGGCTCCCCATGCTTGCGGCAGTTGGTCTATGAGCGGACTCGGTGGCGCGAACGGCGGATGCCCTCCCCGGAACTGCAAGCCATATTTGAGAAGGGGCGGATGGAAGAAGAACATGCTGTCGCGCAATTAAGGCTGGCGGGCGTTGATGTTACCGAGCAGCAGCGCCCCTTCGAGGACAAGGCAACCCAGATCACCGGACATATCGAAGGGACTCTATCCTTTGGCGACACGTCCTATCTGTTCGAAATCAAGGGCCTGCATCCGTATCAGTGGGGTCGGATGAACGAATGGCGGGACTTCTTGAAGCACCCGATCTATTGCCGGTATCCCGCCCAGGGTCAACTTTACCTATACCTTGCCGAACAGACTGAGATGATATTTATCATCGTGGATAAAGGCACCGGGGCGATGAAGATATTCCCGATGGAGATCGATTACGATTACTGCGAGGAGCTACTCCAGAAAGCCGAGGCTATCAATAAGCACGTTGCCGCGGGAACGCTGCCGGAATGCCGGGAATGGGATGAGAAGATATGCGGTATGTACTGCGATTTCTTTCACATCTGCCAGCCGGATATGCAGGGTTCAGGCATGAACATTATGGATAACGAAGTGCTGGAGGGCAACCTTGAACGGCGGTCTGAGCTTGCAGCGGCACACCGGGAATACGTGGATGTCGATAAGGCTGTCTCTAAGGTCATAAAGGGCGTGAAGGATGCTATTGTGGGTCGGTTTGTTCTTGATGGAAAGTGGGTTGACCGGAAAGGGTTTGATGTAAAGCCCAGCACAAGTTGGCGGAAAGCGATAAAGGAAATCCCGAAATGAGAAAGGCAGGGAGATGCAGGATGGATGGATTTCGTTATGGCGCAAATTCAGGCAGCATGAATTCTGGAGAAAGAAAAGAATATTTTCAAAAGCAGAGGCATGGCTGGATATACTGATGGAAGTTAGATGGGAAGATGAATCTGAAAATGTACTGCTCGGATGGAAGACGTATGATTGTGGATATGGTGAATCATTGAATGCGATATTGACTTGGGCGAAGCGATGGAAATGGTCTGAAAGCAAGGTTAGGAGGTTTTTTGACTACCTAAAAAGCTGTTCCATGATTGAAGTGAAAAGCGACACGAAAACGACGCACCTAAAGGTTTGCAACTTCGAGCATTACCAAAAGACGCGGCGAACAAACGAAGAACAAACGAAGAACAAACGAAGACAGAATAATAAAGGTAATAAAGTTAATAAGTTAATAACATATAAGAAAGAGAGAGAGGGGGCAAAAAGATTTGCCCCACCCACTCCCATCGAAGTTGGGGAATATTCTGATTCAATAGGATTCGATTTGGATGGCTCAACTTTCTGTGATTTCTATGAAGCGCGGGGGTGGATGCTGGGCAAGAACAAAATGAAAAGCTGGAAGGCTGCGATACGAACTTGGAAGTCTCGGCAGAATGCAGACAAGGGCACAGGCGTATCAATGGCAGACTGGCTGAAAGGACAGACGGATGGCTAAAGCGAAGATGGTTGTGGATATGCGGTTGATAAAAACTATAAGCATTAAGTCCGAGTCCTTTACGGGCATAAAAACATCGTTGTCGATGGATACCGATGGCATGGCAGGGGTGCTCTATGTCTATGAAAGCAAACGCCAAGCGATAAAGGCCGGATGCAAAGAGGAGAACCTTAAGGAGATTCAACTCAAAGGACAGACTGATGGAGATTAAGCTTAACCACATATATCAGGGCGATTGCTTGGCGGTATTGAGGGAGCTACCGGCAGAATCTGTTCACTGCTGCGTTACCAGCCCTCCGTATTGGGGGCTTCGAGACTACGGCGCAGATGGACAGCTCGGTCTTGAGAAAACACCTGAAGAATATATTGAGAAGATGGTGGCTGTGTTTCGAGAGGTGCGGCGGGTGCTGAGGGATGATGGTACGTGTTGGGTGAACATGGGGGACAGTTATGCGAGCGGTAAAGGAACTTGCTATAATCCGGGTGGTGGGGAAGAATCCCTCGAGGCGGCGAAAAAAGCATCTGGAGCGTATCAACTTGATAGGGGAAATAAATCAACCCTCGAGGCTTCTGGTCTCAAGCCCAAAGACCTCTGCGGTATCCCCTGGCGGTTAGCCCTTGCACTTCAAGCCGATGGTTGGTATCTGAGGTCGGATATTATCTGGGCGAAGCCGAACCCTATGCCCGAAAGCGTTACCGACCGCCCCACAAAAGCACATGAATACCTGTTTCTGCTGACCAAGAAGGCTCGGTACTATTACGATGCGGATGCTGTGAGGGAGAGAGATCATCCAGATGGAAGGAAACAAACGGTTAGAAGACAAACAGATAGGTTTGATGCGATAGGTAATGCCTTTCAGGATGGGGAGCATGAAAGATGGTCTGGAAGCCGCAACCGCCGTTCGGTCTGGACTATCCCGACTGCCCCGTTCCCACAGGCGCATTTCGCTACGTTCCCCCCGAAACTGGTGGAGCCTTGTATCAAAGCAGGTACTTCCGAATGGGGCTGTTGCCCTGAATGCGGTGCAGGTTGGGTGCGGGTGGTGGAGAAAGACAGAACATTCGAGAGTGGATCTGGTAAAAGCGGGAATCCGATTAGTGGCAAGCAACCGCCAGTACAGGGCGCAGGGTACGGCGATATTAGGCTTGGCCCGACAATAACCGCCAAAACCCTCGGCTGGAAACCTGCTTGTGAATGCGGCCATGAGGAACGAGTGCCCTGTGTAGTGCTTGACCCATTCATGGGCGCGGGTACGACCGGCCTGGTAGCCAAGAACTTAGGACGGAAGTATGTGGGTGTGGAATTGAACCCCGATTACATTAAGATAGCGAATAACCGATTAAGGCAGGAGGTGCTGCTGTGAAAGTGAGTTTTCCAAACAGTGGATTCGAGATAAGAAAGAAGCAAACGATCAAGTTACTTAATCAAATAGCCGCTGGCGTCAAGAATGGGAAGGCATCTTTGATCGAATGTAGTGGGGATGTGCTGGATATGGGTGGAGCTAACGTGGTCTTGAGATTCAATGTTCCCAGATTGGAAATTGACGGATGATGAATAACAAACAGTTCGGCAATATCTTTGAGGTGGTCATCGATTATTACGGCAAGGTTGACAGGAAAGCATTGACCGCGCCCCAAATCAAGCGGTACCTCGACAAATGCAATGACCTGAATATTGAGGCTGGCCGGTTCAAGCTAATCTGTAATGCGTGGATGGATGCATTCACCGACCGGATGCCTGCCCCTGACAAGATCGTGATGTTTCATCGGAAACTTCCCTTTTCAAAGAACACGGATCCGCAGAAAGCGCCTTGTGGTGCCTGTGAGGGATGCGGTTTGATCTCTGTCAAGATTCACTATGTCGGCGGGGTGGTCTTCACGAATACATCCGGGGAATTGGCCGAACCGATTAACGATTTAGCGTTTCGATGCTCATGCGCGAATGCAGATAAATATCGAGATAGCGGAATGCGGCTGGATGTAGCATGGCCGAACTACAAATCATTCGATCTGGAGGCTCTGGATGGGTGTCTAAGGTCAAAAGAGACTGGTCTGAAGGTGATTCTCCAGATGAAAGACAAACAGCTGGTCCTGCCGGTTCTGGGCGATGAGCTGCGGTTTGAGGAGCCGCGGAATCAGTTCGACAAAAGCGACCCGAGGATTCGGCACCTTGCGGAAGTCGCAAAGAGGGTTTCAGGCAAGAAGCAGATGTCGGAAGAGGTAATAGACAAATCAAAAGAATTTCCGTTTTAAGGAGTGAAGAAATGACAATAAAAGAGATATTATTCATGGTGTTCTTTTGGGTTTGTTTGGCCGGTTTTGCTTATCTTACATTTGTTGCCGCATCCGGATTGAGAATGCCCGGAATAGAACACAGGCGATATGGGGCACCATATACTGCACCATTAGGAAGGGGTTGGCGCTATATTCGGCCAAGAGGGTACGGTGAGAAGCGCATAAAAGTCAATAAATCACATGATACCGAAACGTTTAAAGCGCTATCGGTTAGCGGAACGCTTGAAATAACAGGCTTTAAGGAGGCAGAGTGATGGGCAGTGCAAAATGGAGAACTATTGGAATTGCAATCGGTGTATTGATGATGTCCGCTGGGTTGCTTTGGGCTGTTTACAGCTACACGATGAAGCATCCTGTGGGGGGCATTCCGTACCCGAAAAGAGTATTTACGGCAGAGGAACGAGAATATATCAAGGCTATGACATCGAGGCAAGGGGAGGTACAGAAAGAAGCACCGATAATCAGTTATCTCGATGAGCCGGATACGCCTATCTGGGGAATAAAAATAGAGCCATGCGATGATGGGGATACAATCGTCTTGCGGGTTCCACCGTATTTCATTTATTTGGATTATGGTGGAGATGTGAGATGGGGCTGGGTTCCTGTAGAGGATGAGCCGGATACTGATCGTCTTGTGATGAGCGGTGCCGCAAGCAATGAGTGCGATGACCCGACGCATGATGTTTCTTTCGGGACCATAGAACTTAGTACTGACATGACGTGGACTGTTGGCCAAGGTGAAATTACAATTAAGGTTGAATCAGAAACTTATCGGATTGAGGAAATAAATTTCGGTGACATTTATGACACGTCGATCATGATTAATCTTGACAACGGAATTGACTGGGACGTCTATCGGGATTCGGCGGGGGTGCATATCAAAGTGTTTCGGAAGGAGGCGGGAGAATGAAACATTTGCTTAGCGGAATACCGGGTGGAATTTTCGGGGTGTTATGTGTCGCGGTTTTCTTTCCAACGTGGCCGTTCTTGTTGAGACTATTAATGGCCTTCATCGGGTCATTTATTCTTAGCTTCGGGATGTGTGTAATAAAAGATGCCATAAAAGATCGAAGGAGAAAGAAATGATTGTACTTGGAATCGATCCGGGGACAGAGATGAGCGCGGTCGTGATGTGGGACGGGGCGAAGGTGCTGCATAAGAAAATATCTGGAAATAATTCGATACTCTGTGACCTGTATTTATTTGACGATTCGCACGATGTCGTTATTGAAATGCCTCAGTGTTACGGGATGCCTGTCGGTCGAACTGTTTTTGAGACGTGCAGATGGGTTGGGATGTTTCAGGCATATTCATTAGGCAGCTCACATCTCGTCTATCGCACCGACATCAAGATGCACTTCTGTAATTCCACCCGGGCGAAGGACAGCAATATCCGGCAGGCATTGATCGACAGGTTCGGTGCGCCGGGAACAAAGAAAGAGCCGGGCGTGACTCATGGCGTGGTGAAGGATATATGGGCGGCCCTCGCGGTCGCGGTGTACTGGTACGACACGCATAACCAAGAAACAGAAAGGAAAGAAAGATGAAAGACTGGATGATCTTAATAATTACTATTTGCGCAATATTGTTGCTGACTGTGGGGCTCTGTTGTATGGCGGCACATTATGAAGCGAGAGCGTTCACGAGGGTAACGGGCAAGGATATGACGTTTACTGATGCTTTCTGGCTTGACTTGAGGGTGGTGGAAAACGTCGAGAAACCAAACAAGAAGTAACCAAGCTCTTTAACATTTAGATATTGCCGGTGTAGCTCAGTGGCTAAGCATCTGATTTGTAATCAGAGAACGTAGGTTCGATCCCTACCTCCGGCTCCAAACAAGGCAATCGGGGCGTGGCGAAATGAAGACGTCAATGAGTTGAAGTGGCGAGGGATACGCTGAGGCATCGGCAATGTCCGGCTTCGCCGACTGAAGTACACATTAGGCTGTGCGTGCAGGTTCGACTCCTGCCGCCCCTTTTGCCTAAAACATGAGGAGAGGAAAGATGGAAAATAAACCAAATTGCCGTAAGTGTGAATATAGGGGGACAATCCCCGGTGACTCACATAGCGAATGCAAACATCCAGAAGTTGCAAAACTTGTAATCAAGGGGAATCCGACGGGAATTAGAAGGGGTTGGTTTATATGGCCTTTTAATTATGACCCAGTATGGCTGGATGAATGTAATGGATTTAAGGAGAAGGAGCAAGACCATGAGCAACCCTGATAAACAGTCCGTTGCACTCCCTAAATCCCTGAGCGAGTTGGTGGTGGGGGAGGTGTATCCAGATAGTTTGTTGGAAGAGTTAGCAGAAAATCAAGACTTCACCTTTACTTGGATAGATAGCACCGCTGTTGTGCTGACAAGCGCAGCATCAAACAGTGAAGGTGTTTGGGGGAATATAGCATCAAAAATATACGACCGGCGGAAAGAGGGTGAGTGATGAAATACGTAATCACGATTGAAGAGATCGCCGGTATGTGGGTGGCGGGGTGTGATGCGTTGCTCATTTACGGTGAAGGGAAAACCGCCCCGAAAGCATTCAAAGACTTTTGGAAGCGACTGAAATATCTTGACAAGCAAGGACTGGCAACCGAGGAATGCTAACCCTACTACTGATAGCGCTTAACTACTGGGCCTCGATCCCGACGCTTGGCCCGGAGTTGTTGCCGGCGTACGAGCCGAACCAGTACCAAGAGCAGGAAGTGGAAATAAACGAACCGTGGATAATTGTAAATGAAAGGGAAGAATGATGAAGGTAATCCAAGCACCAAAGAAACTACATTATAGTGATGAAAGTGGGTTTAAGTTGTTCTTAGCTGGAAGTATTGAGATGGGTGCAGCAGAGCAATGGCAAGCTAAGGTCATAAGTGAATTTAAGGACACCCACGGCGTGATTTTGAATCCGAGACGCGACGACTGGGATAGCTCTTGGGAGCAGAGTATGGACAACCAACAGTTTAGCGAACAAGTTGTCTGGGAACTTAAGGGGTTGTCTCTGGCGGACGGTATATTGATGTACTTTGATCCTAAAACGAAGTCGCCAATAACCCTCTTGGAATTAGGGTTGCACGCAAAAAACAAAAACATGATTGTATGTTGCCCTGAAGGTTTCTGGAGAAAGGGAAACGTGGATATAGTGTGTATGCACTACAACATAAGAAGAGTTGATAACTTGAGCGCGGGCATTGGATATTTCAAATATGCGATAGCATGGTGAGCTGTTACCGCCGCAGGAAACCCAGATTGATGGAGGGATGATATGGCTGGATTGACAGAATTCAAGAAGGGCGCAAACTTTAGAGAAGCACATTCTTGCGGAACTTGCGATCACACCTTAGTCACAATGCATGGAAGGATATGGTGTACCTTTCGAGAAGATGAAGAAGATTGGTTTATGACTGAGGATCAAAGTGTGTGTATGTATTATAAACAGAGATAACCGTAACTAAGGAGTGAGTGATGTCTATTTGTGAAATATGTGGCGTGAATGGCTCTGGCGCGGAGGCGCAAATCAAAGGGTTGAAAAAGGAGCTTCGTGTATTTCGTAATCTTCTGGGTGATGTCAGGAATGATCGAGACCGCTGGCAAGACCTTGCTCAGCGGATGGGGGCTGAATTAATTGATATTTATCGAGAGGAGGTGTCAGTTACCCAAACAACAAATACAAGGCCGGTGCGAAAAGATTCAATCCGACTACTACTCAACGAACTAGAAAAGATGGAGGGCAAGAAATGAGTGCAGGAAGTTTCAAAAACGGAACAAGGGTAAAGTTTTTGGTGGAGGCGGAAGCTGAAGGAATTGTGGAGGATTACAGCTTTTTGACAGGTTGCTACGAAGTAAAATTAGTAAAAGATAGCTGTACTCCAACAAAAGAACTATTTCATTTACCAATGTATTTATTGGAGGAGTTCAAATGAAAACAATCGAGCAGATCAAAGAGACAATAATCCTTGACATGAGTCATCGTAGGTGATATAGTTGTGGCAGAAAACATGGAGTATTGTCAGATGAAGACTATTGAACAAATAAAGAAAACGTGGGAGGCTGCCCGATTGTGGCAGAAAGATATATTGGTGGCGAAAGCGTTGGGGTGTAACCCAATAGTTAGGAGCATGCCAAAAGTTCATTGTAGCTTAGGACAGGACTTTGTAAGTTGTTCATGCAAAGGTTTACAGCATGGATATTCTGATAATAAAATAGATGGATATACAGTGCTGTATGGTTACACTATTGACCCAGACGCAGCTCTCCAGGCGATGAAGGATGTGGGGATGGAAGACGAATCATGGGGAATGCATCATTGTCCAGCACAGGATAAGCCATATGAAAGAACTGAGAAGTATTATATTTCTTGGTATCAGAATTTCAAGAATGTATCAACCCCATCCTACACCACCTTTGCCGAAGCCTGCGCTTTTGTGGCATACGCATTCTCAGAACTTAAACAGAAGGAAGGAACAGAAAATGACGAAGGATAGAATTAACGAGTATCGAGCCAAGCTACAAAAGGGTCAAGTTGTCCCTGTTAATTGGTCAAAGGTAGCGCACGACAGGTATGAAACTGTAGAGGAATTGTTGCATGAGTTGGAGGTAGAAACCGACCAACCCCAACCGATCCTCGGCCTTGACTGGGAGGAGATTGAGAAGGCCATTAATAGAGCAAACAACATGAGTATGAGTGGAGTGGAAGCATTTTCTCTGCTCAACAGAACCCTAATGAAAGTCCGAGACGCCCTCAAGGAGCGGAAGCGGTGGGTGGTGATGGAGCGCAGAAAAGATAGCGATTTTATACACCTTTACGGGGTGGATTTATCAATGTTGACGGTCTTTAAGTACATATCTTCTTTCCATAGCTACAAAAAAGACCGAGCTATGCTGGATGCTGAATGCGACCGGCGTAATGGGGAGGTGGAGGAGGTGGTGAAGAAGAAGTATTATCTCGATGGTAGCTTTATCATGCGACGAGATAGAGACGAGTGGAGTCTTAGTTTTGATTGCGTACCCACGGATGATATAGACACAATTCTCGACGCCCTGAATGCGAAGGAGGGAGAATGATGGAGCAGCCAACAATAGCTAAATGGACTTTAGTGCTGATGGAATATTACACATTATCATCAGAAGAAAAGAAAATGTTTAATGAATCTATTGCAAGCTATAAAGCAAAAATAGAGGAAGAGAAGGAAGGAACAGAATGATGACGAAGGATGAATTGAAGGCAAGGATATGGAATTGCAAAGACCAACTGCGGGAAATTGCATTAAAACTGGAGACGCTTTGGATGAATCTTGAAGTTAAACCCGACCCCCAACCCCAACCGATTTTCGGCATTGACTGGCGTGAGATTGAGAAGGAGTATAAAAAAGCATGGAGGGCAGGCGTTGCCGCGAGCATGGCTGAAGTGGCGATTATGGAGGAGGCCATCCTCAAAGACATCATTGCCAAGCTCAAGAAGCAACCGAAGCAGAAACGGTGGGTGCTTACGGAACTTCCAGACGGAGATTTATGGGGGATTATTGATGCTTTCACTATGGCAATGGTGCGGTGGTGCGGTGGCATCTGGTCTCAGCAGTGGGTGGCCCAAGCTGAATGCGACCGGCGTAATGCGGAGGTGGAGGAGCCTTTGACTCCACCAAGATATTACGCAGACGACTGCAATGACGGCCATTGGCAAATCAGATATCCCAATGGTATTGAGTTATGTGATGTATTTTCTGAGGGTGCTAAAGCACATATCCTCGAAGCCCTGAATGCGAATTAGCTATAAAACGGAATCAAAACAAGGCTATTAAAGCTAAATGAGAATTAGCTGTAAAACACACTCAAAATCAAGGGCTTAAAGCCAAATTGGAATTAGCTATAAAGCGCACTGAGAATTAGCTGGAGAAGTGATGAGTGTGTTTTATCATTTAGACGCACTGCGAATTAGCTCGGAATTTGATGCAACCGTTTTAGGCGTAAAACGCATTGAGAATTAGACGAAAAATAGTAAATGAGAATTAGCGCTAAAACGTAATGCGAATTAGACGAAAATGAGTGGATGTGTTTTATCGCTAAAACGTATTCGGAATTAGCTCAAATGCGATGAGTGAGAATTAGCTGTAAAACGCAATTAAGGTTTGGGGAGTAAAAGCAGATTGGAATTAGCTGTAAAGCGTAATGTGAATTAGCAAGCGAAGGAGGCAGAGTGATGGAGTGGGCGTTTATTGAGGTCGGGGAGGATTGGCGAATACCGTCCCATGAGATATGGAAATTTGACGAATTCAGATATATGGAATGGGAACGCAAAATGTGGATGTATTGGGAAATTCATACAATATCCCCACAAACATGGATGGAGGAGTACGCTGAATGAAAGAAATTTCAAGGGACAAGGCGACTTGCTTTGGTAAATTACTCAAGGATTGCAGTCGCGATGAATTGGAAATAGGGTTTACTGCGATGGTGAATAGCTGGAATGGATTGATGAAGAGTTTCCGGGGGACTATTCAGACCACTACAGAGCGCAGATATAATGGCCGAATGGATTGAGGGAAGCACTGATTGAATCTTTCGCTTTACTTTCGCTATCAAATATGTTATACTATGACCGTTGTTTTGCATAATTGAAACTGTGCCTATGTGGTTTACAACGGTTTGGGCTCGAATGAACGAAATGGAAACACTCGAATATTACGACGTACTTACCGAACTCAATCCGCCCCAGCAGGAGCATTCACTCCGGGGCAATCTTCACCATTTCCAGATATACGATATCAACGGAAACATCAACCAACCAGTAGCAGACGCATTCCCACGACCGGACACAGAGGACGAATATTGAAGCGCAAGGGGCACCTTTGGATATTAAGACCGTAAGGATACACAACCAATGAGCTTAACCAAGATACCGCCGCACATCGAGCCACAACTCAGGAAAGAAGCAGAGGAGACTGGCGTACCGTACGTGACGCTATTGCAGATGTGGATATTCAAAGAGATCAAGAAACGTGCGGATCAAGCGGGGATGGAGACGTGATGGATAACAAGAAGATCTCGGCATTTGAATTGGTTCAAGCGCGGCTAAAGGAGGACACGCTCAGGGTGGACGCCGAAAATGGCGCAATCTATTCCCGCGCCCATAATGGAAAATGGCGGAAACTGACTGGATCAATCCGAATGGGCTATATTTATCATGGGCTTAATTGGAATGGATACCATAAATATTTGGCGGCACACCGGATTGTGTATATGGTCGTCTATGGCGAAATCCCAAAGGGGATAGAAGTGGACCACATCAATAGGCTTCGCCATGATAACTGTATATCGAATCTACGGTTGGCTACAACCAAGGAGAATGCCGCTAATAAAGGGGCTCCAGTGACGTTAAACATACATACGGCACCGATAGATATTGACGTTAAAAGAATATTAACATGGCAGGAAGTTGATGTTGTTCGCGAAATATACGTGCAAGGGGCTATGTCTCGCGCTGATCTTGCTGAGAAGTTCGGAGTTAGTTGTAGGTATATTACCGATGTATTGAGTGGAAAGGTATGGCATGCCGTAATGAAACAATATTCTGATAGCATAAGAAAGGGATATAGCCTCACGCTTGAGCAAGTAGAGGAGGTCCGGCGATTATATGTTGAGCGGCCTATCTCGATCAGGCAGATAGCAGAGAGATTCGGAATTAAGGAGCAGCACGTGTACACCGTGGCTTATGATGGTGGAGTGTCACAGTCTGGTGTAAGGGTGGGGACACGGCAAGATGGCATAGATAACCCCAACGCAAAGCTGACGCCTGAGCAGGTCGATGCGATACGAAAAGAATACGCCGAAGGCGATACAGACAAAGAGGCATTGGGCGCAAAGTATAATATTACAGGAAAGAATGTACAGAGTATAGTCAGTGGGCGTACATGGGGCGATAATCCGTATGTTGCTGATAGAGAGCAGGATACACAACAAGCGGAGTTATGTTTTGCTGGTAATGCGTAAGTGTATGGTAATGGGCTGCTTACGGGTCCTGGCTGGCTCAAAAAAGCAGCGGTGTTCCAGCGAGAAA
>Ga0307928_10001232_pt1 | contig 19400 bp, 22 predicted proteins | sample AceLakmetagen232_FD_201815 | JGI IMG/M metagenome (GOLD analysis project Ga0307928, IMG submission 201815) | Saline water microbial communities from Ace Lake, Antarctica - #232 | ecosystem: Environmental > Aquatic > Non-marine Saline and Alkaline > Saline | place: Antarctica: Ace Lake... | reverse complement strand
TTTCTTGTTGATAACGAAACGGTCGCCGACGCTGCTACAGAGCTTACACATTCACTTTTATTTGGTTTATTCGAGAACCATGCTAATGGCCCATGGCTAAGTGTTAATGGCGATTTTGCGGTTAAAGGCATATCTTATTTCGGTGATGGCGGCGACGGTACTGGTATTAGAAATGGCGGAGCTACAAACTACACAGCAATTTTTACTACAGGTTCTATAACACAAGAAGGTTTAGCAACTGCAACTTTACAAGGATTAAGTTTGAACATAGTTGCTAAAACAGCAGCTTATACAGCTTTAGCAACAGATGATATAATAAGTTGTGGAGCAGGAGATGAAACTTTTACTATTGATTTACCAGTTCCTTCTGCTGGTAAAATATATTATGTTAAAAATGTAGGAACAGGGACTATAACAGTTGATGCTAATACTACTGGAGGAACAACTATAGATAATAATAATACTGTTACTTTAGACCAATTAGAAAATATTATGATAGTAGCAGATGCAACAGAATACTGGGTAATATAGGAGAAAATTAAAATGAGTCACATAGAAGATATTGAAAATGAAGACTATATGATAGATAGACAAAAATTAATTATTGAAGCATTAAAAAAAATAGATAAAGAATTAAGAGAATTAAAGGATTAAATATGTTAATTATAGGTTTAATACTAGGAATAGTTATAGGTGTCACAGGTGGGACTTTTTTAAGTGATCAAATAAAAAGTTGTTTAATTGAATTTTTTTCAAAGATATTAAAATAATATTAAAATAAAAAAGAAGGAATTTTAGATATTAGTTAGAATAGAATAGAATTATAATTTCTTAAGGAGTATTATTATGGTAAGACCATCAAAATCATCAAGACCAGCCAGACCAGCCAGACCATTAAGACCAAGAAGGGGTAGAAATACAGGTGGATGTACTAATGGAGGACCTGGATATGGAAGGGGAAATGGACAAGGAAATGGAACTGGTCGTCAAGGCTAGTTCAAGGAATTAAAAATGTTAGAAAAAACTATTTTCCAAAAAAAATATAGAACGAAATATAAGCAAATGCATCCAGAATTTTATCTAAAAGAAGTTAGCAAAGAAGATAGAGAAATATATACAGAAGGAGAAATTTTAACAGGTAGAAAAAATAATGGCGATTTTAATAAATTTAATAATTTTGGGAAAGACACTCGTGGTGTACCTAGAAACACAGTTAAAACTAGATTCATCAATTCCTTTAAAAAGTATGTAGACAATAAAATTTTAGAAGGAAAAGAAGAAGAAGTTTTTGATCGAATGTGGAAAAGTTCTAAAGGTGGTAGTTATCAGCACTTACAATATCTTTTTGATAGAATAGTAGGTAAGCAAAAGGAAGAAATAGATATAAAAACTGAGCAAAAACTAAATGTTAGTTTTTTATTAGGAGATGAAGATCCCATTGAAGAAAGTAAATAATGCCTTGTACAGAAATTGATTATAAAAGAACTGCTCAATTATACCCTAAACAAAAAGCTTTTATAAATAGTAAAAAGCAATATGTGTTTTGTCTTGGTTCTAATAAGTGCGGTAAAACAGATCTTTTATGTATTAAAGTATTAGAGAAATCTTTAGAATTTAAAGAAGGTCAAGTCATTTGTTGGTTGGCTCCAGTAAGTAGTCAGGCCAAAATTGCTTTTGATAGCTGTATTTTGCATTTAAAAAAGACTAATATTTTAAATATTTATAAAGAAAATAAAAGCCTAATGACTTTAACTAGTCCTACAGGAGCAAAAATTAGATTTGTAGGTAGTGAGAAATCGTCTAGTGTATGGGGATATTCTCATCATTTTTGTGTTGTAGATGAAGCTAGCCACGTTAAAGATGAGAGTTGGAATGCTTTAGTTACTACTGTATATCATACTAAAGGGCAAATATTCTGTATCGGGAATCCAACTAACCGTTACACCTGGTTTTATAAGGCATGGGACAAGGCAAAAAAAGGAGAATACGAAGATGGTGAAGCTTATAAATTAACTAGTATGGATGCTGTTAAAGCTGGAGTATTAGATAGAAATTTTATTGAAAAAGAAAGAAAAAGGTTATCTAAAGCGAATTTTCAAAGAAATATCTTAGCTGAAGTTCCTAGTGAAGATGATACTAATCCGTTTGGATATAAAGCACTAGAACTGTGTTGTAGGGATTATACTGTTGAAGAGATGAAAAATAAGGGTGTTTATTGTTATGGTATAGATTTGGCTAAATCTGTAGATTGGACGGTTATTTGTGGTTTAAATAAAAAAGGGGTTTTAGTTTATTTTGATAGATTCCAGAATTCTTGGGAATTGACTAAAAAAAAGATATTAGCAGTAGTTAAAAAAACACCAACTTTAGTAGATAGTACAGGAGTCGGAGATCCTATTTTAGAATCTTTGCAGACTACTAACCCTAATATTTTAGGATATAAATACAATAATATTTCCAAAGTTCATCTCGTTGAGAAATTAGCTATTGCTATTCAACAAGGAGAAATAACATTACCCTTAGATAATGAAATTTTACTAGGAGAGTTGGAGAGTTTTGAAACTCAACAAACCCCTAAAGATAAAAAAATAACTTATAATGCTGCAACTGGTTATAATGATGATTGTGTTAATGCTCTTGCTCTTGCTGTTATGCAGTTAGATAAAGGTATAGTCCCTTTAGATTCTTTTTATAAAGAAGATAAAGAAGAAGAATCTTTAGAAGGCTGGTATTAATTTTTGCAAAAAATAAAAAAAGGACTTCAAATATTTAAATAGAATATAATTTTTTATAAGTGAGAAAATATGTATAATCCATTAAATATATTTAAAAAGAAAATAGACAATGCAGATAATTTAGTACATAGTTCAATATCTTATAATGGACTAGATAAGGTTAAATATCCAGAATTTAACAATAAAAATATTTTAAATAAATTACTTTCAACTTATTCTTATGTCTGTGCAGAAATAAATGCTAAAAAAATAGCTTCTCTACCTTTAAGATTATATGCAAGAAGAAGTAATAGAAGAAGTAAATTCCATAATGGTAAAGAAATTATACATGTTCCATATAAAAAAATAACAAAAAAACAATATAATTATTTATCAGGTAATTTATATGAAAAACCATTAGATAGTATAAGAAGAAAAAGCAGTTATGGATTTGATTCAGTAGTAGAAATATTGGATCATCCTGTTTTAGACTTATTAAGAACAGTTAATCCCTACTCTGATGAATGGGATTTCATCTACTCTATCTCTATGTATGAACAGATGTTTGGAGATAGTTATGTTCAAATTGTTGGAGACAAACGACCAGAAGAACTATGGATTATGCCTAGTCAATGGACTAAAATTAGAGTTAGTGATAATTCTACTTTTATAGAAGGATATAAATATGGAGTTCCTGGTAGAGAAGTTAATTTCGCTCCTGAAGATATTATACATTTTAAATTTAGAAATTTAAAAGATTTATGGTATGGACAGTCAAAAATAGAGATAGCTTGGAATTATATTTGTTTATTAGATGAAAATAGTATAAAAAGATTAGCAAATGCAAAAAACCTTGGTATCCCACCATTCTTTATTATAGCAAAAAATGCAACTAGTAAAGATGTAAGTTTAAAAAGATTAGAGAAAAGGTGGAATGCCAAACATCAAGGAAGTATAAAGCAAGGGTCTCTAGCTATCCTGCCAGGGGATATAGATGTTAAGACAGTAGATATGCCAATTATAGATCAAGGAGTAGAAGATGAACCTATTATAATCGCTATAGCAAATGCATTTGGAGTCCCAGTTTCTAAAGTAATAGAAAATAAAGTTAGAGCGAATTCTTCACAAGGTAATAACGATTGGCTTGAAGGGACTATCTCTTCTTATACAAAAAATATTGAAGAACGATTAAATGAAACTTTACTACCATTTTATCCTAATTCATCAGATTTATTCTTAGCTTTCGACAATTGTATTCCTACTGATAAAGAATTTGAGTTAAAAGAGAATATAGGATATAAAAATTCAGGGATAAAAACCGCTAACGAAGTAAGAGAAAGTATTGGACTAGAACCAATTGAAGGTGGAGATGTGCTAGAAAATAAATCTTCTCCTGCTATGCCTGAGCCTATCCCTATTCTTAATAATTCTGATGATGATAATAATAAAAATATTAATATAGAATTAAAAAATAAAATGGACAATCTTATAAAAGATATTAGTAATATAGATAAACAGGATAAATATAAACAACAACCTATTACTATAAATTTACAGAATGATATAGAAGTAGAAGAAGAAATAGAAGAAAAAGAAAATAAAAAAGAAGGAGTTTCAAAAATTACGTTGAAAGAAGATAAAGAAGAAAATATATTAGATAAAATAGTTAATAACTTGAAAAATGATTAATTTTTTAGGAAAATAAAATGACAGATACAAATAAAATTAAGTTTAAAATATGTAATAATTTAGAATTTAAGTCTTTAGATGATACTAAAAGAAGTTTTTCTGCTGTAATAACAAGTAATAAGCTGGACTCTGATGGAGAAGTTATTTTACCAGAAGGTGTTGCTTATAAAGAATATGTGAATTCTAGAAAAGGATTATTTTATAATCACGACTATGAAACAAAAATAGGAGAAATAACTAAAATAAGAAAGAGTAAAGATAAATTAATAGCAGAAGGATTCTTATTTAATACTCCTGGAGATACGGGAAATAAATATTTTGATCTAATTGATTATATATATTTTACTTCTAAACAGTCAGAAATAGTTGGACTAAGTATCGGTTATCATACTATATCCAAAAGAAGGCCAACTCCTAAAGATTTAAAAGACTATGGGAAAGAAACTACTGAGATAATTACTGATTCTAAATTAATGGAGATTAGTATAACTCCTATCCCGTCTAATACAGATAGTCGTTTAGTAGCTATGAAAAAATTATCACAAGAAACTAAGAATAAATTTTTCCCAAAAATAAAGAAAATAGAAAAAATAGTATTTTATAAGAATAAAGAAAAAGAAGATAGAGAAATACTTAATAATAAAAAAGAGCTTGTAATAAAAGAAATTTTAAAGAGAAAAGGAGAGATCTTTTATTAAAATTTTGAAAGTGTATTAACTGTAAATCCAGAAAAGTATGCAGTTTATAACTGTTTAGATTTAAAGGAGTCCATTTAATAACTTTTGTTCATATTAATTTATTTAAGGACAAAACTATGTTAATTAAAACAATTAAAGAAAAGATTAAGAAATTAATCGCTGATGGAAAAACTAAAGAAGAAATTAAAGTAGAAGTTAAATCTCTTATAGGTTCAGAGAAGGTAGAAAATGATAATAATGAAGAGTTGGATTTTGATTTTGATAGAGATATTGAAATTAAAGAAGCTAAAAAGTCAGTTAAAATGACTTTTGATACAAAAGAAGAAATAGAAAAAATAGTAGATGAAGTAGAAATAAAAATAGCTCCTGTTAAAAGCAAAAAGATTTACCAGGTAAAAGAAACGAAGGAGTTTAAAATACCTGCTTCTGCTAAAGCTTGGGGCAAACTAAAAACCTATAAAAAGGATGAAGAACAATTGGCATATAACCACGGAATGTGGTTTCAAGCTACTCAAGGGAAGAATGCCAAAGCTATTCAGTATTGTAAAGATGCAGGAATCAGTATTAAAACTACTCAGATTGAAGGAACAGATTCTCTTGGTGGGTATTTTGTGCCTAGTGAATTAGCAGCAGGAGTATTAGAATTAGTTGATACTTACGGATATATTAGGCAAAATGCTGATGTTCAAAGTATGAGTGGTCGTTCTAAGTTGTTCAACAAACTCTTAACAGATGTGACTATCAATTTTATTACTGAAGGTGCAGATAAGGGTGAAACTAATAAAACTTGGGAACAAGTTGAAGTTGTTGCAAAAAAAACAGCTGCTATTGTTCATTTAAGTGATGAACTTAATGATGACGCAGTTATCAATATGATTGACAACCTGAGAAATAATTTAGCAAGAAAACAAGCAGAAAAAGAAGATACTGTTTGTACATTAGGTACCGGAAGTGCTGGATCTGCATATGGAGGTATTACAGGATGGGTTACTAAAATAGAAAATGTTGGTGATAATAAAAGTATTATTCGTGGGACTGGTGATGGAGCTTGGGATGATTTAGTTATAACTGATTTCTTAGCTATGATGGGAAGACTTCCTCAATATGCTAAAACTGGTGGAACTCCAAAGTGGTATTGTAGTTCAGACTTTAAGAGTCGTGTAATGGATAGACTTACTTCTGCTGGTTCTGGAAACTACATAGGCTCATTAGAAGCAGGATTTACAAGCTTATTCTTAGGAAAACAGGTAGTTGAAACTGATGTTTTAAAAACTGATGATGTTGATGATCCTTCTGGATTAAATACTTATTGTGGGTACGGCCGTCTGGATTTGGCTAGCATTTTTGGTCAAAGACAAGGCATTACTTTTGCAACAAGCACTGAAGGTTCAGACGCGTTTGAAAGAGATGAAACACTTTTACGTATGGTAAGTAGATGGGGATACAATTGTCATGAACCAGGAACTAACGCTAAAGCCGGACCAATGATACTTTTGCAAGCATAATATATTTATTATCTGCCCACCTACTTAAATCGTCTGGTAGGTGGGTAGAATTAGTTTGAAAAAAAATATAATGAAATTAAAATTATTAAAAAATACTGGTGGGCAGCCAGGAATCAACGCCTGTGAAGCAGGAAAAGTTCTAACTAAAGGTAATAAGTTAGAAGCCTCAGGACTTGCCCTGAGTAGTGTCACAGAAGAAGAACTAATAAAAAAATATATAGCCGTAAAAATAAAAGAAAAACCTAAAAATAAAATGATAAAGAAAGAAACTTTATTAACTAAAAACTTATAAGGATAAAATAATGATAATTGAAAATGGTGGAAATATTGCTTATAAAGCAGAAGTAACTAGTCATAAAAGAGTAAGGATTGAGCATAGTGATTCTTCTTATTTTGCAACTCAAAATAAGGAAAGTTTCATTCTCAACCTAGAAGTTACACCTACTGGAGATCCTTTAGTAACTCCTTCAGATCCTAGTAAAGAGAATCCTAGTGCTTATTATGATAATAATCCTTTCTGTTATATAAAAAACACTTCAGATAAAGATTTGGTTGTAACAAAGACAAGTGTATATTTAATAGCAGATAATATTATTATTCTCAGAAAAAATCCCTTAGGAGATCCTGATACTAATAGTGTAACTGATATTACTCCTGTTAATCTTAATTTTGATGGTAGTGATAGTGCTACAGGTGATTTCTATTATGGAGAAAATATAACAGGATTAGGTGAATCTGAAGAGATAGGAGAAGGAGAGATAGTTAAGAGATGGCATATAAATGATGATGATGGTGAAACAGACCTTACTTTTGACGGTAATCTTATTCTTAGAACTGGGGACGTTTTAGCTTATCATATTGAAAATCCTGATTCAAAAGTTGAGATGTCAGTAGAATTCTTTTATAAAAATATTTAAGAAACTTTATAATTCTTAATTTTTCGGGAGAAAATAAAATGATAGAAGTAATTTTGCTTATAGATTTTCTTGGTAATCATCGTGGAAAGACTATTTTTCTTGATGATGCTAATGCTTATAAGTTAAGCAAAGAAAAAGTAGTTATTATAAAAAAAGATATAGACACAAGCATTTATTATAACAAAATGTTATTAAACTATGCAAAAAAAAATAAATAATAAAAATTCTACAAGGGAATCAACTATGGAATTAAGCAAATTGAGTATAGGTGTACTATCAACATTGTTTGGAATAATAATCACTGCTTCTACACTGCTAGCAAGTTTTAGTTATAAAACTGGAGTTCAAAATGAAACAATTAAAAATATCAAAGAACAACAGATAGTTATAAAAACAGATTTGAAACAAGATATAACTAATCTAGATAAAAATAAAGCAGAAAAAGAAATAGTGAAACTTCTTTTTCAAAAAATTGGAGAAATAAATACTAAACTGGACCGACTTATTGAGATTAAGTTTAAAAATTCTGCAAAAATAAATAAAAATGTAGGAGAAGGATAATATGAATCTATGTACGCTAAAACAAATCGAGCAATATTTGCTAGAAGATTTTGGTAGTAATCCTAGTTTTGACACCATAGAAGCAGAAAGAGTAGAAAGATTTATAGTTCAAATATCAAAAGAAATAGAAACAATTTGTATGAGAACTTTTAATGTAGCAGATTATACAGAAATATATGATGGTCAAGATACTTTTGATTTGCTACTTAACCAGTATCCAGTAAATTCTTTATCATCTGTTTGGTATATAGATACTCAAGAAAAAAATAGCACTGAAATAGATTTAGATTATGTTGGTATAGAGTATGAAGAAGGTAGTTTATATTTTTCAGGTAAATTTAGTAAAGGTAGGAGAAATCTTAGAGTATCCTATAATGCAGGTTATTCAGAAATTCCAGATGATCTTAATTTTATATGTATAAAAACAGTAGTAAATGAGTTATCTTTAGTAGATATAGATGGTAATCTTACTAAAGAAAAACTAGGAGATGCTTCATGGGAGTATAAATCTAGCAAACAATCTAATGATGCTCTTAAATCATCATTAAATAGTTGGATAAAGGTAGATTAATGGCTAGAAATTTAAGACTAAAAGATAAAATAAATATAAAAAGAAAAACTACTATAGATTTGGGTGGAGGAAGTTTTGAAGAAACTTATGAAACTATTCAAAGCAACATTAAAGCTGCTCTTCAACCAGTTTCTCTTCAAGATATTACTAGAGCAGGAAGAAAAATTAATAGTACTGCTTATACTTGCTACATAGACCCAACTGTAAATATAGAAGGTGATGATATTATAGAATTTTTAACTAAAGATTTTAGTATAGTTAGTAAAGATGTGTACCCAAATACATATGTTAAACTTTACATTGAGCAAATAATATGACAGTAAAAGTTAATAAAAATTTCTATAAAGAATTAGATAAGAAATTAGAAAATGGTTTAATGTCTGTTGGTTTCTTTCTTCAAAAGGAAATAAAAAGTAAGTTAAATAGGAGTGGAGAAGGGACAAGTAATCCAGGAGAAAGTCCTATTAAAAAGTCAGGAGATTTACAAAATAGTATTCAAATTAAAAAAGTAAATAAAAATAAAATAGAAATTGGCAGTGATAAAATTTATGCTCCTATACTTGAAGCAGGAACTTTAAAAACAGCAGCTAGGCCTTATCTTAGACCAGGATATAGGGAGAATAAAAAAGGTATTATTAAAGAATTTAACAAAGGAAGTAAATAGTGAGCAGACAACAGGAAATTATTGATATACTATATTCTGAAATAATATCTTTAGTAGGAGAAGATGTAGGAAATCGGGTTTTTGAGATTATAGCTCCTGACAATTACATTCTTCCACTAATTACTTTTTTTGTGGTTAGTGATCAAGATGAAGTATTATTAGGAGATGGAAGAATAGAAGAAATCACTTTACAAATTTCTTTTTTCGGGAAAAAAAGTAAAGGAATAAAAACATTAAGGACTATTTCAGATAAGTTTGTATCAGAAATAGATGGTAAAATATTAGAAAATGGTATGACTGTTAAAATATTAAATAAAGGTTTTACAGTTATAGAAAATATAAATGATGAAAATATAATGATTGCAACAGAAATTAAATTAAATTAAATTAAATTAAATTTTTATAATAGGAGAATTAAGAATGGCAACAGAAATTATATTACCACTCAACGGCTTCAAAGGGCGGGTTACAGTGGAAAATGGAGATGGAATAGATACGACTATTGTGGGTCTTTCAGGCTTCACAATCGGAGCAGATGAAAGAATGATTGTAGATGTACCAACGACTTTTGATACGACCAGAAATACTAATATTCCACAGCAGAAGGGTCCTATAAGTTTTTCATTAGAAGGGTATTACTTATTAGGTATAGATTCAGGTCAAAATTATTTGAAAAGTGCTTATGATGATGAAACAGAAATCACAAGTATTAAATTTTGGTTGAATGAAACTGAATATATTCAACCTGTAACTGGTGACTATGTTAGAATTACAGGGTTAAATGAAATAGCAACTACTGCAGAAAGTTTTGCTTCATTCGGAGCTACTGGATTTTTCTATTATGAGTATGAAGCGCAAACCCAGTCGTAATAGTCTTTGATAAATAATTATTTTTTGCGTGGAAGATATAACTAGATTTAAAACAAATAAATATAACTAAAGAAAAGGAGAACAAAGAATGGCTAATTTTGACACCGAGAACACAGGTACATGGTTCTATTTTGATGAAGAAGATGAAAGTCAAGGTGGAGTTTGTCTAAGAGTTTTATCAGCAGAAGAAAGCATTAGAATTGAAAAACTTACAACTATAAAAAAGGATAAGTTTAAAGCAGGAAACCACTATATTGAAACTAAAACTAATGATAAAGTAAATAGTAGACTAATGTGGGATTATGTTATAACTGACTGGAAAAATGTGTGTGTTAATAAAGAAGAAGTTTCTTGTAATATAGATAATAAAGTCTCACTAATGAACGATCCTAATTTTATGAATTTTGTAGTTAAAAGTTTAGAAACACTTCAAGAGAATATAGAATCAGGTAAGAATTTAGCAAAAAATTAATACAGCACTTAGAATATTTACAGAATATTAATTATTGTTCTGAGTGCGAACAGAAATATGCTATTTTTGATAGAGAACCGGATTGTTCTAAATGTCTTCACAATTTTAAAGATGGAAAAATATTAGATATTGATAATTATTTAGCTTTAAAAATATGGCCTTTAGTTTATAATCAAGTTATACCTGGTTTTGATGGAGCAATAGATATAAATATTATTTCTATAAAAATTATATTAGATTTAATTGATATTTCTAATAATGAAAAATTAAGAATAATAAAAACTCTACAAGAATGTTGGAACCATTTTAATAATAAAAATAAAGAAACTAAAACTGTTAATGTCAATCAGTTGAAAATTAAAAATATAAAATCTAAAAAACTGTTAAAAGGAAAATAATGGAATTTTTAACAGCAAAAATTGGTTTAAAACTTGATGATAAACAAGCAAAATCTGCTCTTAAAAATACAGAACGTAATTTTAAGAAATCTATAGATAGAATGAAGAAGGCTGCTAAAGGTCTAACTACTGCATTTAAAAAGATGTTTACAAAATTAGCAAGTATTGCAAAAAAAGGAGCAAAGATTTTAGTTATTTCTTTTTTAGCAATTTCTGCTGCTGCTGTAAAATTTGCAAGTGATGCAGAAGAAATTAGAAGTAAATTTAATACTGTATTTAAAGAATTATCAAAAACGGCTAAAGATTGGGCAAAAGATTTTGGTAATTCTGTTGGTAGAGCTTCTCAAGATGTAGAAAAATGGATGTCAGGACTACAAGATACTTTTGTCCCACTTGGATTTGCAAGAGATAAAAGTTTTGAACTCTCTAAAAGTTTAACAAAATTAGCAGTAGATGTTGCTAGTTTTAATAATCAATTAGATGCAGATGTTATTAGAGACTTTACCAGTGCTATGGTAGGAAATCATGAAACTGTAAGAAAATTTGGTATCTTGATTTCTGAAAATTCTATAACTCAAGAAGCTATGAACCAAGGGATGAATAAAACATATAAACAATTAACTGATTTAGAAAAAGTACAACTTAGATACAATCTTATTATGAAAGGTTCTAAAGACGCTATGAATGATGCAGTAAGAACAGGTGGTAGTTTAGCAAATCAATGGAAAAGAATGAAAGCTAATTTTAAAGAACTATTAGAAGCAATAGGTGTAGGTATAATGCCTGTAGTTACAGCAGCATTTGTAACAATAAATAAATTTCTAGAAAATAATATAGATAAGTTAATAGAAATAGGAAAAAAAATAGGAGCCGAAATGACTGCTATTTTTGAAGGTGTAAAAACTCCAAAAGAATTTTTTGAGAGATTAAAAACAGCATTTATTGATATTGTAGTTCCTTTTGTTAAAGAATTAGGAGTAAAATTAGAGCCAGTAATGAAAACAGCAGGAGAGCTAATGGCAAAAGCATTTGGAGCTACATTTAAAGCAGGTAAAGAAGCAGGAAAGGGATTTATAAAAGAACATCCAATAATCTCTGGTTTGGGAATAACTGCATCAATAGGACTTATTTTAAATCAATTTTCTAGTTTTTTTAAATTCTTGTCAACAGCTGGAGGAATGTTTGGAAAAATTATAAAAGTTTTAGCTGGTCCTGCATTTTTAAAAGAAGCATTAACGGGAGTAGGTGTAAAAACAACTGTTTTTGTCTCTTTAAAAGCATTAGTATCACAAATATTTTTAGCTATAGGGGCTGCTGTGGCAGGATGGTTTGCAGGAAGAGCTATTGATAAGTTTATTCTAAATAACATTAGAAAAGAAACAGCAACAGGATTAAAGGCGTTTAAAGGAGAGAAAGAATGGGCAGAAAGATGGGCAGAAGTGATGAGAGCAGAAGGTGGAATAGCAAAAGTTAAAACATTTTTTGGGAAAGGAGAAAAAGCACCTTCTCCATATGAAAAACCATCCTTTTCCCCAGAACAACAACAACTTAAAATGCTTAGTGGAATAGGAACCAGCATTAAAAAAGCAAGATCTGAAATTGATAGTTTATATGAAAAATTTGGAAAAGATAAAATTGAAGCTGTAGGTAAGGTTTTAGAAAGTTTAGCTGTAGGGTGGAAAGAAAGTTGGATTAAAAATACAGATGCTATAAAAGAAAAATATTATGAAGTAAAACAAGCTGCAATTGAAGCAGCAAAAGTAGCATCAGCAGACAGACTTAAAGAATTGCCTATACTTGCTAAATTATATGAAGATTTAGAAGACAAAGGAAAAGGATGGGTAGAAGTTCAAAAAGAAATAATAAAAAATAGAGCAAAAGAACTAAAAGATTTAACTAAAGATACTGCTTTAATAAAAAGGTGGGAAGAAGCTCGAATTAAAATTGTAGAAAATGCTGAAGCATTAGAACTTAAAGAGAAAGCAGATGAAAAAGCTAAAGAAGCAGATGAACTTGCTGCAGAAGCAGCTGATAAATATTCTAATAAATTACAAGCTCTTTCAACTATATATGAAAACTTAAATAATAAAACTAGTCCTGAATATATAAAAACTCAAAAAGAGATTATAAGACTACAGGCAGAAGGTTTTAAAGGTTTAGGAATAAATGGTCAAATCATAAAAGATTGGAGTGAAAACCAACTTAAAGCTGCTCTTGAAGTTGAAACAGGAATTACTAGTTTGCAAGATAGAGTAATAGAATTTGCTAATAGTGGAGAAAGCCATATGAGCAGTTTCTTCCAAAGTATGATCGATGGTAGTAAAAATGCTAGTGAAGGATTTAAAGACTTTGGTAAAAGTATAATAAGTACATTTCAAAAAATGTTGGCAGATATGATGGCTGAATATATGAAAGCTAAAATTTTACAGCCGCTCCTACAATGGGGAATAAGTTCTTTAGCACCATCAATAGGTGGAATGGTAGGTGGAGTTTTTGGAGCAACTGCACCAGTTGCACCGGCATATAGTATGTCAATGGCTAAACCAACAGCTCCTGTTGGTTTTACACCAAGACCCTTTGCAGATGGTGGTATTACAAGTGGAATAAGTATGGTAGGAGAAGCTGGCCCAGAAGCAGTTGTGCCTCTGCCAGGTAATAGAAAAATTCCTGTGGAGTTAAAAGAAGGTGCTGGTCAGGCAAATGTTACAGTTAACGTTATTAATGAGACCAGTAAAGATTTTGCGGCGGAAGAAGAAGCTCCTTACTTTGATGGGACAGAATTAGTACAAAATATAATTTTAACTGATCTTAATACAAATGGACCTATTAGAAATGCTATAACAGGAATATAATAATGGCAAACTATCCTACATTAAGTAAACTACCTAACATAGCAGGTTTTACTAAAGAACTAACAAGTAATCCTACTATATCCTCTACATTTGAAAATGGAATGGAACTAACTCGTAATCGTTATACAGCAGTATCTAAAAAATGGGCCTTGAAATATTCTTTTTTAACTGACAATGATAAATATCTTTTAGAAGAATTTGAAAAAACAGTAGCATATAGATCAGGATCTTTCAAGTGGACAAATCCAAGTAATAACATTGAATATGAAGTAAGATTTGCTGTATCATTAAAATTTGTAAGAGAAAATACAATAGATGAAATGTGGTCTATTTCTATAAGTATAAATGAGATTAGACCTAATAGTGAAGAAGATATTTCTTAATTTTAAAAAAAGGAGAATAAAGAATGGCTAAAAGTTTATCTTTAAATTTAATTCTCGAAAAAAATAAAATTAGTCAAACTTCAGCTTGGCTCATTTTATTAGAAATAACTTTAACAGATGAAGAAAATACAAAATTATATTTAGTAAGAAATACAGAAGATATAGAATTTGAAGATAAAACTTATACTGCTTTTAATTTTACTTTAGAGAATACAAAGATGGAATTAAAAGGACAGATACCAACTTTAACTTTAAAAATATCAAATCAAACAAGATATCTGCAAAACTATTTAGAAGAATTAGATGGAGGAATTAATTCTGTAGTTAAAATAACTGTTGTAAATTCTGAGCATTTAGAAGAAAATTACGATGAATTAACAGACACTTTTGATGTTATAGATACAACCGTTACTGATGAATTTGTTAATTTTAAGTTAGGTATGCCTAATCCATTAGCTCAAAGATTTCCATTAAATAAATATCTTGCAATGCACTGTAATTGGCGTTTTAAAGGAGTTGAGTGTGGTTATGCTGGTGGAGAAAAAAGCTGCAAGAGAACCTATGATAGTTGTCTAGAAAAAAATAATACTGCTAGATTTGGAGGTTACCCAGGGCTAGCTAGTGGTAACGTGAGATTAGTTTAGTTTATTAATTTCGAAAAAAAGGAAATAAAAAATGAATAAAGTAAAAACAGATGATCTCATAGGGAAAGAATTTAAATATATGTCCACAGGTCCTGATTTTTATGACTGTTATACTTTATGCCAAGAAATGGGAAAAAGAGCTGGATTTATTTTGCCAGACCAGCAATCATTCATTGATGTTAAATTAAGAAATTCAGCAATACAAGAAGGAAAAAGTAAATGGTTTACAAAAATAGAGAAACCTGAACCCTACTGTATTGCAACTTTTAATATATCTTGTTATAAGAATTTCTCAACACATATGGGATTTGTGTTAGAAGATTCTAATAATTTTATTCATATATTGAAAAAGAAACGAGTTTGTATTGAGAAATTATCTAATTTCATTTGGACTAAAAGTCTTGATGGTTTTTATAGGTTTAACAAAAAATAATGGAAAAAAAAGAATTAAAATTTATTGTAATTAAAAGTCCTTTTGATAGAACTAAAAAAGAGCTTAAGACTATAGACTATAAAAAAGAAAATATTTATAATCTAGTAAAAGAGAATATAGATATAAATTTCAACTTTGATTTTAAGTTAGCAGTAAGTATAAATGGACTACAAATTCCTGAAGAAGATTGGCAAAATACTTATTTAAAAGTAGGTGATGAGTTAGTAGTTGTTCCCATTCTTTGTGGTGGAGGTGGCGATGATGGCAAATCAGTTTTAGGAATTGTACTTATGGTAGCTCTGTTCTGGGTCGCTCCGGGATTGGGTAACTTAGCAACAGGAGCAGCTTGGGGTGCTAAGGCAACCTTAATGTCAACCATTTTTACAGCTGCATTTATGGTTGGTGGCTCAATACTCATTAATTCACTAATGCCTGGGCCAAAGAAACCTAGTAATAGGGGTTTTGAAGCAGAAGAGAATTCTCAGTTCTTTGGATGGAATCCAGAAAGTAAGCAATCTCAGGGTATCTCCGTTCCTAAGATATATGGAAAATGCAAGACTTATGGCAATATTATTGCCACACATACAGAAACAACCTCTAATCATCTTCAACAACATCTTAATATTTTAATATCTTTAGGTTCAGGTCCAATAAAAGGAATTGTTGATTATGATTTTCCCTCTGCCCAGGATTTTGGAATTGTTAAAATCAATGACCAGCCTATAGAAAATTTTAAAGATGTAGAGTTAGTACATAAACGTGGGACTTTGAACCAGGAAATAATTCCATTTTTTGGAGATACTCTTTCTGAAACTTCTCGTAATACCCTAGTTCCTTATGGTTCTCCTGTAACTTATACTACCACGAATTTTAATTTTGATGAATTAGAAATTGATTTAGGTTTTTCTGAAGGTCTGGGGGAATGGAATGATAATGGAAATCTAGATAACTATACTGTCGCAATAAAAATTGAAATAAAAAAGTCATCAGAAGGAGTAGAAAATTATAAAACTTTGGTAAGTGAAGATATTACAGACAACAGAAATTCTAATTTACTAAGAACTTATAGAACTTTAAATAATAGTAATATAGAAATAGAAAATGGAAATATTTATAATATTCGAATTACGAAGTTGACAGAAGATAGTTCATCTAATAGAGTTTTAGATAAACTAAGATTGGTAACTGTGAGAGAAGTTTTTACAGATGATTTTATATACCCTTTAAATAGCTTAGTTGGAATTAATGCTTTAGCTACTGATCAGCTATCAGGATCACTGAAGTTTTCAGCTATAGTCGAAGGTGCTTATGTTAATGTTTATGATGGAAGTGACTGGAGTATACAGTATTCAAACAACCCTGCTTTTGTTTTGTTTGACCTGTTATCCCAACCTATAATTAGCGGAGAAGATGAAAGCGAGTTTGTCGTTGAGCGTTACGATGGTTATGATCCTTCAGATATTGATATTGCTAGCTTTTGGGAGTTGGCTCAATATTGTGATGAAGATGTATTGCCTTCAAGCGATAACCCTTCTAGTGATGTTGAAAAAAGATGCACATTCAATGGAGGTTTTGGAGCAGATCAGAGTTTGTGGGATGCTGCTCTAAAAGTATGTGAAACTTGTAGATGTGCTTTAACGTGGTCAGGAAAAAAAATAAAAGTTGTTATAGATAGACCAACAGATGTTTCTCAGCAGTTTACTTTTGGAAATACTATACAAAAGTCTTACAAAGAACTCTACTTAGCGAAAAAAGAAAGAGTTAGTGAGCTAGAAATTAACTTCCTAGACGAAGAGCAAGACTGGAATAAGCAAACTTTTACTGTGTTTAATACAGCAATTGAAGATCAAACACACAAAACAACTTTGGACTTTTTTGGCTGTACTAGGCAAAGTCAGGGTTGGAGAGAAGGAATTTTTCGTTTAAATCAGAATCAATTACTCACAAAAACAATCGAATTTGATACTGATATAGATAGCATTGCCGTAGAGCCAGGAGATGTGATATTATTTTCAAGAGATCTTCCTGACTACAATACTTCTGGTCGAGTAGTTGGAGCAACTTTTAATACTGTTACTATTTCTGAGCCATATTTAGAAGAGCTAAGTAATCATAAAATAAAAATTAGATTGTCAGATGATACTTTAATAGAAAAAACTATATCAGAAATTAATGATACAGAAATTACAATAGAAGGGGAATTTGAAACAATTCCCAAACAAGATGATACATATATCATTGGTCCTGCAGAAACTGTAGAACAAAAATTTAGAGTATTAGCAATAACAAAAACTAGTGACCAAAAAGCAAGTTTGAAATGTATTGAATATAACCCCTTGATATATAACGCAGATACGACTGGGCCTTTACTCCCCCAGGCAATAGATTATCAACCTAAAGACGAACTTGTTGTTACTGATTTAGAATTAACTGAAGAAGCAAGTATTAGTGAATCTGGAGTAATAACTAGAAATATTAAAATTCATTATAATATTCCTGCTACTGATACATGGGGAAAAGCAGAAATATATGCAAGAATAAGAGATACTACTTCTTGGCAAAAATTAGGAGAAACAAATTTAGATACTTATATATATACAGGAGTATTAGCTACAACAGTATATGAAGCAAAAGCTGTTTCTATTACTATTTTTAATATCAAAAGTTCTTTTGATAGTGCTCCTCAAGCAAGCATTTTAACAGGATCTAACGACCAGTTTAAGGGAGATTTACTACCGATGATAGTTACTGGATTACTCGTAGATAACGGGGGAGTTGGTAGTCAAACAGAGTTTACAGGCAAAGATTGTAGAATTTACTGGGATGAGTTACCTTTATATCAGAATCCTGAAGACGATCCTAGTTTCCCTTGGAATCCTAGCGATATTGTTAGTGAATATTTAATACCTGCCAATTTTATTCAAGATTTCGAAATTAAAATATATAATTTCACAGATGATACTTTATTGAGAACTGAATATGTTGCCAGCAATAGTTATGTATATACTCTTGAAAATAATTTTTTAGATACTTCAGGTAGTCCTACTAGAAATTTGAGAATAGAAGTGAAAACTCGAGATAAGTACTATAGGATAAATGCAACTGCTGCTGTTTTATCTTGTGTAACGAATCCTGTTCCTGACGCTCCGGCAAATATATCTATAAGAGCTTTTAATCGGGGTTGTACTTATAAGTGGGATAGGCCTAGTGATTTAGATCTTGTTGGCTATAAAGTATTTTTCTCTACGGTTTCTCCTGTAGATACTTCAGACGATACTTTTCTTATATATCAGGGAAGTGATAATAAAGTAGAATTTATTCCTGCTACCTTAGGAATATGGTATGCAAAAGTAGCGGCATATGATGAGTTCGGTTCTGTTAATGCTAATTTAAATGTTTCAGGAGAAAGTGAAATAAATATTTTAGATGTTTCAACTCCTAGTTTTGCTGTTCCTATGATACAAACGATAGTTTTTAATGACGACAATCCTTCGGCTCTAAATTTAGAATGGACTAGTGGAACGCTATTATTCGGTGGTACAGAATATACAATTGCAGCTGGTAGCAGTAGTAAGTCGATAATTTATTGGAAAGAGCTAGATAATGTATTTTCAGAAACTGATGATCTAGGAATTATTACACACCAAATCGGTAACTGGATTATACGTTACTTTGACGAAGATAGCGGACTGGTTAATGAGCCAGTTAATTATAAGGCCGTTAATGGAGGAGTTATAGTTGCTGGATCTATTACTGCAAAACAGATTAGAGCTTTCACTATTACTGCAAATGAGATAGTTAGTGAAACTATTACAAGTAACGAAATTTTGGTTTCAGATTTAGACGTACTTTTAATGAGTAATGCTCCTGCAGAAGCCAATGCGGATGTTACATCTACTCATGAAGCAGCTACAATTGCAGGTCAAGGTAATCTTGCTACTACAAACGAAGCAGATGCTAACGTACTTAATATGACGAATTCACCAGCAGAAGCTAATGCAGATGTTACATCTACTCATGAAGCTGCGA
>Ga0307928_10001231_pt1 | contig 19411 bp, 26 predicted proteins | sample AceLakmetagen232_FD_201815 | JGI IMG/M metagenome (GOLD analysis project Ga0307928, IMG submission 201815) | Saline water microbial communities from Ace Lake, Antarctica - #232 | ecosystem: Environmental > Aquatic > Non-marine Saline and Alkaline > Saline | place: Antarctica: Ace Lake... | reverse complement strand
TCATTTTAGAAGATCCAAAAGCAAAAGCTTTGTTTTCTCCAGAGGATCTCATTTTATTATTGAGTTTGTCAACTTCTCTGCCCAGCTTCTTGACATCTGCAACAGCTTTGTTGACATCAGCAATAAATTTGTACTTTAACTCACTGTTCTTCTTGGCCATCGCAAATCACCCCTATCAATCGTCGAAATCCGTACTGTTCTTTTCTGCGTCTTCAATCGTTTCTTCTACTATCTTCAAAAGTCTGTCTACGGTAATTGAATCGACTACATTGGGGCTCCACTTATATTGATTTCTTAACATTCTACAAATAGACCCATATAAATCACCTATATTCTCTAAAGTATTCCAAGCTGCTTCTCTCATTCCGAATTCCCATCCCGAATATGGGTAGCTCTTGTTGCCTATGCTCGGGTACCACCACAGCCCCGAGCCGCCTTTTATCGGTTTCGGGTGGACTTTTTCGGCAACAAGGGTGAGAAAAAATTTGTGTAATCTAAACCTTCTCTTATCTCCATTCCACAGTTGTCGCAGTACACAATTCTTCTCCATGCATCTACACCAACTATATTTTTATCCATTTCTTCTTCTACTGCAAGATAGTTCGCTTCAGTTTCGAGATATTTCTTTGAGAACGACTGTCCAGGTATCTTTTTTATTCTGTTGAAATCTGCCTCAGACATTCCAGTTATTCTTATGATGCATTCGTCCCATGTAGCTCTGATCATGTTTGCCTGGCTAGACATAGCCTCTTGGCTTCTATGTATTCTTAACATATCGCCAATACTCAACTGCTTCATCTCTATTTTTCTATATGTTCCACCAGAAAAAGATTTGCCAGGCTGTATCTCAATAGGATCTACCAATTCGACTTCAAAAGAATCCTTAGAAGTTTCTAAATAAAATTCATCGATAAGTCCATCGTCTATGAGTTTTTGCCAGCTTTCGTCTTTTCTAGTATATTTTTCATTCTTTGTTTCACTGCATCTACTACAATGAAAATATTCTGTGATTATAGGTTGTTCTTCGCCTGTCTTCAGTTTGATCGCTTCATATCCTATTTTCCAAGAATCCACGACTTTAATGTCTTCAAAATCCTTCGGAGCCAACACATACTCTTGTCCGTCTTCAGTGAACAACGAAGTAATAGAACCCTTCAATAGGTTCAAGAGCCTTGCTGCACCAGTCTTTTCAGCACCCTCTAGCATTGACAATACTCCGCCCTCTAGTGGATGTACTTCGGAATAATTGAACCATTCGCCTTCTCTTTCTAAACCGCAATAAAGTTGAAATCTCGACATAATTTTAGACCTCTTTTTTTATATTTGCCTACTCTGATATCTTTGTACAGAGTAGGCAAATAGTTGTCAAGTCTTAAACCTGTTCTATGAACTCAGGAAGCAATGTGTATTGTTTTGTATCGACTTCCTTACTGTTTCTATTGAAAGCATTTTTCTTCCCCATCGCACACTGAGTGTTCGAAAGCTGATAAGTTAGAACTGCAGTTTGTGCACTGTCTCTAAATATTACAAAGACATCATAAACTGCTCCAGAAGTACACCAAGCTTGCATTTCACTATACTCTGACAGACCAGCCGAAGCCTGAGTTCCATCACTAGCGATTGCTAAACCTGTGTTTGTTAAAAGAATTGTTATTGGGATTTCTCCAATGTCAAAGATCTGATCACGAACTTTGTATTTCCTTCCACCATCAGCTACATCAATTCTTCCTTCTTCTCCTTCTCCAACTTCTCCGAGTTCGAGAGGGTATATTGTGTATCCATTCACGACTACTTCAACATTTAAACTCGAGGCTCTAGCCATTTATATCCCTCCTAGGACTTAACTGAAGTTACACCAGCACTAGCAAGAGAAAGAATCGCCTCTTCTATTGGAACTGGAGCAACAAACTGTAAGAATATTTCTTCTATACCATTCGCGATATTAGCTAAGGTATTGATTGAAAAATCATTAACTATGATACATACGTCCGTGAATGAGGTACTTGAGCCGTCTTCATTCTGCCCGACAAAAAGATGTCCAGCTTTATACTTTTGATTCATATATGCTCTTACCGCAAGATAATGTGTTTCTTGAGCATTTTTGCCCGCTCTATCTTGTTCGATAGTTTGTAGATACGTTACAATAGATCTTGAATAAAGTATAAATTGAAATAATTGATTCTGGAATTTATACCCATCGTCTGTTGAGAATGTTCTTGCGGAATTGAGTGTTATACCCTTACCGCGCCTGAATCTACTGATATTGATGCTGTAGTTTCTTATGAGTCTTGCACCGACTCCAAGAGTGTCATCGTGAACCAACCCATTACTATCTATAAGAGTTGAATTTGTCTTGAGGACCATCCCTGCTTTATTACCAGCAGCCACTTTAGACTCTCCATAGCTCTCATAAACATTGAACCAATGAGCAGCGGCAACTCCTACCATTGGAATGTCTTTATATCCGTTTATGGTCGTGGGATCAGAAACTTTTATCCATTTGTCGGAAGGGATCATTCCAAACTTAACTGAACCTCGAAGCAGTGCTCCGAAATTTTTAAGGTTATCTTCTGAAGCTCCATCTGAGGCTTGAGCATAATAAATACCTTTGTATCCATCAGTACAAAAAGTAAGCATGTTCAAGTTGTGAGCTGTACTTGCACTTTCTGGAGCCAACAAAATTGTAAATTCTTCTGATTCAAAATATGTTTCAGCGAGAGTTTTCCAGTTCGAATCTGTTGCTGCACTTCCGTCTAAACCACCAGCAAGAGGAGTCCAAGTAGTAAGATCTGCCGGAATTTGGTCCTCTGCTACGCTCACATTAGCAGCGTTAACAGCCATTGTTATGAAATAGTTTCCATCAACAGCGTCATTTATTACAGATGCCAATCCAATAGTATCTGACTGAGCGAAAGGTTCTGTGTCGTCACTCTTTTTCTGATAATCGCCATTTTCATCTTTTACTGCGACTTCAAGTTTAATATCTTGTCTACTAACTACAGTGGTAGCTACAGCTAATGTTGTGGCCAAAGTCAGTGCTGCAAATGTTATAGTCTTTGTCGCGGCAACAATCGTGAGTATTTTTACATATGCTGTGGCGGTATCTACAAATTTAATGTAGTTTCCAACAGTTAGGTTGTCTACACCGTCTAAGACCGCTTCTGTAGCTCCTGTAATAACTTCTGCCGTGAGATTCATAGTGATATCGTTTTTTTGCGTGGTCTTTATTGCTACTTTATTACCAAAAGAAGATGTATCCACAAGGCCTTTATAACCAGCCTTTATATCAAAAATCTTCACGGCAGAGCTTGCAATATCCATCAGTTCATAAGAGGCTTGTGCTGATCCTGAATCCACATAACTCAACACTTTTAATTCACAATTAACTCCGTTATCAAGTTCATCAAAAAAAGACTTCGCAATATAAGATCCTTGATAATTACTATTGAAACCGCCACACTTGGAATAAAAATCTGACATAGAATAGATATCTGACATAACCATGACGTTGCCGTCAGCGTCTACAACTCCTCTTTCTGTTTGAGCAAGAAGAGCTACTTTAAATATATCTACATCTGTCAGTATAGATGCACCCCGAGCTGGCACTCTTTGGATTCTTGAACCATAACCCATTATTCGTTACCTCCATATTCATTTTCTTCTTCAACTTCTTTTTTTACTACTGAGACTTTTGATGCGCGAGGACTTACAATTTGTACTGGCTCGGCCTCTTTAATCTTAAAGAATTTTTCACTCCTCTTTAATTCTCCATAATACATTTTATCCAAGTCTACAGAAATAGACTCCCCAGGCATAAAACTTATCGATTCTCCGCTTATAGTCATTACTTGTTGTGGAGTTGCTGTTTTATTTGTAAAAATTTTGAACATGTTTCCTCCTATCGTTATCCACTTACAGTCGTGGAGAGAGTTATTGTTTGCATCTTTTCGGATCCCGCATAAAGATACGGTTGTGGTTGCAACCTATAATAATACATCATCCTAGGGTTGTTACCAATAATAGAATCAGAAAAAACACTTTCGTCTGACAAATATATGTTTACCCTCTCTCCATCTAATAAGAATTGGAACTCTTCTCCATACTTCTTATTATACTCTCGCGACATTTGCAACAACTTTTTAAGGCTCTTGCAATCTATATATACCGCTATCCCGAGATCTCCGAGGTATTGTTTGAGCTTTGATCCGTTTTTTGTATAAACTGTTGTAAGCTGCTTATCTACAGACAGGTCATAAACTACTATTCCACAAATTGGATCGGGCTGTATGTCGTCATAGTCTTCACTTCTTACTGGACAAAGAATCCTCGCTGTATTACCAATTGCAAAAGCACTCGTAGTCGCTTCAGATAAAAGACCACTTCTGTTAATCAAAGAAACTGTCTCAGTTGTGCCTGCGCCATCGTCAAGCTCCATCAAAGTCGTGTCATTGACATAACCCTCTATTCCAGATTTGATGAAAGCAATTGAAGTTGTACCTATCGGTGCACTTGCAGTCAAAGTTGTAGAAACTCCATAATCTAAATTTATATGAGACTTTAAAGCTTCTATGATATCTACATCACAATTATATGTAACTTTCCTATATCCTGCATAATCTACAAACAATGTTAGGTCTGCAGCAATGCTAGTGAATACAATTGAAGTCGTGTCGGTCATTTTCGAGCAATCTATCAACATATGCGTCCAATCTTTATTTCCGAAATCTTTCCGAGTAAAAGTAAATGTCTCACCGGACAAAGTCATTGTGAAAAGATTGGTACTCAGAGTACCTCTTACATATAAATGCACACTAATCTCTTCCCATTCAGACAAATCAACACTATCAAAAGTGAGAGTAGCAGACTTCTCGCTTTCAGTCCAGACTATTTTCTTACTACTCCCATCTATACTAAAATCAGTATTGTTAGAAATTGCCACACCCGTTGCAGATAAAGACCAGACTTGGGTTTCAAATTCACTAAACATTAACTTTTACTTAGCTCCTTTTCTATAAATTCTGCTGCAGCCTTTGAATCTAAATCATTTGCGAGATACCCTCTCATTGCCCTCATCATGAACGGTCTAGGCGGAACTATAAGCCATTGTTTGTCTTTCTTGAAATATATTTTCCTGTCAGGATGCGCAAAATAACCCCTGACCCTTTCTCCGCTGTCACCTTGAAGCGGTATCCTACATCCTGTATGTTGTATGATTGCTAACTGAGTATATGTAAGATTTTTGTCTTTCCCTCTTTGATCTGGAACTTTTTTCGATTTATTAAAGTATCCGGCTTCTGCATTCTTTTTTCCAGAAGGCTTTATCTCCATAGCTTTTAACAAACCGCCAGTATGACTTTCTGCTTGGTGGTCATCCGTCAAATATCTTGTTAAAGTTCCGGTAGGTCTTATATTCAATGTTCCTTCATCTACAACCCGAATTGTATATTCACGATAAGATTTAGCTCTATGCAAATTAAGTTCTGACGAAGAAACTACCTCGACCAACCGATCAAGGTCTTTTTTAAACCCCTGAATTACTTTTTTATCTAGTTTTATCTCGAAACTCATACCTTTCCACCAATAACAATATAAAGGAAATCAGTTCCAAAAGGACTATAATTCTCTATGTATCTGATGTCATAAGTCTTATCATTAAACCTGAAACCCTTGTATCTACTTTGTATCATCTGTGTCGTGAGTGACAATTTATCTACTGCAGACTTGGATATAAAACATAGTATATCTGTATCTTCAGACCAGCTTATCTTTTCCATCGTTTTTCTATCGTAAGGAGTTAATCTTACTGGAAATGCTTTCAATGTCTGTGTAACTTCAGTCAATGGAGTTCCGAATTCATCTTTAGTCGCGGGTTCAAACAATACAACGTCCATTCCTTGGCTACACACATTCAATACATGTTTCTTCGCATTGGCTTGTGCTGACGACGTCATTCCAAGATCAATTGCCATAATTTATACTCTCCAGGTATTCCTTACTACATCTCCTAACGCTATGTCTGCAAAGCGGACCCATTGCGTAATCAGGGGTATTCTTAGCTTCGTCATATGTCATCACACCCAATTTAGTAGCGGTGTCTTGGTTTAAAGCCAGTATGCTCAGTCCATTGACTTTATTGTTTAATATAGTTTGACACAATTCTCGATCCTTCTTTACCTTTCTATTATCAGAAAGATAATATTCTACAACCTGCTCTCCATCTACAAGAGCAGAGATTGTGTTAGAAATTCTGTCTGTGTTGAGTAGTGTTGTCCTTGCAACCAAATCTATATAATAATCCATCTTGTAGTGCCGGGTAAACTCAACACCATCTTTAAATTTACTCGTGGTCAAAAGATTTCCTTTGTTCATCGCTTTATATACTTCTGGGTATTTTATAAACAGGGATTTCTTGAATCTGTCAATTTCATTCTCTAATGCTGCACCAGTTATTCCAGAATTGGTTAATAATAAATTTTCAGCGATCATTTCTCTTTGAAATGTCCTTAGACTATTCAATATGAAACTCTGAGTCTTAGATACTGTGCCACTCATTAAATTGTCAAACTCTGACAACGTTTCATTTAATATACTTTTTTTTATTTTACTATCTTTTATTCCTGCATTATTAAATATATTATTTGAATAAATATTGTTTAAATAAGTATTAAAATTTTTAATTAAAACAGTAGAGAGTCCAAGCGATAATAAAGATATATTGCGGATTAGTTTATCTTGATCGTTACTTCTCATTGGCCCTTGCTCGGAATATCTTAGATAATACGACATTAACTCCTGGTATTTGACAGATGCAGACTCCATAAATTCAGATACAAACAAATCTGTGGCTTCAAGATCGTAACCTTCTTCGAATAAAACTAAGATGCGTTCCTCATCGTCTTCTGTGAGCTCAAAAGCTGAATAAAAGTCTAAAGGACTTTCTGTTTTAACACTAACGTATGGAATCATTCTATTATAGTCCTGCCAAAAGTATTATAGTCTTGCTCTCCAAAAATAGAGCATGTTCTCTGAAGTGACATTATATCGAATCCAGCAAGTTTCCAGTAAGAATAAGCTCTCTCAAAATAGAACCCTTCTGAGAGATCGCCTTCAGAAGAACCTTCAGAAGATCCAGTTTGGTAAGAATAGCCCTCTACGGTTAATTTACTTCCGGTTTCACTAGAATATAGTTGCCCGGATTTTGCAGATTTAGCTTGCAAAAACTCAAGGCAGATGGTAAAAACTTCAGCCCAATAAAGGTACTCTTCTGTCTGTGACAAATCTACCTTATCTTTCAGAGCTATACGATCATATTCAGTTTTACCTATCTTGTCGTAAAAAGAAATCATCCGGACATCATCTGCAACTGAGGTTAAGTCCACGACAAACAGAGCATCGGAATCATAATCAAAGAAAGTATAGTCGTTCTTCAGTTTTAACTTAACAGAAGTTATTGTGTTTGTTGCACTTAGCACGATTTATTCCTCATCTTCAAGTCTGCCACCTTTCCCTATAGTTCCTCGACCTTTTAAGAAAGAAGTCAAGGAAGTCAAATTCAAGTTCATGTTTTGAGATAATTTCATAGTTTCTTTTAGATCTGACTTGAGATCGATCAGATCATCATTGTACTTAACTTTCAAAAAGTCTACTCGTTCCATACAACGCTTTTCACATCCAGCTCTACTCTTACCATTTTCTCTTACTCTCCAATCCATTCTCGCCAACCAAACAATAGTCGCGATTATATAAACAGATAATGGCCAAAACTCTTTTATTATCTCTAACATATAATATGCCCTTCTTAATCTTTATATAGAATTGCGTCTTCTTTCATTTCTTCTTTTTCCAGTGCTTTTAATTCGGCCTCTTCTTTTTCTGCCAATATTTTCAATTCTACTTCTACTGCTTTCAATTTGGCTTCTTCTTTAGCTTTAGTTTCCGCTGCTTTTTCTTGTGCCTTTAATTCTTCTTTGGAGGGTTTATTCTCTTTTTTTGGCATACTTTCAGAGAAAAGACCGGATTTGACAGCCTCTCTTGCATCTATAGCGTGAGGAAAGTTAACCTCTTCACCGCTCTCATCGTATAATATTACTGACATATAGTTCTCCTTTTTTATTGTTCTCGAGAAGGTCTCCCTTATTTAAAAGGGAAACTATCTTCAAAACACTAATTCTTTCTTGCAAGATATGCCTTGAAATTTACACCAGATGCAATTGTACCTGAAACATGTGTATAAATTCTGACGTATCTCTTAATTACGTTTTCAGCTATAGAGTTTTTGAAATTTATAATGTAACGACCCACGCCCATGTCTACATCGCCAGCAATGGTTGTCGCTGTTTTTGTAGTCCCTGTGGCGATTATGATTTTAGAAAGGACTCCAGTAGTTGCAGAAGTGACGAGGATTTTCCCGCCAGTAATCGCAATTGTCTCGAGAGCAGATGATGCTGTTCTGAGGGCTGCTTGGAGTTTTGTTGCTATTCCGTCCCAATCGTCTGTAACAAGAAGCGCTACAGCCAGCTTGCGGTTTGTCCCATCTGCACTGATGTCGATACCGTATGTTCCACTTGGTAGAGCTGGAACAGTTGCACCAGTAAGAGTCCCGAGGGCTCCTGTAGCATTTGAAATTGCTGCAATACCAGCAGTAGGTGTCACAAGTCCATCTACCGGAGTATCATAAGTCAAAGTATAGTCTGATAATCTGTTGACAGAGTTGACAAAATCATAATCAGCAGCCCCGATCTGAATACTGGCTACCTCATATACGTTTCCTCCGAAGTCTGAATCTTCGCTTATCTGCACCGCAATTCTAAAACTCTCGTCACGAGATGCTACTTCACAAGCGCTGACATCAATTACCATATCGCACTCAGCATCTCCAAGACCTAAGTCGTATATCTTTGCTGCAGATGAAACGGTGGCAGCCGCCGAAGCAGCCACCAGACCAGCATCTTTCATTACCAGGAGAGAATCAAACGATTTGGTAATTTTCATGATGCCTCCCTATTTTTTTGAGAGATATGCAGTAGCAGCAAACCCAGCAACGGTTCCTGCAATAGTCCAATACATTCTCAAATATTGTTTTGCGGTGTTATTTTTTATGATATTGTTGAAAGGTATCACATATCTACCAGTCGTCATATCGGTGTCCCCACTGATTGCTGTTGCATCACCAATAACAAGCGACGCTACTTGATAGTAGTCAGAAGCGAAATCGTCTTCACTGCTAACCTGAACACCAAGAGTTACGACCTCATTCCCGGTATCTACATCAAGGGTAGAAACGTCTACGATGATGTCTCCACCAACGAAGCCTTCTCCAAGATTAAGAATCCTTGCAACTCCTCCAACTTCTCCAGCTTCAGACGCGGTGATGGATCCACCGTCGTCAAGGAGCAGGGCATGATCATAAGTTTTTGTTATATTACTCATTATCTACCCCCTTATGCCACTACCGCGAGATTTCCGATGTGCTGGAGTCTTGCTGCAGATTTACCATGAAAGATCGCGAGTCCGTTATACCATTCAACTCTAGTACGAAGAGCGGGTTTATCCTCAAGCTCACCTAGGTCACGAACATCCATTCCACCATTCTGTAGACCAGTGAATTTCCCATCACCGAAGCTTGTACAATAAATAGAAGTAGAGGTTGCTCCGCCTGAAGTAGAAGCTTCTGTGAATCCAAGTATTTGAGATCCAGTGTTGTCTTCGTCAATTATAAGAATCGGTAGATCGTTGTATTTAGTCACTGATCTTCCAAAAGCATCAAGATCATATGTAATGTATCCACCAACAGAAGTCGTTCTTGCTGCGGCTGAAAGTCTACGTTTCATAGTCTTGTTCATGATTAGGTACTGAGGCTCATTTACAGCATCTACCAATTCATCAAGCTTCGCAAGACTGAGAGCTGCTCCACCAGCAGTTACTCCGCCATCTATAAGTTGGTTTCCAGTACATCTTACTTGAAGACCATCAAATTCTCTAGGCTCTGAAGCTTGATCGCCCTTAATGAATTTTAAAGTCCAGTTGAGTGCAAGAGCTTTAACTTTCATCGCTTCTTGAACTGATCTTTGATTTTCACCCATTGTATCTAAAATGAATTTATCAACATCAAGATCTCCACCTGCAATAACGAGAGGTTCTGTTATCGGATTGAGAATTCCTGTGCTTTCTGTGTACCCTTCGTTTACGCCACGAAAGCCGATACCCGGGAGAGTTTCCTCTCTATTATATCTGTACGCGTTACCGTTGATGTTTTGGAACGGTAATACCATTAAGACGTCGGAGCTTCTAGCATACAGCTCGATTATTGCTGAACGTATTGGGTCTCCTGCGTAAAGTTTACTGGCTTCTACAAGTGTTAATGCCATTTAAATCCTCCTAAGATTTATCATCGTTATTGTTTCTTTGCTTGATCTCTTGCATGTTGCATCCTTTCGGTAGGGTTCAGCTTCATCATTTCCGCTTCACTCATACCGCCTCTATTTCCACCACCACCGCTTCTTGAACCACTACCCGCAGGCGCCGTATTCATGAGATGATGGGAATTTCGCTCAAGTTGTATCCATCTTTTGAAAAGCTCTTTCGGTGTGCCTTCTACTGCTTCAGGCTTACCGTCTGTGCCCTCTAATGAAAGCATGACTCTGGTTTCAAAGTTTCCGGTAAGTTTTCCTTCACCGTCAACAACCTCAGAGATTTTTGCACCACCTTCAATCTGGAATAATATTGCTGCTTGCTCTGGGTTACACAATTTAGAATCACCAAAGCTCGACATGATATCTGTTTTGAGTGTTGAACTCTCAAATCTAGTTCTCCAATTCTGTGCCTCTTCTGTTGCAGTCTTCGCAATCTTTTCATGTTCTCCAATCACTTTTCTCGCATTAGCTTGTGCTCTTTCTTCTGCACTCATTGCTTCGAGCTGTAATTTTTCAAGTTCTACTTTAGAGAGTGACCCCTCTGCTGCTTCTTTCTCGAGTGCTTCAATAGTCGGTTTGTACTTCCCTTCAGTTTCTTTTCTTGTCTTGGCAATAATATTCCCAAGCAAAGCGCTCATGTTTTCGGGTATCTTAATCATCTGTCCGGTCTGAGGATCTTTGAAATCGACCATCTTTGGTTCCGCTGCTCCAGCTCCCATATCTGCCGGATCGCCTTCGTCGTGCATCACTGTTATCGGGGTTGATTTACCCAGATATCCATCCTTTAAAAATTGTCTAAGCATCTGTTGCTCCTTGCCCTGTTAGGTCTGTATTTTTTTTGATTACATCTGCTGCTGCGTTCACATCTATACTTGACTTGCTTTCTTGCTCAATCGTTCCAACTGAATTGCTTGAATCGATTTCTTTATTTATTTCTTCGATCACCTGCGGTTCAAGATAATTTCCCATAGTTTTCTTGACCAACAATTTAGTGACTTCTTTGTTAAGCGTTTTTATAGGTAAGACCAAAAGTTCTGTAAGTAACGTAACCTCTGTTACTAAATCTTCATCACTAAAAGAAGAAGTGTAATCAACTTTAATATCCACAGAAAAGTCCTGATTCCAAGCCCCTGCGGTTCTAAAGATCCACTCTTCTAATTTTCCCATCATCAATGCACCAGAAATAAGAAGAGCTTTCATTTTTTGAAAATCTATTTTTTTAGCTGCTCCAGATTTAACAAATTCTTTTGTTTCGTCTGTACTTAAACCAACCTTTTTTAGGACTTCTGCCATATAAAAAGTTATAGCTTTTATGAATGGTTCTACGTCTTGAAGACTATGCCCAATAAAAGATGGAGCCGTACTCGCAGTAATATCGTATGGTATTATGCTGAGAGGGCCAACGCCACCCATAGTCATACTCTTCGGGACCTCCCCTGTTTTGGTCGGATAAGCAAGCATCTTAAAAGTACCTGCCGCAAGCATTTCATCCATGTAACTCATATTGTTATAGATCAATTTAGAGACCATAGCAATATCTTCACATACACTTTCCGAGATAAAATCGCTATTATCATCTCTCCAGCTCACGAAACGAAAAGGGACATAACCAATTCCGTGTTCTTTTCTGCCTCCAGAAACTATAGACTCACTGCCTTCCCTTTGTTCGAAATTCTCGTATCCCATTCTATCCCAAAGCGTATAACGAGTTACCGTTACTCCAAGAGACATAGGATCTGAATGATCATAAAAAGAATTGTCGAGTATAACCCAATCCAAGCCACCATCGTCAGAGTTAATATTAAAATCTCTTATACGAAAAGGTAAATATAAGGTTGCATAAGGATTTATTTTATTGTCATTGGCATCTTTTTTTGTTTTGATTACTTCTGGATTGAAATCCGGCATATCTACTAAAACACCGCAAGTGAACATGAAAGAATGAGCGGATACGTTGCGCATAAACTCACTTATTTTCTTGTCGCCACTCATGTTATCTACAAGATAATGATATTTCTGTGGAATCTTTCTGATAGGTTCGTTTAAATATAGAAGTCCTGACATCATGTCGACAATAGGACTGACCTGATTAAAATATACCGCTCTTTTCTTTCTTGTTTCGAAGGATGCCGGAGACTCCTTTGGGTACTTAATAAGATAACCAGCCTCACTAAAGTTGGTTCCACCGAGGTAGGAATTATATATCAGTTTCCAATTCTCGTCTTTCTTTTTTAATTCAGGGTGTCTCTGTCTTAGTATCAACTCATATGTTTCAGCCAATCTATTCCTCGCTTTAAAAAGTTGCCTTTTATCGCGCAGGCAAGCGAATAACCTTTTCGCGGTCAACGATTATACAATAGAGCAAGCAAAGTCTTGCCATGATTATCATATTATATTAGTCTTGTCAAACATTTTTTATAAACACCCCTCAAATCTTTGGAATACAAAGTGCTGCTGTCTAAAATAAGAAATCCCCATTTCCATACAGTCAGGTCCATCATCGTGACCATACACCGGATAAAATATTATTTGGTTCATCATTTCTGGATATCTAGTCATGTAATCTGATAAGAAGCGAACTGCCCCGGAATATAAATCTGGTTGTGTACTAAGTATTCTCTCGTTTTTGTTCGAACTATGATGTATAGGTTCATACTGCATTAACCAACCCGATCTATCATGAGCATCTTTCAAAGACTGCTCGATTAAAGTGATACCATTATTCTCAAAAACTATTGTGCGACATCCATATTTCTTATTGCGATCAGCTATCTGATGAACAATCAAACTCAACTCAACCTTTTTATCGATAGCATCTATTATTGTCATAATCCCTTCTTGAACATGAAACCAAATTGTCATGGGATAATCCGAAGAAGCCTTGCCGAGAGAAGGGTCAAAAAAGCACACAATTTGTCCATCTTTTATATTCACCTGTTCTTCTCGAACAAAAGTCAACTTTTTGAAGTCAAATATCTGCATGCCTTCCATCATGGCCTGATTCATATACTGACAACTAAAAAACACGTCTGACATATCAGCTCTGATCTCTGCTATCTTTTGATTTGAAATAAAGTCTGGATAATTGCTTTCTCCCGCATCATTACAAATAGATTCTGATTCCACATCCCACTTTTGAGCTTCTGGAAGTTTTTCGTTTTTCTCTAGTGTCTGATTGGTTAAGTCTCTCATGTGCCAAATAGTAGAAATGTAATATATCGTCTCGAATTCTATCTTAGTTTTCTTGTCTTTGAATGGGACTAAAAGAGGCTTTAGACCATCGAACCATCTAATTTTCGATTGTCTGGTTGCCTCGCTCTCACGGTCGTTAATGTCACAATTTGCAACAAGTACTCCATTGGCCACAAACTCATGGACAGACTCAACAGTTATGTTGTACACGTCCATTTTTTTTGGGCGCATAGCTTGATATTCCCAGCCGCTTGTATTCTGACATTCTGCATTTTCTGGAACAATATTTTTGTCTTGTGCTGGAAATGGTTTTAACGAGGAACTTTCCTCCGCAGACCAAGCATACCTTTTCAACCATTGGAGAGTTTTTATAAACCTCCCTAGATTTAGCCCTACCCTCGTCAGATTTGTGCCACTCACTCGCGAGATGACGGTTATCATGTAAGCTTTGTATTGCAGCTTTCTCGTGTTTTGGATCGAGAAAAGCTTCCCTCGCATGTTCTGAGCAATGTTCTCTCCCCGGTCTGATTTCAAGATTCTCAATTTCGTTGTTATCGACATTGCCATTCTTATGATGGATATGAAAACCACCAGGAATTTCTCCGTTATGATACATCCAGACTGCACGATGTAAAATAGAAATTTTTCTTTCAATATTGCCGCTTGAGAAAAAATATCTTCGATGAGCCTTTCTTTTAGACTCTGGGTATCTTCTGTACTTGACTCCGTTAAATTCAATAACTTCGGCCTTACCAATTTTTCTGACTTCCATACGCTCTCCTCGTACTTTATTATTGTGTCTTCGCCTATTTCGCTTAAGCTAACCTTGCCCCTGTTTTTTGTTATTATTTTATGTCTCTTTGTGCAAGTTAGCACTTTTCCGTTTATATCGTGATCATAAACCATGGCATTCTTCTGAGTGACTCCACTCCAAGTGACCTTTCTTAGTCCGTATCTTGTGACTACTTTGTCACCGACCTTTATGTCTTTTATAGAAACATCTCCATGGCTTGTTAGTACAGGAGTTTCAGGTGCAAAACAAGGGTCATCGACGATAATGATGTTAGGGTGTACTCCATTGCTGGACCCCCCGGCAGTTCTTAAAATGAGGCTGAACCCCTTTCCCGACCTACCCTTGATATTGAATACATCTGCGGTGTTCTTTACTCCTACCTCTTTTGTTATGCCGAAGATCATAGAGTAGAGAGTTTCTCCCTTGTCTGAACCAATATATTGGCTTAATTTATCCGCGACCTCTTGAAGTAAGAGACCGTTTGCAGAGGTATAAAATATTCTTATCTCTGGAGAGATGCAAGCCCACACATATAAAATAGTTCCTATACCATAAAGGCTCGTTTTGAAGCTACCGCGTGGCTTCAACCTCATAACCCTTTTTTTGTTTTTTAAGATCGCGACTTGGTGGTCATCTGCCCAACGCTTATGAGTGATATCAGACATCAAATCCATCTCGAGCACATATTTTACGAAGAAGAAAAATGACGAGATAGACCTTTCCATAACTATTCCACACAAAGCTATCTTCACATTATCGTCGAGAATGTTTGTCCCTTCCAAGTGAGCCTTCAAAAGAACTAATGCTTTGTGTGCCCTATCTTCCGCCTTCTCTTTCTCGTAATTCCTACCTTGCTCTTCTAAAAGGACCTTCTTTTCCCATTCAGCTTTCCTCTTAGCTACCTGTTCTGGGGTTGACGTTAATAATTTTGAAATTTCCATCCTCAGTTTTCTCCTTCACTTCTCCTATATCTAAGTCGTCCAGAACATCTTTTACGTTTATTACCATTTGCCTTATGTCTACGTTCTGCTGCACCTGAACTGGTCCGCCATCAGCCCCGACTATCTCTTTAATTTTACGGTCAGGAATTATCTTTTTGAGTAACATTTCAGCGACTCTCAATTGCATATTTTCGTCGGTGCTGTCAAGAAGCTTGAATAAGACATCAAGTATATGCTCTGTGTTGTCGTCTAGTCTCTTCAAGACATACTCGTACTTCTTCAACTGTAACGCTTTTGGGGTTCTTCCTGCGCCAAAGGGAGCATTGTTCACTTTAAGTTCATCTGGAACTAAAGCTGGGTCAATTTTAAAATCGACCTCTTTTTTCTTCCGCGTTCTTTTCTTCAGAATCTTAGTCTCGAATTTCCCGGGATTATCTACTTGCGATTTCCCCATTTGCGTGTCATCACTCATTCCTTTCCTCCGTCAACTCTTTATGCCTATTTCTCATTGTACTCGCACAAACTCCGACTATTTTGGCAAGCCCTGCTTTATTTTTTTTGTCATAAAATTCTAAGATCATTGCGTCTTGTTCTGCAGTAAATTCTTTAACTGTATTATGTCCCGCATCTCTAATTGCGTTTAACTTCTCTAGCATTTCTTCTGATAATTTGAATGTTTCTGTGATTTTTTTGCCCATCGTTATACCTTAATAATCCTTTCTTTTTCTATTGTCTTGTTCTCATTCAATAATGATTTATTTATAGAAAAATTATTTTTATCTACAATATCTATCCACATTATACCCACGTCATAAAACCCACTATATTTTCTCCCATACGCGAGGCCTTTCATCTGCAAACATGGGGTAGATACCGCGGTGTAAAGATTTCTTTCTATTACGATCATTTCATGTATGTGACTCCTAACGTAGATATCTGCCCTAGCATTACCGTTCGTAGAGTCATTTATCAACTGAACCACGGAAGATGATTGCAATGGTGTTGCAGATCCATAGGCTGTTCCACTTTTTCCTGTGGTGTGCTTGGCTTGTATTATGCACCCGTTCACATCTATTTTTTGTGTATCAGCGATAGAAGATTTGAAACGTGATGCTATCCGATCTTCATTTTCAATGTCGGTCTCGACGTGATAACAAGTTCCTCTAGTAAAAACAAATTTTTTTGCTTTTGTAAGCTCGAGACATTCTGTCGCCATATTTATCTGATCTTCCATATCTGTGGTTAAGTTCTGCCGGGGATTCTTTTTACTTGGTCCTTGCACTAAATCGCCGTTGCATAAACATAAGTCTATTTTCCCGAGACTTTTTATAGTTTTTGCATAAAAGTCCCAGAGTATTTTTTGTGCTTCTCTGTGAGAGTTCCAGTAGTCTGGCGGAGTTAAACCTTTCAGGCATCCGCAATGCAAATCCGACAAAACCAAAACCCTCTTGAATTCCTTGTTTTTCATATTATATTAATCCGTTTTTTCTATTTTGAATTTACTTAAGGCTGCATAAATATTTTTCGGCAAGCTGTCTTTGAGTTCTAGTGAAATATTTTTAATTAAGTTTTCCTTAAAAGCTTTGTAGGCCAAAAAAGCTTCGGATTCAGTTTTAAACCTACCCAATTCAATCGATCTCCCTGCGCCATCGCTGCATCTAGATCGGTAGGCGTTCGCATGAGTGCTAACCCCTAGCAGGCAAGAGCCCCTGTTAGACCTATTGTTTATTAGCAACGAATTGACTCTTGCAGGTAAAAAGACACAAGTTCCAGAACTATAGATCTTATTTCCTTTCACTAACAGGTCTTTATCAAGCTCCATTTCTTCTTCGTTGACCTGATAAAAATTTTTGTCATACCATAATGCGAATTTTTGAAAATTGTGCCATTCGGGAGACACCGAGCATCCAGCGTATGACGGATGGTTCTTGAATCTTTTAGTGCCATAACATCTTTGAAAAATATCTACCCACACTTGGTATTTAACTGACTCAGATGTCTTTTCAGCTCCAACACCAAAAAATCCGACCCCCTGAACAGATAAATCAAAAGGATTTCTTACTTTGCCTCTCTTGAAGTCATTATAGCAGCAGGGTTTTCTATGCTTGTGAGCATCCTGGAATTCAATGACTATATTATGTACATTAGTATACTCGACAATTTTCATTTTGGTTCCGTAAGCATTAGTGAAGATTTCGCCAGTCCTGTCTATAAATTTTTTGCCCATCATCCCTCTCATATATTGTATATATACAATATATAATAAACACACATAAAAAAAGCAAGCATAAAAATATCCCCAAACAATGGGGAAGATTTCATAATTCTAACAATAAAGTTTCTTTAAAACATTTGAGGCACAAGATGTATGGGGGATTTGCAAAAATAGTGACGAAGTTGCCAGACCCACAATGCTTACAAACTATTTTAACTTCTCGCATTCTTATTTTGCAACTCCTTAATCTTTTTTTCTAAATAGTCGATCGCCCCCATTGCTAAATCTGTTCTTGGCATAGTTATTGACAGCGAGTTATAGTAATCGCGGTATTCTTCGGCTGGATTTTTGATAATGTAACCCCCTCTTTTCGCAATCTCCAAAGAGCTTAGGACAAAAGCTTTATTCTCTTCTACCGAAATTGACTTCAGCATTCTAACCGGTATGCTGTTTTCAATCAAATTTACAAATTGGTCCTCAGTCATCTTTATCTTTCCGAACTCGGGCTTTGGACTTCTATACTTAAACGGATCTTCTTGCCATCTGTGCCCGCATGTCATACACTTACAACTTTCTGTTTTTCCGTCTGAAATGATCTCCATGTTCTTTTCGCCACATTTTGGACACTCATATTCTCTTAACCCCATTCTTCACTCCTTGTTATATTTTTTATATGACCACCAAACAAACCCACCAACACTACAGAAGAAAACTGTTTGCGAAACCAACATCAGAATTAAAGCAACTTCCATTTCTTTACACATTTGAAGAAGTGCGTCAAGCTGGGCTACTGTCATTTAAGCCTCCGTTTCTATTATTGTCAACTTCTTAGAATTGTATATGTCTGCCGGAGTAACTTGCCAAGACGGCTTGAAAGAAATGTCTATATCGGCGTCTTCGAAAGTCTTTGCAATGAATTCAGAACAAATCATTGCACTCTTGCTCACATCCGGAATTCTGTTTATGTGGAATATGTATTGGAACAACATTGCGATCAATTGGAAATAGGAATATTTCTTCCCGAGACTATTTTCCACCGAGATAGAAAGACTTCTGTATATTTCAGAATTGAAATTGCCATATCTTGCTAGATATATTTTATAATTGGAATCATAATCTTTCAGATCTTTTATACAAACCCCAGTAGACACAGCCTGTGCGATATTTCCACCAGGAAGATAGAGTGCCACATGTCCGGCTTTGTATTCTGTGACCTTATAGATCATTTTGTGCAACCACGATTTGGGGTTGTATATGATTATTATGTCGAATGGTTCGATGATATCTTTGTAGGTCATTTCGGTTTACTCCATATTTTTAGAAGCATCCTGCCAACAAAGAAAACAAAAGTCAAGAACGAAATGAAGAATATCAATGTGGACATAATGCTATCAACCAGATAAAAATATGTTATTGAGACGCCCCAAAAGAACACGAGGTCCGAAAAGATTCTATTCTCCGTCATAATCGGCCTCATCAAATGTTATTGGTACGTTGAACTTCTCGCCTTTTAGCATCATGTTATAAGCTTTTATCTGATCAAGCTTGACTAAATAGCCCACTATCGGGCGGAGGAACCAATTTCTACCTGTTATTTCTTGCTTCACAAAGTCTATGTAAGCGGGTATTCCGCGATATTTAATTTTATTTTTCATCATATGACCCCTAATTCTTTTAATGTCGGTTTCAAGTGGAGATATGAATCCGCAGTAGTGCTTATTGAACTGTGACCTAAAAATTTAGATACCTTATCAAGACTTACTTCTTTATCCATGAGGTCATAAGCTCTACTATGTCTCAACGAGTGAGCACTTATATCTTTTCCAATTTTGAGAGAAGCTTTTCTTATCGCTGTTGT
>Ga0307928_10001228_pt1 | contig 19430 bp, 20 predicted proteins | sample AceLakmetagen232_FD_201815 | JGI IMG/M metagenome (GOLD analysis project Ga0307928, IMG submission 201815) | Saline water microbial communities from Ace Lake, Antarctica - #232 | ecosystem: Environmental > Aquatic > Non-marine Saline and Alkaline > Saline | place: Antarctica: Ace Lake... | reverse complement strand
AATCTGACATTTGATGATGCGACCGCATCTTCGAAGGTTGATAGTCTCGTAAAGCAAGCTATTGAACGGCAAGCGGCTGGCCCACAGGCCCCGGTACAGGAAGTTCAGCCAACGCCACAGGAAGAAGAAGAAGAACAGATGCTTGATGAAAACGGGAAGCCGTTCCAGAAACCAAAGGTACGGCAGATCGATAAGACCCGTCAGGATGAAATCAACCTGAGCAACGCTCCCGGTGGTTCGGGGATTCGCGAGTTCAACGATGAAGGCAAGATGAACGCTGACCCGACCGAAAATGCCGGTCACAACTTCGGATAAGTTGGTAGGAGGAGAATAGTCATGAAAGAGATAATGAGAAAGTTCGCCCACGAAATTCATCCACTGGAATTCGAATCCATGTCGGTGGTACCGTTTTCGGATCTTATCGCCGAAGCGTATAAGCATTCACGTTACGCATCGAAGAATGGGAAGGTTGTCGCTGCGAACCGTGAAGGTATTCTCGATGCTGATGGCGTAGAATCTGCGATTATCCGGGCACTCCGTGAGGACGGGGAATTCGTAGACAGGAAGGACGGCAAGATATATGCTATGCGTCTTGCCAGTGTCCAGACGAAACTATCCAATCGGTTCTGGATGAATAAACATGCCATCGAATCCATTCGAGCAGACATCGATGCCGTTGCTGAAAGTATTGCGAAGACCGCAGCGAAGGCCGAAGATGATAAGAATATTGAAAAGGATACGGTCACAAAGGGTGATGAGATCAAGCTTCCATGTCGGAACTGTAAGAAGTATATGGAAGATCGTACGACCGAAGGTGGGAAGGTTTGGTGTAAGCTCTGGAACACGCCTATCGAGAACGTACGGCAGCTGGACGGCACCGATAAGTACAACTCAACGTGCGTGCCTACGAAGATCCTTTCACAGGGGCAACCGGATTCCGGCACGAACCAGTGGGGAAACGAAACCCCCAGGGATCTGTCACAGGAGAAAGAAAAGAAATAGAATGCCAAATGTACTACACGAGGAAGTAGTCTACAAGAAGGGACGTGGTTCCTACGACGATGCTGTCTCCGAAGGGGAGAAGCTAATCGCAGAAGGGTACGACCCTATGGATGAATTTCGTGTAGAATATAACGAGCCGACGGGGAACTGGATTGTGTACTTTCGAATGAAAAAAGATATCGTCGATCAGTTCCGTCGGAGTCGAAAGATGGCGACGAAGCTCGCTGCTATTGCTACAGATTATGAGTTCCCTGGCAACGAGTCGTGGGGTAATTTGGATGAGGATCTTTTGGCAAAGGTATTTCACGAGAAGGGCGTTCATCCACAGACAGTTGAGTATGATGATCCTCGCAAAGAGGTTGAGGTTTGGTTTGGGTCTATGCTTGGCAAGGGAAAGTACCCAGAAAACATAAAGGATGTAATGGATCACGTGGTCAATCGGATTGGAGCCGAGGGTTGGTTATTCAGGCGAGATGATCCGTGGGTTATTTCGTTTTCGTTCGCTAATGACTGGAGAAGGGCTATGTTGTATAATGATCGCGTAGTAATGTCGAAGGGCAAGCCGTATTCGCGATCTGCACCAGTTACTTCCCCACCAGGGAAAAGGACTTATAGGAGAAACTTCGATTGGATCACGATGAACGACTTCAACAAGGGGCAACAGGAAACCCCATTCTGGGATCGACAGCAAATGCCAGAAGAAGCTGGAGAAGGATATAATATGGGCAACAGATTCAATGATGCTGACAAGGTAATGGATGGTCCGGTTGCTGGACTTCATCCACACGATTCTGTTGTGATGAAACAGGCGGCGAGTCGGGATGATCCAGAGCGAGGGAAGTATCCAGACCTAGACATGATTAGTGATGCTCTTGACATGGTAACAAGAAGGAGAGATGCTGTCCAGAGTGAACGCAAGGACTGGAACGACCTGGAAAGGTTTGATAAGAAAAGTTACGAACTTGGATTCAATGAAGGCGCAAATGACGCGCTAAAAGATGTCCAGAATGACCTTATGACTTTGTACTCAAGTAAATAAATGGAGGAAGAAGATGAAAATCGCAAATTGGCTAGATGACTTCGTGACCAAGATTTCCGGTATTCCCGGTATCGTAAAAAATGCTTCATCGAAAGATGATGATGGCAAGGTGTGTGACGAGCAGATGAAGAAGGTCGCGTCCATGGCAAAGCCGAAGGTCCGGGTCGGAACATCCGAAAGACCTCCCGAGCGCCGACTTGAAGTCAAGGGGCAGCTTGCGCAGGGCTTCCTTCATGTAGGGGCACCCAAGACGATTGTTTCAATAGCGAAAGCCAACGATCTTACCTCCATCGTATCTGCCGCCGAAAAGAAGGCAGGGATTACGCTAACGGCGAAGGAGTACGATGTTATCAGTAAGAAAGTTCACGCACAAGATGATCGCGGTAAGTGGACCCACCGAAATGCCGGTATGATTGAACGACTTGTCGATATGGTGAAGATGGCTAGAATCGGTCGTTCTATCAAAGAGTCTGGATCTATTAAGACTATAAAACAGGTCAAGGAAGCTGATCTTTCTCAGCTCACCGACCGGACACCGCCGTCGGGTGCGGAAGAAGCAGAAAACGTTCGCCACGTATTCCCCGGCTACGCGAAAGACAAGGATCCTCGTGTCGATGAAACCGCCAAGATGGTTCGTGAAGAACGGGATCAAAAGGCTCGGACGAAGAAGGAACAGAACACCGACCGGACGAAAGGGATTCCTGGGCCTGGGGTAAAACCTCAGTACGCCATTCCCTCGAAGACCGCGAGACTCAAGAAGAGTGCTACGGCAAGTAGGTTGGATGAAGTTACCGTAACGGAAGAGAACATTGAGGACGTGAGGGAAGGCATGAGTGCAAATGACCAGAGAGATGAGCTCTCTGTTGGTGCTATCACATGGGGTATTGTTGATGATGAAACTGGCAACAGAGGTCAGATTACAATATGGCCAGAAAAGATGATTGGTGCCGTATCCCGTGGGGCAGATTCTGATTGGGGAGACATGGTTGGCGATGAGAGAATATTGCTTGATGGGAAAAGTCGGGATGGAGAGGATATAGAGGTTGACTATGATGGGGTTGATCATATCATTCCCTCGAAGACCGCTTCTCTGAACAAGAGGGCGGAGGGGTCCGAAGGACGGTATACGAGCGATGAGGATATCGCGAGTGAGTTCGAGGGGTTCAAGATAGTCAAAATTGAACCGAAGGGGCTTGGTGGGTGGATAAACCTAGAGTTCCCCGCAGGTGGAGAACATGTTGGTGGCGGGACGGACGAACTCACCGACCACTATATCATATATGATGACGGGAAGATCGCGTTCGACAACTGGTATCCAGATGAAGTGTATAACGAGCTCGTTGCTGAGATTCGGAAGGTTCATCCGACCAAGAAAGAGGCTTCTCGGAACAAGCGTGCCATGGATGATGATGGCTATCCAGAACAGACAGAAGCCGAACAGATCGCTGAATCCTTTGTCAACGGGAATATCTCGTGGGTCAGGAAGCAGATTGGCGATAGCATCAAGTTATACGAGGAAGTCCGCCAGGCACTCCCCGAGTCCTCCCTCGAATCGTTCCAACGACTGATGGGTACCGACAGGGAAGCGTCTCTCGGATCGAGGACCGCTGCCGAGGCAGATCCCAAGAAAGTCAAGATGTGGGGACAGGACAGGCCCACCGAGAAAATAAAATTCAAGCGTGTTATGAAGAGGCCTTCGGGAGTTGCGGAGGACGCGCCGAAGACCGATGCCCCTACAAACATTGGGGAGTTCATGCAGGAGATGGACAAGAAGTCCATCAAGATCCAGAATGATGTCGCTGCCCTGGACGAGAAGCTCGACACCATCAAGGAGGCTGTTGCGAAGTTCAAGGCCTCCGAAGAAGGGAAGGCAGGAGTTCCCGGTGCGACAAAGAAGATCAAGAAGCAGAAGGATTCGAGGATAGCCGATGTTGGCGACCTCCTCGAACGCCTTGAAGGGAATATGCCGACGGATGTTGTTATGTCCTACGGCGGTCTTCTCATGACCGTTCAGGATGTGGAGCCGAAGTTGAGCGCCAGAGATAATGTGGAGATCTTATCTCGCGTGTCCGCCCTCGGTAAATTTGTGACCGATGCTATCGATCGGTTCAAGAAAGACATCCTCGAAGCGAAGGGCGTATCTCAAGAGCTCGTGGTCTTCCCTGAAAAGAAAGCCATGCGGAAGCTCGCCGAGATCGTTGATGAGCTCGCCGATGCCGGGGAAGCCATCAAGGCGTACTTGAACGATGTCGAAGCAATCAACGCTGAGATACAGACGATTGAAGATGATACGTTTGCTATGGCTGAGGGTGGGGAAGCTCCCGAAGAAGAACCTACTCAGGAGCAGGAACCTATGCCTATCGCGGCACGGTTGCGTGGACGGATGGGAAGGGTAGCTGATGGGGATGATGGAGACAAGCTCCTCGCCTCTTGGGATGAATCTGAGATCTCAGAAGCACGAATCCAAGACATAAAAGATGACATCGATAGCGAAAGCTATGATTACATCAGGGAAGGTGTCAAGGAGTCCGGTGGTAGCCTAGACGAAGCTATCTTGGAATACGTCTATAACGACTCGGATATATTCCAGATGGAATACGAATACTTCACCGAAAGGATGGATGAGATCATCGCTGATAAAGGTGATGGTGTCTGGAGTGCCGAAGGAAGTAATATAGGCTGGCAGAACCAGTCTGGTACAGCGAATGTTGAGTTCAGTGATTTCGACGGCCTGCGTGATAAGCTCCTTCCGAAGACATCAGAGATGACCATCAAGGTCTACGATAACGGACCGAATTCGTTTACGATGGTTGTCTCTCGCCATGACTCTCCAACCGGCGAGTCATATACCGTCACGGCCGCAGAGCCGAAGTTCAAGGACGGCACCAAGGTAGAGACAGGGCGGTGGGGCCCTGGCGTGGTTGTAGAGAGCAGTTTTGATAATGGATGGGTATACTATGTGGAGTACGATGAAGGTAGTAGTGGTGATAGCTACGAAGAATCGGAACTAAAACTCATTGGAACGAATCCTCCCGCCAGCCAGGCATCTCGTTCTGGAAAAATCCGGACGGCTGAAAAGGGTCGCCCGAACAACGTAGACAAATGCAGGGACTGTGCCTACTTCGAGTCTGGAATCGGGACCGTGTATCACAAGTGTCCCGAGTGTGTGAACGCATATAGCAACGAAGAACTTGATGGTATGGACAAGGCTGATGTGGAGATCCTGCGTGATTACTTTACCGACCGTGGGGTTACGACCGTGAATGTTCCGGCTACCGATGCTCTGCCAGCGTATCAGAAGAAGCACGCTTCCCTCAAGAAGGTAGCTCGCCAGAACGAAGAAGTGGTCAGGATGTTCCTGGAGGATTCGTTCCCGAAGGATAAGAATCCTGTGTGGGGAACGGAGAACCTCAAGATAACGAAGAAGGATAGCGGGTGGGCTCTCGTGAACTACGATACTCCGCTTGCATATCGTGATGCCGAGGGGAATGTGTTTTACAACGAAGACAAATACTCGGTCTCCACATCGAGCATCCAGAACAAGATCCTCGGGATTGCCGAAGATCTCGGGATCACGATGGATGTGATGGACACTCCGAAGATGGAAGGTGAGACTAAGAGGACTGGCCCCTATCAAGAGATGGAAGCATCAGGAAAATCGTTTCGGATGAAGAAGAAAGCATCACCACGCTTTCAATCGAGGTTAGCCCTTCGGAACAACGATGTTGCCCAGACGTTCTTTGATGGTACATTCGACAAGGACAAGGGGCCTGTGCGAGGTACGGAAAACCTTAGAATTACACAGATGCAGAACGGATGGGCGCTCGTCAATTATAAGACTCCGATCGTCTATCGGGATAATGAGGGGAACGTATTCTTCAACGAAGAAACGTATTCACAGTCTACTTCGAAGATCCAGAGTGCGATCAAGGGTATCGCAGAACAACTCGGGGTCACGATGGACGTGGTTGATGGACAGGGTATCCAGAACGAGATCGAACGTGAGGGTGCCTACGATGATGTCGATACGACCGCAGGGATGAGCAGGTTCAGGAAGAAGCTCGCTGACGGGACATCTACTCATCCCCTGTATACGGCTACGTGTTCGAGCTGTGGTCATAAGTTCGAAGTCACCCCCGGAAAGATCGCCATGGAGGGTGGAGCCAAGTGCCCGAAATGTGGGAAGAAAAGCAACGCAACGTATAAACCAAAATCCAGCCGTGAAAAAGCAAACTTGTAGGGGGATGGGATAATGTCTATACGAGAGATCCTAGATCGCCTGAACAAGATGGACCGTAAGGAATTTAGGAAGAAGATGAATAAGGCAATACTCGCAGACTTCTTCCGTACGATTACAAAGAAAGAAAAGCCATGTAAGTTGACGCCACAAAAACAGGAGTAGTGTAATGGTGACTGACTTCGTAAAGATTGGCGACAATATCTTCCCGGTTCAGGTTGACCAAGAAGTCGATCAGAACGAAGAACGTCCAAGGACGAAGGATAATCTTCCGTTCAACATACGGCATCGAAAGCGTTTTAGGAATGAAGCCGAAGGAATGGATGAGAACGACTTCGATGGGATGGCCGGTGGCGATCGGAACCAGAACCGTGGCATGGGATCTGATCAATCGTACGCACCCCCCGGACAGGGAATTGGTGGAGCGGCAATTGGATACTAAGATGGTGGTAAGATGTGGATAGTAACCTTCATAGTCGGTCTACTCCTCGGGTACGCATTACGCATCGTCGACGTACACATGCGAGATTGCGGGACGCAGTTGGTGATACGGACCATCGTACTTCTCGTAGTCTCCGTCTTGGGTCTGATCCTGTCCGTGACGTTCATGAATATATGGTGGGCACGATGATGGACAGGGTGATTATGCGAAATGCGGTACATATTAGTTCCGATGATGGTGACGAAGTATCCCCTGAAAATCCACTCAGTATAACGGATGAATATAGGGAACGGGTGAAGAAGAAGAAACAGAACCCTGATCCGTACTACGAGCAATCGAGCAAGAATAGAGTAGCGCCTACAACACCCGACTTTGGGACCGAAGAACTTATAGATGGCGATGGGTACCATGAAACCGAACGTATGTTCCAATCGAGGTAAATATGGGGATGGATGAAGAGACAATCAGCCACCTGATGAATCGATTCTATGCACTCGGACAACTATCAGCGCAGATGCAGGGAGTCGTAGAAGAGATTGATTACCTTATCGAAGATAACGCTGGCCAGAGCCTTCAGGCATTACGTAACCTTGGGGCTACCCTGAACCAGATATTGGAGGTAGAAGCCGACAGGCTCATCGGTCTACAAGATACCGTAAACATGATCAATACTTTGGTTGTTTCTATCGAGCATATGGCCGACCGTAGAAGCGTCCAGCTCGTCATGGGGGCGGTCGAAAAGTATAATGAGCACATAAATGGCTACAAACAGGAGATAGAGACGTTACAGGAAGAACAAAAAGCATTAGAAGACGAACAAAAAGCCATACGGGACGCAAAAATAATTACAGAATGATGAAAAAACTAAGAAAAAATGCTTGACAGAATATAGATTATAGTATCTTATTGTATTATATTGTAGCCTGCCTGTAGAAATACTAGGCAAAGGCGTTCAAACCGATTTATTCTTACACATTTCCCTGAGTCGGAGAGATATTGACGCCTTTGCGTACAGCACATCAGATTGCTACGGATAACCTCGAGGGTCGTTTTGCGTCTTTGAAAAAAAGTGGCGCAATGACCAAGCAACCATCTGCCTCTCCCTCCATCGGTAAGAATCTTATCAAGCACGCTGCCGCTCAGGTTACAAGGCAAACGGGCGATTATTATCATCCACTGTACGAACCAACCAACCTACAGCTTCCCACTAAGGTTAGAGAAATAAACCAGTGGGCACGATACTACTACAGGACGGATCCAGTTGTCGGTACTGCAACGGATCTTAACGCAGAATTTCCAGTAACTGGCCTTAGAAACGTGTGCGATGATCCGAAGGTAAAGAGGTTCTTCGATGAAATGGCATTCGATGTACTAAAGATCGAAAAGCTATTGTCGTTTATTTCATTGGAGTATAATAAGCTTGGAAACGCATTTCCTTTCGGGGTATGGGATGATGATGCGGGACGATGGAAAAGTTTCGTATGTTTGAATCCGGATTATGTTGAAATCGAAAACAACATCTTCGCTGAAGAACCGGTCCTCAAGCTAGACCCCGATGATAGCCTCAAGAGAATTGTACAGACCAGAAAGCCTGTTGACATCTACAACAAAATTGACAACAAGATCAAAGCATATATCGCTCGTGGGGAGAAAGTTCCACTATCGAACTTCAAATTAGAAATTCAAGATGCGAGTGGCAGTAAGGATATGTTTGAGGTTCCACAAGTTACACATATAGCTAGAAAGAATTCTATGTACGAAAGTTATGGTCTTCCTGTTTCATTTAGGGCATTCAAGGTCCTTATGTATAAAGATATGATCCGAAGGGCGCAGTTTAGTATCGCCAAGCGTCACTGGCGACCGATTAAGGTAGTTAAGGTCGGCGATGATCTGCACCCCGCCGATGAGGCAACACTATCCAACGTGTCTGAAGCCCTTAACCAGGCAAGTCAAGATCCGAACTCTTGGTTCATCTGGCACAACTATGTCAATTTCGATTACATCACAAGTGCAGGAAAGATTGTACCTCTTAGCGGTGAGTATGAGTGGGTTGATAAAGAAATCTATGCAGCTATGGGTATTAATAGGGCGATTATTGAGGGGAGTGGACCAACGTATGCGAACGCTTCAGTTGGGCTTCAGGTCTTAATAAATCGGTATATAAGATTCCAGAAAGTTCTTTCGAATTGGATTGTAGACAATGTCTATAAGCCTGTTGCGAGAGCACAGGGATTCTATAAAGTCAACAAGGATACGGGTGATAACGAGCTGATCGTTCCGCAGGTTGAATGGGAAATGATGAGGCTGAAAGATGATGCCCAACAGAAGACTCTCTATACGAGTCTTCAGGCGAAGGGACTAATTAGCAAGCAGACTCTTCTTGTGTATCTCGGTCTTGATCCAGAAAAAGAACAGGACCTTATCGCAAAAGAAAATGAAGATGCGATTGCAGCCAAGAAGACGCTACAGAGCAAGAGTCCAGCGCCTACCCCAGAAGAAAAGGGTGGCCCGACTGGACTGGTTCCTTCCCCAGGGGAAGAGGCGGGACCGGCAAAACCTGGCGTACCAGTAGCCCCTGGGGCAGTGGGTGGAATTCCCGGTGGAACTCCTAGCGGCGCATCTGGTGGAGCAACGCCATCAGTACCTGCGCTTCCTCCCAACGCAACCCAGGCTGTAGGAGAATAACATGGCAATGACGAAGACTGGAATTATAGCAGGTAAGGCGAAGAAGATTGAGACTGACGAGGATCTCGCTGATTTCGAAAAGAACGCACAAGGAATCAGGAGAGACCTGAAGAAGCAGGCCGAAAAGGTCAAACGCGATGCTAAGAATGCGAGCTAACCCGATGAATTATTTTTCGGAGGTGATGTTATGATAAAATATGCACTAAATGTAGAAGCGCATGTCGAAAAATATTGTGATCGAGCAGGGAAAGGTTCGGGTGTAAACCTAAAGTTTGCGAGTAAGACTTTTGGCTCGGTTCGCGAAATTCCGCAGGTCTATCGTCGGGCACTCGCTAATTACAAGGCGGCGATGGAAAGCGAAGGAAACTCTTCGCGTATCGGATCATACGATCCCGAATTTCATTATTATAGAGTAATTGCTATGCACGGAGATGTCGCAAACGATAACGGTGACATGTTCCGATGGGGAAGCATTGAGGATCCTACGGCACCAGAACTTATGCGATACGATGAGACGCTTGGAAAAAATGTATATCAAACGTTTGTTGGTCGTGGAAACTTCAAGAATCACCAGAATGATGACGTAAGTAAAGCCGTCGGTGTGATTCTCGATGTGGTCCCGAATATGAATGGGAAGTTTATTGAGGCTCTCGTAGCGGTAGATTCCAAGCGAGATCCAGAACTCGTTCGATCGATAGACAAAGGTTATGTAAATGCCGTGTCCATGGGGGCCAGGGTTGCGTATTCGATGTGTTCAGTCTGTGGCCATATTGCTAAGACTGAAGCCGAATACTGTGATCATGTTAAGAATAGCAAGGGTGGGAAGATATATCATAATGGCAGCTTCGTGGATGTCTATGAAGACAATCGGGGTGTCAACTTTATAGAACTCTCATGGGTAACAGTACCAGCCGACCGCTACGCACTTATGTTGGAGAAGGTGGCCCATGGCGGTATCAGTGATGATACTTTGGCCGCAATTGGAATCATGATTGATTCATTTGGAGAACCAAAAACAAAGCAGATGCTTGAAGAAATCGCATCTAGCTCCAAACAAAGATGACACTATCACAAGGAGGAAAGCCATGGGAAATGGTGGCGGCGTAATCACGAGAGTTGATGGAGGCGAACGGACCCCGGTAGGGGACGTTGAGTCTATCCAGGACAGACAAATGTTGAGAACGATCAAACAGAATGCGGGTGGTCAGGCGATTGATCCAAGTGCGCTGATGGCTATTCGCGATAACGCATTGACGGGTGGTGGCGTTACAGCCGTAGCTGGAGTTATTCAGCCTTCGGCAGCCGTACCGGCCCAAGCACCCATTGCCCCGACCGCTGCTCCTGCGGTTCCTGTCGCTCCGGTAGCCCCTGTGGCCCCCGAAGCCCCAGTAGAACCGGTAGCTGTAGCACCAGTGGCTCCTGTGGCCCCCGTGGCCCAAGCCATCCCCGAAGCTCCTACACCTGTATCAGCGGCAGCGGCAGGGCAGGACAGGATCGCGCAGATTATGGCGCGCGCCAAAAAGCGTCTGACAACGGCTGCAGCCGGAGAAGGAAAGGCTGATCGGTACAAACCCGATTCTGATGAAGGCCGGAAATATGATGAAGGTCCTGCGACGAAGGACAAATACTTCCCCGACTACGCGAAGGGAAGGGATGCCCTCAAGAAGCTGAAAGCGAACCTTGCTCTCAAGCTGAACAAGGTTTCGGGTCTGGTCCGCAAAGCTATTGGGACCAAAGCGTACGCGAAGCTGAAATCACTTCGCAAGGATCTTCGGGCTGAACTCGCGATTGTTGCGGGAGTGGCTGAGGACGTTCGGATGAAAGAAGTTTCCTATTCACCGGAAAAAGATCCCGGTCGTCAGGATGAAGCTACGCGGGCTAAAGACAAGAGGATGGGGCCGGATACGAATCCAATCAACAGCCAGCTTTCGAAGATGTGGTCGAATAACGCCCATATGCCGAAAGTAGCCGAAAACATTTACGACCCCGAGGGTGATGAAGGTAAGGACACAAAGGGCACGAACAAGGAAATGGGGGGGAATGGTATGAAAACTCCACCGAAGGACAAGGGCACCGAAGATCGCAAGGACGCCCCGAAGGGCAAAGAGAAGAGTGAAAACGCATCCGAACAGATCAAAAACCTCCAGAACGCTGTTAAGGAATTGGAGAAAAAGGATGATGACTTCGCCAAAGAGATCGATGTCCTGACCGAAGCTGTCGAAGGCTTCGGTGGTAAACCGAAAGTGAAAGGTAAAGACAAAGCTCCGAAATCCTTTCCAGTACCGGCCGGGAAATCCCCTCTAGGTGGCGATGATTTCGATGCGCCTTCAGATTTGGGAGCTCCGAAAGCCAGATCAAGTCGTGGACGAGTGCGTACCGCGAAGGCCAGACGTTCCTTACAGCTACGAAAAAAAGCGAATGCAGGCCCTAGGCGTGGCGGGAACCCCAGGACGGATGAGGAAAGGCTTGAGAGGCATAAGGATGTGCATCCTACCGACGACGTAAAAAGCACCAAGGATCTGCCGGCGAGGGGAACAGGACGTGGTCCTGGCGCAGGTGGCGGTCGTAGGGGAAACCCAAGAACGGATGAAGAGCGGGTCGAAAGGCATAAGAAAGTGTACCCGAAAGACAAGACAGAAAGCACCAAAGATTTACCGCCCAGGGGAACGGGAATTGGGAAGAGTAAGAGCAAGAAGGAAGCTGGATTCACCGCCGAATTCGTGCGGGAAGCCAGCAAGCTCTATTCCCATTGGACCGTAAAAGATCCAGAAGGGAAGACTGTTCTCAAGGCAACAGCGAAGGATGCTTTCGGTAAGGAAACGTTTGCTGAATGGGAGTTCTTCGCTTCGAAGGGCTATGGTTCCCTCCTCCTCAAGAGGATGCGGTCCCAGGGACTCAAGGCCGTTGCGGCTGAGATGCATGTCCGACCCATTATGACCAAAGAGGCCATGCGCGTCGAGATCATCGCGAAGAAGAGCGGTGGAAAAGCAGCCCTGACCAAGAAGATCACGAATGAGAAAGCATACTATTCGGAAGCCTATGGCGATTCCGGGTATGCTAGTAAGCTCGTCAAGAAACGAACACAGAAGCCCTCTGGGCAGACCATGGGCAAGGGCAAGAAGGGTGCGGTTGAAAACGACAATATCGTAATCGCCCTGAATAGGGAACTCGAAGCTGAGAACGCCAGACTTCGCAACCAGGTCGCGGCCAAGGCCGATGATACTGAACGGCTTACCGCTGAAAAGAAAGTGGAAGCTGCGAAGAATCAAGAACACAAACTCAACGAAGCGATGCGGATCCGAGCAGAACGATCGATCGCCCTCGTTGACCGAATGGCCCAGAAGGGGCTCATCGAGAACTCTGAGCTATCCAAGAAAGCGGCCGTTGACAATATGATGGACATGGATGACCTGGGCTTCCGTGCTACCGAAACGATGGTAGAACGACAGGTTATCGCAAGGCTTGATGAAGTGGAAAAATCACTGACACCGAAGGCTTCGATCGTACGGACAGGTGGGCTGAGCACCGTACCCGCTACTCCCGTGAAAAGCGAGAGCTTCCAGCAAAAGTTGGAAGGTATCTGGTCGAAGAAGCAGCCGTCAACTCAAACCAAATGAGTTTATATATAAAAAAAAATTATGAAAGGAGGTGAAACACATGCTTATTCCAATCCTTGAACCACTGACAGGACCCGATTCGTACGATTTGTCGGCAACTCTGTTGGCCCTCGCAACTGAGGACCTTCGGAACTCCGGGGCCTTGGACCTGAACTCCCCTTACGGGCTGGGTACCACGGGCTTTACCGCCGGAATGATCGGCAAATTTACCAACGAAAGCGGGGCAACGGTACTTGACCTGGCCTCAGCGACCGAGGGATTCATCATGTTCGCTTCGAATCTCGTTGACGCCCTGAAGTCCGGTAAGTGCGACTTTTACTACCTGCAGAACGGTGGGAAGTACAAAGTCAAAGGGTGCTACGACACTGCTGAAGCCTATCCGGTCAACACGCTTCTGACGTGGATCCCTACGGGTGCAAACCAGGGCAAGCTTACGCCTGCCGGAAACTACAACCAACAGATCATCGCCAAGGTTATTGAAGCCCCCGCAAGCGCGACCGCGGATGACTTTATGACCATCTTGACGGTCTGGCAACCAGAAACCGTGTAAACGGTAGCCGAACTAATCTTTACCGTTTTTAGATAGGAAGTACAAAATATAACACACCTTGAAAGGAGGTGAATAGAATGCCAGATATCAATCCTCTTACACCGGAAGAAAAGGATGCACTCATCGAACGTGCCCTCGAAACTGAGGGCGGACGAGTCGCACTTGCGGCCTCAATGGCGAACCCCATCCGAATGACTCTGGATTATCAGAGTATCGGACGGAAGCTGTTGGTGCCCGATCCCCTACCGCAGGGAGCTCTGCCAGTCTACGACAAGGACATCAAAATCCCTGCCGTGGTGGTAGGCAAGCGCGGCAGAGTGCCAGATTCCGTCCAGGAAGGCGAGAGGGTGACGGTTCCGCTTTTCGAGATCGCCAGCTACCCACAGGTAAGGTTCAGTCAGGCCAAGGCCAGACGCTTCAACCTTATTGACCGGGCGCAGCAACGTGCAAAACTCGATCTGATGGCCATTGAAGATAGCAATATCTTCGCGGCTATCGAAGCGGCTTCCCAGTCCGGAATCAACCCCGGAGTCACCGCTACCAACACGCTTTCCAGAGCAGCGATGCTTTCGGCCATGGCAGAAATCGGCAAGTGGGACCTCGTCCCGGCGAAGTTTGTCATGAACTACAGTGAGTATGTGGATATCCTTACCTGGAATGGCGGGACCGATTTTGATCCAGTCACCCAGCGGGAAATCCTGCAGACAGGACTCGTGGGCCACCTTTGGACCACGGACATCCTCGTCAGCAAGATGGTTCCTCGCGGAACGGTCTACTGTCTCGCCGAGCCGGAATTCGTTGGTGTCATGCCGATCAGGCAAGACGTCAATGTTATTCCTGCTGACAAGCCGGAAAAACTGCGACTCGGATGGGTCGTTTACGAAGAAATAGGGATTGGAGTTGTGAACCCTCGTGCAATCGTGAAGATCACCGTCACTAATAAGTCGGCCTTTACGCCTTGGTTCCAAGCCGATACCTATGGTGAGCCTGTTTATGGGCCTACCTCGTAATCGGGACATTAACCAAAGCTGAAAAGAAAAGGGACCGGAGGGCAGTGTTGTCCTCCGGGACCCTTTTTTATCGAACCAATAAATAAAAGGAGCAACCAGGATGATAATTCAAAACCTCAGCAATAACATCATAATTCTCCAGACCCTCAAGCGACGACAGGAAGATCCGGACGCAAAGATCGCTCCCAAGTCTATTACTGACCTCATGTCAATCATGCCCGATGAGGAATTCCTAAAAAGGAACAACGAGCTCAAGGGTCTTGTCATGCAGGGCCAAATCAAACTCTTTGAGCAGCTCGAAGACTGTAAGGAATGGAACGAGGCCCTCAAGGCAGCGGGAAAGAAACCCGAGCCTACGAAGCCGACCACGCCTCCGCCGAGCCAGAACAATCCAAGCCGTCAGGACTTCAACGTTGTGATGAGCCGGGTTGAGAACTCTACCTGTATTTCTGAGCTGGAAGATATCGTCGATGATGACAAGGCCGATGTGAGACTCGTGCGGGCGGCGTACAAGCGCCTTCAGGATATGGGTGTCGGTGGGGACAAGGGTATTCCTTCACCAGAACTTGACAATCTTCCTGGTGGTCGCCCGAGCCCTATAATCTAGGATACGTCCTATGATTATTCGGGGAATTCTCGTCGGAACGTGTATCATCAACGATCTCCGTGATCTTCGTATTACCGGAGGTCAGTTCTATGATCTTACTGATGAGTTTACGGAGTATGAGATTTCTAATAGTCTCAAGCCTCCAAATGGTAGCCTATACATTGCGTTACAAGCTAAACTTATCGACAAGATTCTCCGTGATAGCCTTGAGTATAAACAGTGGCGTGAGAAGATGTCACGTGATGAAAGGGAAGTGCTCAGGAAGAAAAGCCGCCGCCCCGTAAGTATGGAGATGACCGAATACTGGAAGATGAGTAGGGGACATAGGGTCGCTTATATTCAGGGGCTTACGGAACACGATTTTCCAGTAATGGAAAAGGCGAGGGAGAAGGAGACCGATGGGGATATCTTGGATATGCTGAATGAAAAGTTATCACTATATCAAGATATTCGCCTCCCATCGGGCTTCGTCCTATTGCGATGAGGAAATAAATGGGACAACCAGAGGTTATATGGCACGCCCCCGCATACGATCCGTCAGGGTATGCGACGTGTGCGAGAGATTATATTTTTGCCCTACATAAGCTCGGGGTAAAGATTCGATTTAGTCCAGTACGGGGGTGGTCTCCTATTGCGGCACCAGCCGTATCTGGGTCTGATCTCAAGACCCTACAGCAGCTTGAGCACATCCCTGTAGCGGCGGATGCCCCAAAGGTTCACCATACGGTCCCAAACGTGTATAGACGTAGTATGGATAGTGGACGACCGAATATCGGGTATACGGTATTCGAAACAGATGGATGCCCTCCAGCGTGGATTAAGATCATGGAAAAGATGAAGCTCATCATGGTCCCATGCGAATTCAATAGGGCAACATTCGAACGTTCTGGATTCAACTCAAAAAAGATGCGCGTCATTCCACACATCGTTGATACCGACAGGTTCGATCCGAATAAGTACAAACCTATCCCCATTCCGCATAAGCGAGATTTCTACTTCCTGACCATCATGGATGTTACCTATAGAAAAGGATGGGACATTTTGATGCGTGCGTATACCAGAGAATTCAAGGGGAACAGGGATGTATGTCTGATTTTCAAGGGATACTTTGGGGGGGTAACTGACCAGCATAAGCAAAATCTTTATAATAGATTACGTGGGTTTAGGGATAGTCTAAAAATCAAGAATGCCCCAGACATTTTGTTCTACGGAGATATCTTCGATCTGAAAGATTTGCCGAGACTATATAAGGCCGCTGATTGCTTTGTTCTGTCATCCCGTGGAGAAGGGTGGGGCCTTCCGTATAGTGAAGCCATGAGCATGGAGGTTCCGACGATCGGGACCGGGTGGGGTGGCAATACCGAGTTTATGAATAAATCGAACTCATACCTGATCGACGTTCTCGAATTCAGGGATACAGGTGAGGAACTTACGAAGATTACACCGAACTATGTTGGGCAGAAGTTTGCAGAGCCCTCAGAGGGGCATCTACGAAGGCTCATGCGTCATGTATATGAAAACCAGAAGGAAGCGAAGGCCAAGGCCAAGAAGGCTCGCCAGGATCTCATCACGAACTTTTCATGGAAGCCAATCGGCGAACGGATTATTGATGTACTAAAGGAAGGGAGCTGAGATGGTTCTCCATGTCATAGAAGCCACCCATGGTCGGTATGGATCTCGGCTATACAATAACCTCGCTCCATTCGAATACGCACACCGGAAGCTTGGGTTAGATATACGGGTCCATATCGTAGGATACGAAGACTCCGAACATATTACGAAATCAAATGCGGCTATTTGCGACGCCCTCGGTATCGCTTATTGGCAGGCCTGGTCCGACAAGAATGACAGATCTTTCAGTGTCCCTCATATGTATAATTTCCTGCTTCGCAAGATCGACCAGGGTGATTTTGTGTGTACGACATGCGTAGATCATATTATTATGCCCAAGACCATAGTTGAAATTATGAAGAGAGCACAAGAGGATTCCCTATTGATCCCGACCGCAATTACGAGGATCCTTATGCCGATGAGTGAGGAGATCGATTTCATTAAGGATCCGAAAGGAAGAGAGTTTCTTCTCAGGTATTCAAAAACCGAGGAATACAAGAACCCCCCCGGTGCCTACCAAGTAGCTTCTCGCGGGGTATGGCAGGGCATTCATGGGTACGATGAACGCATGAAGGGCCTTGGCCGTCAGGACAACGATCTCCTGAATAGAATGAAGAACAACGGGACGAGGATTGTTAAGCTCGATGCCAAAAAGTTTCCCATATATCATCAGTTTCATTATAGAAACTGGGTGCCGTGGAAGAAGGACAAGGTCGTAGATATTCCAAATAATGACAAGATCATGAAGAAGAATAAATCCGAGGGTACGTTTGTTGTGAACGATGGTGGGTGGGGGGAATATCCCTGGCTCCGATCGGCACAGATGGCAAGGGGATGGTGGCAGTGAAGGTCGGAGTATATCTTGGAACATCCGGTATCGGGAACGCTATTCTCGCTACCCCCTTGATCGCGGCACTGGCTACGAAACACGAGGTCTATATCTGCGGGAACGCCGAGTACCTGGGGGTGATGAGTCTCATCAAGCATCCAGAGTATGTGAAGGAATGGCTTCCAGATCCAACGACTACAGCGTTTGATGTTGGGATCGAGACCTATATGGGGCGGCTCGGGGATGCACCAAACGTGAAGAATCGACTAACCTTCAAGAGCTATGATGCGGTCAAGAAGCTCGCGCTCACTACGAGTGAAGCTGAAGTAAACCTGCTACACGCTGAGGCTCTGGGGATTATTGCCAAGCCAAAGGCGTATGCGATACCGAGTGACCGTCAGTTCCCAGGCTTCGACTACTGTATTCATCCGGGGTGCCATCCTGCGAGCAAGAACAAGCGGTGGCCGTGGTTTCTGGATCTCGTGAAACGGCTGAAGGGGTCGGTCGCTATCGTAGGGAGCTTGGAAGATGATGCCTACGATTGGCCAGATAATTGTACGGAATATATGGATAAACTTAACCTGCAGGATACGGCGGCGCTCATTCAGTCCTGTGGGATGATGATCTCTAACGACAGTGGGCTTATGCACGTAGCTTCTGCTCTCGATGTCCCGACAATTGGCCTCTTTGGGCCTACCTCGGATATCAAATGTGGGCCATGGAATTCGCCATATGGGATTGTCCGTGGGGATGAAAAGTGTCAGTGGTGTTGGAGGATGGATAAAAACAAATTCAATAAGTGTAAAGATAACAGGTGTATGAAATCCATATCCGTAGATCAGGTTCTACAGCGGGTTCGGGAGATGAGGGATTATGTTACCACAAGGGCGTAGCGAGAGGGATGTAGAGACAAGGTTTCTTATCGAGAAGCTGGTCGCCCTGTATGGAGATGGGGGGATGTCTGTTCTGGATGTTGGGTTCGCGGGAGCTTGGTACATCGATGACATTTTGGAAATTGGGGACGTTGCATACGTTGGGATGGATTCGGATGAGAAGAGGATATCCGGAGAAGGTCTGCTTACGACAAAAGATAAAAAGAAATTGTGGCGTGATACGTTGGAAAAAATAGAATATGTTACCGAAGACATCACAGACGGAGGCTACAAAGAGAAACACGATGTGGTGATATCGGTATCTACGATAGAACATATTGTGCCGTTCGGGTATGCCAACAGCCATGCGTTTGGTCCTGATCTCGATGTGAAAGCCGTAGAAGCCATGAAATGCATCGCTACAGATTCAGTGATTCTTACATTCCCCTGTGGGATTGAGAAGCGATTCTACGGGAAGAAGAATAGGCATGTTGGTGTCTTGGAGTCAAATGGATTCGTGAAGTCTGGGCACGATATCGTAATATTCGATGAGCGCAAGATTCAGAGGATGATCGGGGATTGGAATGTTCACAGCGAAGCGTATTGGATCAATTATGGGAAGGGATTCTTCACGGCATCGAAAGAGGAAGCTCTCTCGTATAGCCACAAGGACTCTACCGCAGCATCTATATGCGGACTTGTCCTAACCAGGAGGTAGTGTATGGGTAAGACGAAAGTTCTTTTGGCATTTCCGGTAGCCGACAATCAGACCGGGGTTCATATTAAGGATTCCTTTGAGGCACTGGGGTGCGAAGTTACCGTTGTCGATGCCAAGGTCGAGCCCGAGAAGACCGTAGCTCAGGCGATTCGTGTGAAGCCAGATATCCTATTCTGTTCACGAACGCCCACGCTCCTGCCTTCCGTAGAGT
>Ga0307928_10001227_pt1 | contig 19432 bp, 15 predicted proteins | sample AceLakmetagen232_FD_201815 | JGI IMG/M metagenome (GOLD analysis project Ga0307928, IMG submission 201815) | Saline water microbial communities from Ace Lake, Antarctica - #232 | ecosystem: Environmental > Aquatic > Non-marine Saline and Alkaline > Saline | place: Antarctica: Ace Lake... | reverse complement strand
TTCAAACTTTCTGACTGGGTCTTTTCTCACTTAACCATTAATCTTTTGTTTTTGGTATTTGGCTGGATTTTTTTAACTGCTGGCTTAATTTTTCTGACCTGTTTATTTATTAAATGGTGTCTGATTAAAAAACTTCATCGGCAACCACAAACTATTCTTGAAGTAAAACCATTGCGAGTTACTGAACAAAACCCTTACACAACTGAACAACTTTTTAACTTGATTCACGGTTTAGCTAAACAAAGTACTTGGGTTTATCGATTCTTTAACGTGTCCAAGAGTTACGCTTTAGAAATTGTTTCTACAAAAGAAGATGGCATCCGCTACTTAATGAGAATTAATCAAAACGATTCAGATTTGATTGAAAAAAGTTTGTTATCTTACTTACCTGGACTAAGCATTACTAAGGTTAATGATTATTTACCCAAAGATCTGGATCAGTTTTCTTATAAAACTACTGAATTTAAATTAGCCAATCATTTTGCATTTCCTTTAAAAAAACAAGAGACTTTAGACAAACATGATCCGATTGCCTATATGACCGGCAATATGACCAAGTTGTCTGAGGATGAATTAATTTCTTTTCAGCTAATCATTGCTCCTTTAAATAAACGTCTTGTGCCAGATATCAAACGTATTTCTAAACTGATTTATTCTTGTGGAGATTTAGTGGTAGATATCAACAACAAAAAAAGTAAGTATTCTTTTTTGATTGTTTTTCGTTATCTATTTATTTTAGGACTACAGATTTTACTTCTCCCTGTGGGAATATTGATTTTCATCGCTAGTAATGGCAAGGAGGGACCGTTTTTAGCTTGGAATTTGATTAAGCCTTCTAAAAAAACTGACAACCCCTATCAGCAAGAGCTAGAAAAATTAGTTAAGGCTAAACTTGATCAGCCGTTGTTTAATACCTCAATAAGGTTGCTGATAATTAGTTCCAATTCAAAAAGGCTTTATCAAAAAAGTCGAGGATTTGTGTCAGCATTATCATCGTTTAGTAACTCCGGTTATCAAGCAATTGTAACAACTTTTAATTTTAGGCTGAAATTAATAAAAAAACTTAAACAATATTTATTTACCAAACGTCTTCTTAAACCGTTTGGTAATTTAATTTTATCTTCTTCGGAAATTAGTGATTTGTACCACTTCCCTTTTACTCAAACTACCAAAACTGAAGATTTAATTAAGAGTCATAGCAAAGAATTGCCGGCACCAATCTCACTTAAAAAGGTAAAAAATCTAGATGTAGTTTTTGCTAATAATCATTATGGTGGTGGCATTACTCAGATTGGCTTAACTAAAGAAGAAAGGCGCCGTCATATGTATATCTTAGGAGCAACCGGAACGGGTAAAACCACGCTGTTGCTCTCCATGATAAAGCAAGATATGGAAAACGATAAAGGTTTGTGTGTGGTTGATCCTCATGGGGACTTGATTGAAGATATTTTACATATCATTCCAAAGAATCGGATAAAGGATGTGGTTTATTTCAATCCTGACGACATTGGTTATCCTGTTGGTATTAATTTACTTGAACTTTCCAAGGGATTAAGCCCAGAAGATACAATTCGAGAAAAAGAACTTATTGCAGAAAGCATCATTTCTCTGTTTCACAAAATCTATACTGAAAAATATAGTGGCCCTAGAATGGAATATATTTTAAGAAATACAATCCATACAGCATTTATTGTGCCTGGTGCGACCCTGTTTACTGTTTATAAATTGCTGATTAATACTAAGTTTAGAAAATCAGTGGTTAGAAACTTAACTGATGAGAATTTAATAGATTTTTGGAAGTATGAGTTTGCTAAAGCCGGAGATTATCAAAAGGTAAAGATGATCAGTCCGATTACCAATAAAATTGGAAGATTTTTGTTTTCTCCTACAGCTAAAAGAATTTTAGAACAGAAAAAGTCCACCATTAACTTTGATGAAATTATGAATGAAGGGAAAATCTTATTATGCAATGTTTCTAAAGGTAAAATTGGCGAAGATAACTCAGAGGTGTTTGGTGTAATGATTATGGCAAAAATTCAATTAGCAGCCTTAAAGCGCGCCAGAATGGCAATGAAGGACAGAAAAGACTTTTATTTATATGTGGATGAGTTTCAAAACTTTGCCACACCAACCTTTGCTCAAATTTTGTCAGAAGCAAGAAAGTATAGATTAAGTGCCATTCTTGCACACCAAACTACTTCACAGATTGAAGATAAATCATTGGTTAATATAACTTTGGCTAATACCGGCACTGTAATCTGTTTTAGAACGGCTAATCCAGAAGACGAAAGATTAATCTTGCCACAATTTCAACCCTATGTTGAAAAAGGAGAAATTGCCAGTTTGCCATCTTATAGGTTTTATATGAGATTGGGAGCGCTTAATCCCGAAGAACCCTTTTCGGGCGAAACAATTTTAACTGAGATTAATGAGAACGATATAAGAGTTAATGAGACGATTGATAGTTCTAGAAGACAGTATGCTATCAAATACGAAGAAATTGTTTCTATGAAAGAAAAACTATTCATAAGAAAACAACCAGAGGTGAAAGTTTCACAAATAAACAATTTTCTTCCTTAACTTTATTAAAAGTTAAAAAATTATAGAAGGTCTCAAAATTGCGTATAACGTTTACCGATAAGCGAAGTTCCAAACCTTGAAGAGGGGAGGAATTTGCGAAAAACTCGAGCTGAAAGTTTTTCCGCTTATCGCGTTGTTGTACGACCCGATCGCAACGAAGTGAAGAGAGAGCGCAGCGAGGCTTGGGTTTTATTAATTTTTCTTTTTATTTTATATAATCTTTAACTTTGAATTCGTTCATTTCACAATTTAATCCAATTTCTTGATAAATTTCTTTCGCATAGTTGTTACAGTCTTTTTCAATAGGATCAAAAACAAAAATATCATTATCTTTCCAGTAAATACTATCATCGGAGCTAGCATCAAATGTTTCAAAAACTAAAACTGGTGAATCAATATTGTTATTGAGTGCTATTTTTAATTGTAATCCATCAAAATATCCGCCAGCAAATAAAACATATTTTTTATTTGGGGACCAAATGATGTGTCTTCCGCATATTCCGTCTTTGCCTGATTCTGGATATAATAAAGTTTTAGTTTTAATGTTTATTGCGTTAGTTTCCGGTAGACCTCCTGGGTGATATTGAAGATAATCAAAAAATAAAATTGATCCATCAGGGGAAATACTTAATAAATCTAGAATAGCTCCAAATTCATATTTTTGATCCATTAAGTAGATGTTTGTTTCAACACCGTTATTGAATTCAGTAATGCTTTTTTTGTAAGCACAATATAATTTTTCAGAAAAAAATATTTTATCAATTACTCCCTCTGAGCAAACGTCAGTTTTTGTTGTATTGTTATCTTCCCCCGTATCGTTAGACGATTCCTTTGTACTATTTTTAGTGTTGTTTATTTGACCTTCTAAAACACTTAGTTGTTGTTGTAATTCTGAATTAACCCCCCTGCTTCTAGCTAATTCCTTTTCCAGATTAGATATGTTTTGTTGTAGTTGAGTCCGTACTTTTTTAAAATTGTATGATTGTAAAAAATATACGGTAATACCAATTAGAATAGTCGTAATGACAACTGTGATAATAATTGGTAAAATATTATTTGTTTGTTTTTGCTCTAGATTGTTTTTTTCTTCAAAGTTTTCCATAATGTTAAAATAAAAAGAAAAATTAATAAAATTTCGTACAACGTTTCAGTATATGGGAAGTCAGGTGATTTTATAATTGACTAGCCCTGAAAAATCGCCTGATTTGGGCGATTTAGCCCCATATGCCGTTTTATGTGGTGTTCGCCTCAATCTATAAATATTTTATAAAAAATTTGTTCTTTGTTTTGACAAATAAAATTTACATCTTGCGCGCCATTTTCATCAAAATGTTCGCTACACTCAAGCGAGTTAAGTCCTACTTCATTACAATAATCGATCTTGATTCTTTCGACGCTTGAATTACAGTCTAGTTTCACTAAATCACATTTTTGCAAAATCTGATTTTTCGTCTCAACTTTTGGTGTATCCTCATATCTATCACACAAACAGTGAGCAACCTCCATTTCAGCATTATACCTATTAAGACTAGTTGTTGCACAATGTCCTGAAGTTATATATTGACATAGATTTTTAGGAAATAAGTATTTCTGATAACTAGCGCCACACCCATTTTCCTCAAGTTGAGACGAAATAGGTATACCTGTTAAGCTCCCCAAAATCAACATAAGGACAGCTAAAGCCATTAAAACTGAGATTACAAATTTTTTATTCTTCATTTAGTTCCCATTTTAATATTTATTGAGATGAATTTCATATAACGTTTTGGTATATCTGATGTTGCTTCTGAAACTTGTGGTGTCATTTTAGCATTTTCCAACAAGTGAAGAAAGCAATATGGGTCGAACGAAGTGCAACAAGCAAGCCAGATATACTGTGTTAGGCAAGGGTGATTTTCTGTAGCGATAGCGGAAGAAAATCAAGCGCAACGTCCCCGAAGCGTATTTCCAAGTCTCTTTTTATCAAATTTCCGAGTGAAAAATTTTTCGTTTTGGGCGAAGGGCAAAGGAGAATTAAAGGAGTGAATGCCTGTAGCCCAAAACATCTTATTTGTAATTCAAAGAGCGAATAATTTATTATCCTGAGAAAGAAATATAAACTTACCATTTGATGTAAAGAAATGATCGTTATAAGGCACATATATAAAAGAAATGTCTTCTGGCTCATCCAATAAAACACCACCATAAGCAATTTCAAAATTCGGTAACACATACTCACGCAATCCAATATTCAACAACGTTCTTCGTGCCCTACACGTCCTATCTACAGGAAATAATTCTTTATAACACACACGCTGTATGTGTGTCTTATAAGAATCATTAACGATCTGATGTTTGTCGTAGTCTAATAGATGCTGAACCTCTGGATATTTTATTTCGCTTCTGTTCAGAACTTTAGGATCAACTGCAATTGTCTCTGCTATCCGTCGAATTTTACCCTTGGGGTTTATTGTTTGAGTACTAGAATCCCATAACCCATCATATTCAACCGTTCTGAATTCATTACTCTGTAAATTCTCAACAGTTTCCCCCTTCGTATTATAGCGCCAAAGCGTGTACTGTTCAGGATTACGACTAGTGTCATATTGATTGTAATAATACTCACCATCGATTTCAATCAGATAAGCAACCACAGGAGAATCGTAATTCTTTAATACAACGATTTGTTCTTTTGAATATTTTTCAAATATCCTTTTATAGAGACTTGAAACAGTTTTTGTTGCCAGTTCTTTGGGTGTATGCAAAACCATGGGCAAGTTCTCATATGCAACTACTTTATTTTCAGGATCTACTTTGATCAGATAATTAGAAGACTCAAAATAAATGTTCTTCTCTTCATCGACGAACGCTACTGTTGTTGTTCTGTGATTGGCAATATTAAGCGATTTGATGTTTGATGGAATTGGATCTGAATTAAGTTGCTCCGTAGTTCCGCTGTCAGGATCCCAAATATATACATTTTGGTGGGTCTCGATTCCCGTTAGAAAAATAACTCCATCACCAGAAGAATTAATTTGATAACCTTTGACATATTGATCTGTCATTATTTGATTTTCAGATAGATCAGAATACTCTGGAACTGATTTCCAAAAAGCACCCCTTAGTCTTGAGGAAAAGTAATTGGCTAGACTCAAAAGAAGCAAAGATAAGACAACAACAGAAATAGTTATCGCCAATGACATCCTAAAACTGAAAAACGTTTTCCCCCGCATCGATTCGTCCTCCTGCTTGACTTGTTTTAAGTGTTTTATACCATTTTTATTTATCATAATCATATTTTTGTAGCAATAGTGGAGAAAATGCCTTATTTCCCCTCACTTAAAATTTAAATTTTTTTCACTCGTTCCTTATTCCAAAAAGGGACTTGGAAATATGTCGCCTAACGTTTCAGTATACGGGAAGTCAGGTGATTTTATAATGGTTTTCTCTTAAAATCGCCTGATTTGGACAATCCGCCAGCTGGCGGAAACCCCATATACCGTTTTATGTGGTGTTCGCCTTAATCTATAAATTTTTTATTCTTCATTTAGTTCCCATTTAAATATTTATTGAGATGAATTTCATATAATTAGAGTATATACGAAATTATTATACTATATTTGCATATTTACATTTTTTTAGATAGGTTATTTTGATAATATTAGAGTTTGATTTCTGCTCCTACCCGCTAGGACAATTGTTTTGTATTTTATCTTGATTCTATGGTCTTTTCTATTTTTTCTTTTACCCCTATTCCTTTATATATAAAGGGAAGGAGATGATATACTCAGGCCACAAGGCTACTAACTAAACTTAATCACCTGCCCATAGTTAACACTATGGAAAAAATAACACCCAAACAACTCGAAATTCTCTTACTACTTTATCGCTTCCGGTTTCTCAATAGAACTCATATTCAAAAATTTCTCAACCACAAAGATCCCAGACGAATCAATACCTGGCTCAAAGACCTAACTGAAAGAAATATCATAGGCCGAAAATACTCAAGAAAACTATTGGCTAATACTAAACCTGCCATATATTACCTATCTACCAAAAGCAGAAAAATATTACTAACTCAAAGAAATATAAACGAAAAACTATTGAGACGAGTATATCGGGAAAAAACCAGATCAGAAAAATTAATTAGACATTGTTTATTAGTAGCCGATATATACTTTTTCCTAGAAAAAGAAGCTGAAGTAAATAAAAATAAATTACATTTTTATACCAAAATAGATCTTTCAAAACATTACTACCTACCCTACAACCGCCCCGATGCATATATTGCCATTAAATCAAAGCATAAAACAAAAAGATACTTTTTAGAGATCATAGATGAGGACACACCCCGTTTTATGCTCAGAAGTAAAATTGCCCAATACACGGAATACTTTGATGAGAAAATTTGGCAGGAAAAAACAAATCATCCTAATCCAGCATTATTGTTTGTCTGTCCTAGTGAAACCATTAAATCCTTTTTACATAAACATATTGCTCAGGTGTTAGAGGAAGAAGCGGAGGAAGAAATTGATTATTATCTGACTACTAAAGAAATTCTCCAAAATAATCAGCCTGAAAATAACATCTGGGAGAAAGTCGAAGAAAAATATTAGTTTAAAAGAGTGAATAAAACTTTTTCAACCGTTCCTAATGCCTTAGTAATAGCAATTAAGGGATCGTTTGAATATTGGCTAATATATTTCCAAGCATTACCAGTATGATCTCCAAAATTGTAAAAATCCATTAAAACCGCGGCGGTAAATTCGGCAATGGTTTCTTGGTCTATTTGTTGACCTGCTTTGAGGTTGCCATCGATCCTGGAGTGAATAGCATGGCTAAGTTCGTGAAAAAATATCCTAGCGTCATGACTACCTAATCTAATTTTATCACCGCTAGTTTTACAGTCCCCTAGTTTATCTGGGGTGAGAGGAACATACTCAATAGAAATACCAAATTTTTGAGCTGTTTCTATGAGTGGCGGAAATTTTATTGGAGCATATCCTGGAAGAGCTACATCTCCCTTAGTAGAAGAGGCTGGAAAAACCGCAACCGGTGAGAACCCAAGACAAATATTTTCTTCTTGATCTTCGGTGATGCTTTTAATTGTGTGGGGGCGGAATATATAAATTGCTTTACTGCCTTTTTTGATTTGTCTGCCTGCTTTTTGCCACTGCCTAAAACCTCGACAATCTAATTCTCCCGATTGGACAAAAGATATAACTTTGTTTGATAAGCTCCAATGTTTGGCGGGGGCTAACTCATCAAGATCGATTCGAACAACTGTGCTAATGGGTGAAAGGTCACCAGTTTTAAACTTTTCAATTACCCTATTAAGGCTTGTTTGTGCTTTTATAGATAGTTGCATTTTTTCCTTTCTTGCTTCCAGAATTTAATAATGTCTTTTAGGAAGCTGGCGTGCCTGCTTCCTTACCTGTGAAACAAAAGCGGGGTGAATTTTGCAAGGGCAAGCGAAGCGAAGTTTATTGGAGTGAAACGGAAACCCTTGCAAAATGAGGGGCAAGGCCCCTAAGTCTCTTGATATTTGAGTTGATATAATTTAGGCATGTCACTGAAAACACAAACCCAAAGTGGTGGAATAAGACTCTAAGAAATCAGAACTTATAAGCCTAAATCTTGTTATTTTACCGAGGTTTGCAAATAGCATTAACGGCTGTACGCCAGTTTCTTTGTAAATACTTTGTGTTTACCAACCTATCTCTATATCGTTTGACCGCTTCTTCAAAATCTTTATAAAGACAATCAATGCTGATAACGAGATGGTTGTGGTTCTTGTCGCTTTCACTAAACAAAATTTGGAGATGATTAATATTCTTAAAGACTCTTCCACCTTTATCTGTGCCAATTTTAATTTCATCCATATGTCTTTTGCCTCTGTAAAAAAACCAAGCTAATCTTTTCCTAGTACTTAATTTTAGAATCCTCGGTTGATATAGATGTACGAGTCCATGTCTGTACATGCAATATAGCTTAGTCACAACATCTTTATTGTAAGTCTCCCTTGGCATAAAAAACTTGATAATAAACTCTATTGCCTTATCAGATGTGGCTATTTTTCTTCCCCCTTTATCTCTTTTCCTCTCTGATAAAGGATAGCCCGCATACACCGCACCCAAAAAATCAACCATGCAAAATATTTGTCTAGTTACAGCAAAATATCCACCAGTTTGTTTTCTTGGATAAATCCAGTTTTTAATCTCCTTTTGAATTTGAGGAAACAACTCGTTGTCAATAAAAGCAACCATTTCCTCTTGACTCATGTTTCTTTTTAATGCCATATTATTATTTCTCTCGACTTGTATGTTTACAATTATTGACCTAAAGAGTAACGACTAACTGGCTCAAAGTTACTTTGTAGTGTTAAACTGGTGGGTATACCTAAAGTATAGAGTAACGACTTGTGGTTTATCAAGTATTTAATAATTTCTTAATCTTTGTGTGTAAAAATAGCCACATGGAGAAAAAAATTTATCATTTTTCCGAAGAAGATATCCTAAAAATGCTTAACGACTCTAATGGATTTGCTGTTTATGAATTTATACAAATATTGTGCAAAAGATTTATGAAGTTAATACCTCCCGAAGTATGTACAACGGCTACAGAAGACATACTTAGAAATCTGCTTGAAGAGGAGTGGGAGAAATTAGCAATAAAAACCGGGCGGCTTAGCATATGATATCTAAAGACAAATTATCTAGGCACGTCATGGTTAATCTTGATGAAAACCCAGACTTTTTGAAAGGTTTCTTGAAGATTTAGTATTATAAATTTTCCTTTAGATATTGTTTTGCTTCGGGTGTTAATAAGTATTTTTCTTCCGGCTGAACACCTGCTCTACCAAGGTCCAATTTATCGGAATCTAGGCATATTTGAACAGTTTTATCCTGTTTTACACTATCCAAAGCATACAAAGCCTTTTTACCATGTTTAGGATCATGGTAGCCAGAGTCACGAAAGAAGTCATGCCACATAATAGAGCCCTCGTTAAATATCAATAGAAAAGGTACCTAGTTGACCCGAAAATTATAAATTATTTACAAGGGGGGGGACTATCTGGGAAGATGTTGTGAAGTTTTTTTCGATTATCAACAGTAGTACCAACAAACTCTCTATAGAGATTATGGTTTACTCTAGTTCCGAGTACATCTGCTTGTCGAATGCTTGACGGATCAATCCCATGATATATGGAGTATCGTCACCATTTTCTAAATAGACCTCAACATCCCCGTTTCCCCAACGTCCCTTGTTTGTAACATCATTGCAAACTCCTTTTGGGTCACTTATCTCTGAAAAGGCAATGTTTATTGAAAGTACAAGCCTTTCCTTCTGTGGAATAACATCAACAAAATTGGTCTCCGCCTTATAGGCAATGTATAACTTTAAAAAAGTTTCTGTCACACATGGATCAAGAGCAAGTACTTGACTGCGAAGATTGTCGAATAGACCCTTCACAGGCTCCATAAGGAGGTTTGGATGGTCATCGATGCCATATTCAGTCCTAGAAGTTTCGGGTCTATATTCTTCCAAAACGTTTTTGTCTAGTTTGGGAAAGGGCCAAACACTGGCTGCTTTAATTGATAACGTTTCGGCTCTCCTTAATATATCTTCTTCTGTCCAACTTTCACTGGTTGCAACATCTTTATTCAATCGTAGCGGGCTTTCAGCAAACCCCCCAGTTATATTACATTTATCTAAAAACGGCTTATCACTATATTCAGAGTTATACCCGGTAAGTGTGAGATTTCCCAACGTGTGTAAGTGGGTTTTTTGTATGCGGTTCCATTCGTCCCCTAGCTCTTTTTTCCAAGCTGATGATAAGTTCTCGTTTTGGGGCATAATATGCTCAATTGTAAATTCATCCACTAGGATGCGTTCTTTTCTATCATGATTTTCTATACGACGAAGCCAATAACGATTACTGCGGAAATTATATAAATCCTTACGCTTTATTTCCCATTTAAATTCCTCATCGTCTGGAAAGCGTTTATACGATTTGAGAAGCAGTAACAATGCTTGAGCACTTTCCAAATATTTGTCTTTATTCAAGTTCTTAGTGAAATTTGCAAAGGTCTTATTCAGTGAATTAGTAGGAATATCACAAACTGCCCGGCGAAAGACATAGCTTTCTAAAAGACGTACAATACTTAGGAAATTATCAGCCGTTAGGATAGACGAGACGTAGTCATTATACAGCTCTAGTAACAAAGGATATGCAACACCAACCTTTAACTCTCGCATATCATGAAATGCCATTTTGAGCTCTGGATTCTTCTCTGAATCCAAAGCCATTGCACAATAATGCTTGGCATAAGTACGGACGTCAGAAACAAGATTTTCAATATCTTCGCCATCATGAGAACTTGCGTGCTCCTTAAACGATTCATATACCTCACTTTTCTTGGGAATTGAACCGGTTTTAACAGTAAGATAGTGGCGCATAAAGCTGTCAAAATGTACGGTATAACCTTCCTGACCGAAAGCAACTTCCATTGGTCTCCAATACTGATTGTACAAACTTTTTTGAAGTTCAGGTTCTAGTCTCATGAGGATAAAATTACGAATAAGATCAGCTTGACTTAATTCCCTACCTGTAGAGTTCAAACTTTCAAAAATAAGTTGCGGGTTATCCTGGTCGCGGCTGAGGGAAATATCAACAACAATTAATTTTGAGATGCCCTTACAAACAGCTGCCAGATTGCCATTATTTTTTTCTTTGGTAATTTTATTGACAAAAAAATCAAAGTTGTCCCTCACACGCAAAGAAACATCGCTTGGAAGATCGTGTCTATCAAGTAATGCAATTAAAGACTTCCTATCGGTTTGAGATAGTATTAATTTATATTTTTTGTCTCCTTCCTCACGTGGATCTACTAAATAATAATCTCGAAGACGTTGCGCCGAAAAACCTTCAACAGTCTCGCCCGCATCAAAGGCACGTGCAAGCGCCTCTATCAACAGAGTTATGGTAGTCAATCTTTGTTGACCATCGATTACTAGTAACGAGGACTGAGTTGCTACTTGATAAAGACTTTTTTGCACATAGACAATAGAGCCGATGAAGTGAGCAGCAATAGTATCACTTATCCCTGCTTTTAAAACATCTTCCCACAATTGGAGGCATTCTTTCTCGTCCCAACTGTACATACGTTGGTAGATTGGAATTATAAATTGAGGGGAATTATGAAGAAAATCAATTAATTTAATCTCGCTTGCTTTCATACTTACATATTAACATCAAATTATATTTACTGGACTATCTGGGAAGATGTTTTAAAAGCAGATATTACCAGCAAGTAACTAGCTCTCCTAGGTTTTCTCTCCAAGTTCTTGAGTCTTCATAATCTTCGAATTCATGGCCAGCATCAAACAAGGCTTGTAAATTAGCGTCTATGGGTGGTAATTTATGTTTCTCAAATTTCTTCAGCCACAACCAAGCAGGGTGACGAAGAAAAAGCATGTAGTCTGATTTAGAGAGAGTCATACTGTTGCAAACTTTCTATATAAACCTTCTTGCATAGCAAAAAACACAGAACGTATTTGATCGACACCTCCTAAAACCTGCTCGGCATTTGCAATGGCATGGTACTTCAGGTTCAACAACACAGGTAGTTTCTCTTCATCTAACTCTTCCACACCTTTTTCTTCATACTTAGATAAAACAAAGTCTAGAAATTCTTTTTGTTTATCATCCAGATTCTCAAAGATGTTTGTTCTTGCTCCATCAATACGTTGTTCTCTGGTCATTAAAGGTGTGTTGTAGGCTAAATAGGACAAAACATCAAATAAATCAGAATCTTCAGCATCAACAACCTTTTGCAGATTTGCTAACTGCTCTAGATCAATGCCCAAGTCAAACAGCTTACCTAAAAATTGTTTTCTAGTTGTTGGACTAGACCAGATTTTCCTCAATTGTTCTTCACTCTTAAATAAATCTGGCAAAACACCAAAAATATTTTTAATAAATTTTTCAGATGAGATAGGTTTTCCATCGGCACTCCAAAATGAGGTTGAAATTATATGTTGAATTTCTCGCTCTTTACCATCCCGAAGTTTTATCTTCAGCTTTCGTCTTGGCTTAGTTTCACACTCGCAAGGGAACAACCCACAAACCGGACAAAGTTTTGGTGGCTTTTCACAGATACAAGGTTTTTGCTCGCAAACAGGACAAACCTTGGGTGGTGTATCTTCACAGATACAAGGGTTGCTTCCACACTTAGTGCATATATCCGCAATTGGTTCCCCGTCCCATTCAGGATCTGAAAAGTGCTTGTATGCATCAACAAAATCATAAATTGTAAAATACTCCTTGCCATCAAAGAGCCTTGTACCTCTACCAACAATTTGCTTAAACTCAATCATAGAATTCACAGGGCGCATTAGAACAATGTTTCTAATGTTTCTTGCGTCTACGCCAGTAGAAAGTTTTTGCGATGTAGTTAGAATGGTTGGTATAGTCTTTTCATTATCTTGAAACTCTCTTAAAAACTGATCACCTCTTGCTCCGTCATTTGCGGTTACTCTGACACAATAGTTGGTATCCTTACTCTCTTTCATCTGATTGACAAGATCTCTGACTGCAGCAGCATGAGGTTGTGTGGCACAAAAGACTATAGTTTTGTCGTTTTGGTTGATTTCACCCATCATAATTCGAACTCTATTAGCTTCGCGCTCTCTAATTTCTATAATCTTATTAAAATCGTCTTCAATATATATCTTCCCTTCCTCCACCTCTCCTTCAATGATCTGATCATCAGAAACATATACATAATCATCTAGTGTAGTTTTGATTCTTTTTACTTTAAACGGTGTTAAAAATCCATCATTCACTCCTTCTTTGAGAGAGTAAATATAAACAGGTTCCCCAAAATACCTATAGGTGTCAGCATTCATTTTTCGTTTTGGAGTAGCCGTAAGACCAAGCTGGATTGCTGGTGAAAAATACTCCAATATTCCACGCCAGTTACCCTCATCATTTGCCCCACCTCGGTGACACTCATCGATTATGATTAAATCAAAAAAATCGGAAGGGTAGTCACCAAAATAAGGGGAGCTATCTGGTCCACTCATAAAGGTTTGAAAGATGGTAAAGTAAATGCTATTGCTCATGGGCACACCACCTTTTTTACGAATATCAATAGTATTTATTCGAACAAGGACATCTTCATCAAAAGATGAAAAGGCATTAAAAGCTTGATCGGCGAGAATGTTTCTGTCTGTCAAAAACAACACCCTTGGCTGTCTCCCCCCATCTCTTTGTAGATTCCATCGTGAATGAAAAAGCTTCCAAACTATCTGAAAAGCAATAAATGTTTTTCCAGTACCAGTAGCCATGGTGAGAAGGATTCTGTCTTTTTCCTCAGCTATAGCGTTGAGCGTGTTATCGACGGCAATTTCTTGGTAGTATCTAGGCTTCTTTGTACCTCCAATATCTTCAAGTGGCACATCTGAAAATTTATTCTTCCATTCATTCTGATCTGAAAATACAGCATTCCATAACTCATCGGGGGTGGGAAATCTTTCAACTGTCCGCTCCTTGCCAGTTTTTAAGTTCATTTCATAGATATCTTTACCATTAGTGGCATATGTGTAATCTATATGAAGTTTTTGTGCATATGCCTTAGCTTGAGCCACTCCTTCAGATGCTCCAATATCTAAAGCCTTAGCCTCTACGACAGCTATTTTGACGTTTTTATAGATTAGAATATAGTCAGCTATTTCTGGCTTACCTCTCACACCTCCTGTGTGAATTCTTCCATCAGTAATTCGATGCTCTCTAAGTACTCTAGATCCCTCAACTTCACCCCAACCACTAGCTTTAAGTTTTGGGTCTATATATTCGGCTCTGGTTTCTGCTTCATTCATATGTTTACTGTAGCTCATAGCTCTCCAGAAAATGCTTTTTGTAAAATTGATTTTTTAAGTTCGTCTATAGCATTGATTTTTTTCTTGTAATTAATTTTATTACTATTAACAGTGTTTCTGATTTTCTCAAACTTATTTGCAAGCTTCTTTTGCTTGTTGACTGATGTCGGAAACTCTAAGATCAAGCTCTTCAATGAAGAATTAGAAATAACTGGCTGCGCTGCCTGTCTAGCTAATCGTCTCAAATTTTTATAATTTAATAAGCAAGTTAAAAATTTATTGTCAAATTCATATTTGCAATCAATTACTTTAAAAGCATTATCTGTAAGCCAAATTTCTTCAGTAATATGCCTCACTATCCCACATAATGCTCCAACTCTACCGATAATAATATTATCTCCTTTTAGATTAGATTTAGAATGTAAGCCAACAATACCATTTCCACCATATACCTTTATATTTCCTGAAGAGTCCATTTTTTTTCTTGTTAAGTTTTCACCACTCTTCAGTCTAAAGCATTTTCCAAGGGTATGAGCCTCCCAATCATTATCTGATGAAGAAAACACTTCATGTAAATAAGACTCATAAAGCTCTTGAGCATTGCCCAAATTCTTTTCAGCATTTTCTTTAGCAATTTCTAGCTTTTCAAAAGCTTCATCCAAGATTTTGACTATACGTTTTTGTTCGGGGAGAGGTGGGTAAATAATGTCAATTTTTTTTAATTTAGCTTTATTTAGTGTTTTCCCCTTGATTTTAACATCTCCCTTTGTCGCAGCTTCCCAGTCAAAATAACTCAGAAAATAATATAAATACTGACTATCGATTTTTTTCTCATCAATAATTTTGAGCGCCGCAATAGCTTCGTTAGTGCGCAAATCAGATCCAGCAAATGCTAGTCTACCTAGTGTTAACTTAAAACTGGCAAGCAAAGTACCTCTACTCACTTTTTTAAATAGATTTGCTCCTTTATCGGAAACATATTCGGAGCTGTCATAAATAATCTTCCCCTTTTTGTTTTTTAGATCCCTGATTGATAACCAAATATTATTTGTTTCTTTTTTGCTATCCCAAAAGCTTTTATCTGATCTTGGAGGTGTTTTACCAATTGAAATATTACAAATTTCTCCTAGTTTCTTTGTCTGCCAGTTAAATTTCATAATAATTTCTCTACAGCGCTCAATACTTCCTTACTTTCTTTATCTAACTTCTTTATTTCATCCAATATCTCTTTTGGATCTCTCAAAACTATTTCATCATTTTTATTTGGATTCTTTACAGATAGACCGAAAGTGTTTTGATCAATATCGGTGATATTTATATTCCAAGAGTTTTCAGAATCTTTTTTGTCTTTTTGTAAGTTTACAAATTCAGCTAGATCCTTCTCGCTCAATGGGTTTGTTTTTCCTAAGTTTCTATCTAGGTTCAATTGATAAAACCAAACTTTTTTAGTTGGTTTTCCTTTATCAAAAAAAAGGACTACTGTTTTTACCCCTGCCCCAGAAAATACACCTCCGGGTAGGCCTAACACCGTATGAAGATTGCAGTTTTCTAGTAGTAGCTTCCTTAGACTTGTTGAGGCATTGTCGGTATTACTTAAAAAAGTATTTTTTATAACAATCCCAGCCCTACCACCAGCCTTGAGAATTTTAATGAAGTGTTGCAAAAATAAAGAGGCGGTTTCACCAGTCTTAATAGGAAAGTTTTGTTGAATCTCTCTTCCAATACCTGCCCCAAAAGGTGGATTGGTCAGAATCACATCGTATCTATCTTTTTCCTGGATATCGTTTATATTCTCCGAAAGAGTATTCATATGCCTAATATTTGGAGCTTCTACACCATGTAGGATCATATTCATAATTCCAATGATGTAAGCAAGAGATTTAATTTCTTTTCCGTAAAAGGTATTATCTTGCAATGTTGCCATCTGACTTGAAGAGAGGCTTGATTTATTTTCAGTAAGATAATTGAACGCTTCGACTAAAAACCCCGCACTTCCACAAGCTCCATCGTAAACAGTTTCGCCAATTTTAGGACTGACAACTTTTACAATAGTTCGGATAAGGGGCCGTGGGGTATAGTATTCACCACCATTTCTTCCAGCATTACCCATCTTGGCGATTTTGGCTTCATATAAATGAGATAGTTCGTGCTTCTCTTCATAAAGACGAAAATGCATATTATCTACAATGTTTAAAATATCTCTAAGTTTGTAGCCACTAGCTAACTTATTTTTAAGTTCACTAAAAATCTCCCCTATTTTATATTCAATAGTATTTGGGTCTTCCGCCTTAAACTTCTTGAGATATGGAAAAAGCTTAGTGTTAACAAAATCCTTTAGATCGTTGCCACTTAGAGCTTTCTGATGATCAATTTTTCCGTTCTTTAGTTTTGGACATGCCCAAGTATCCCAACGGTACTCTGGCTTAAGTATGTATTGATACTCTTTTCCTGCTAATTTTGCCTCGATACTTTTGGTTTCTTCTAAGTCATCAAGATATTTGAGGAACAAAATCCATGAAGTTTGCTCTACATAATCTAATTCTGTTCCACAACCAGAGTCTGTCCGAAGAGTGTTGTCGATATTTTTAAATGCTTGTTGGAACATATTTATTAATCCTTATTTTTAAGTAATTTATTGATTTTTATTCTTGCCCTTGCCTCTTTTGAATTTGTCATATTTTATTAAGACCATTTGAATACAATATGTGTATTCTAGCACTAAGCTGATAGTTCAGCTACGGATTTTATGAAAGGTTATGAATATGTTTGATTGACTTTGAATGCTTACTTGATATAATCAGGCAAGATTCAATTAACAAAATTGATTGAGTCGAGAAAGGCTGCCTAGAGAGGGCAGCTATTTTTTTAGCAATTAGAAATTCCTGCCTTAAATAATTATTAACTTAACAAAGGAGGTGTGTATGAAAAAATATATTTTTCTGCAAGTACTAATTCTTTCTTTTTTCCTTCTGGCTATGCCGGTTTATGCTCAATCGGCTGATGTTGGTAAAATCCAAACTTTTATTCAAAGTGTAATTCAGGTCTTGGTGACTCTTTCCGGTTTGGCAGCTGCTGGGTTTATTGTTTGGGGTGGAGTTGGATATATTACTAGTTCTGGCAATCCAGAGGCTTTAGAAAAGTCTAAGAAAACTATCCTATATTCTGCCATCGGCTTAACTCTAGTTTTAGGGGCTTTTGTCCTTTCAAATGTAGTTGGCGATCTGGCCGACACAGCCTTTGGTTCTGGGCAATAAATTAAAGTATCTGCTCAAAATAAAAGTGGTTAAATGAAAAAACTTATTTATATTAGTTTTACAATCTTTTTTTCATTATTCTTGTTTACCCCTCCTGTTTTTGCCCAATCTGTCAGTCCAGATATTGTTGATTACACCAACAATACGCTTCAAATAATAACTTTAATCTCGACCGCGGCTGCAGTTCTTTTTTTAATCAAGGGCGGATATACATATATTACTTCCACCGGCAAACCGGCTGCTTTGGAGTCTGCTAAAAAAACCATTAGAAATACTCTTATCGGCTTAGTGTTGGTGTTGTCCGCCAATGTGGTAATTTCAATTTTCAATGGTGCGCTAAACTCCCCTTCCAGCTCAAGTGGAGGTAGTAATGTTGAGGTGATCGCTATCGAAGCCGTAGAACCCAGCGACGGATTAACCCAAGTTTTGATTGATGCGGTGTCCGGATTTATTCAAAACATAGTGGAGAGTTCAACTGAGCCAATTGTTAACGGGGTTATTGGTTATCTAACCACTACTCCAACATTACTAGATAACACCGTGGTTAAAGATTTTTGGTTAGTCAGTGTTGGTATTGTCGATGTTTTATTTGTGGTTGTAGTGGCCTTGCTTGGGCTACAATTTATGAGTGCCAGCACTTTTGGTTTTGAAGAAGTAGAGCTGAGACAATTATTACCAAGGATTGGTCTAGCCTTTTTAGGAGCTAATATTTCTCTCTTTTTGGCAGATTACTTGATCATAACCAGCAATACTTTAGTAAAAGCCATACTTGATTCTACTGGTGGTTTAAATCACGCTTGGGTGGTAGATGCTATCAATCCAGCTACTTTGATTACCGGTACCGCTCCCCTAATCATTCTGATTTTTCTGGTACTTTTTTTAATTGTTTCAATCGTTTTACTGCTGATGTATATCAGTAGACTTATCATGCTGGCTCTAGGAGCAGTGTTAGCCCCTTTTATCTTTATGATGTTGGCCTTACCTAAATTTTCTGATTTTGCCATTGTCTCGATCAAAACATATTTTGTTAATGTATTTATGGTCTTTGTTCACATAGTTATCATTCAGCTAGCCGGAGCCTTTTTAGCTTTGCCTGATCACAGTGAAAACTCATTGATATCAGTGGCCGTAGCCATAGGTCTATTTTTTACCCTACTTAAAACTCCGTCACTGATGATGCAAATGGTTTTTTATACTGCCAAAAATAGTGCTCTCAAAAAAATAGGCAGTCAGGTCGTTAATGTTATCAGTGCTGACAATTCATCATCTGTGACTAGAGCAGCCGCTAATGGAGTTACTAAATTGCCTAGAAAGGTGATCAAAGGATGAGAACTAGAGTTATTCCAGCTCAAATTACTACGGTTGAAGATAAGATTGTGGGCAACCTTAATCTTATGCAGATGGCTATTTTAATAGTGCCGATATTTTTTACTACTCTGATCTATGCACTTCTGCCTCCATCAATGAGTTTTGTGATTTATAAACTGGTGTTGTCTGTCATAGTGCTCGTTGTTTGTGCAATTTTGTCACTTCGCATTAAAGGAAAAGTGGTAGTTAATTGGTTGTCGATTCTATGTAGTTACAATCTGAGAGCTAAATATTTTGTCTACAACAAAAATGAAGCTTGTTTGCGAAATCTTTATTTACCCCAAACCCTAAAAACATCGGTTGTAAAAGAAAAAGCAGTTAAGGCAAAAACAAATGTCCAAACAACCTCGATTATTGGCCAAGTAAAA
>Ga0307928_10001226_pt1 | contig 19463 bp, 40 predicted proteins | sample AceLakmetagen232_FD_201815 | JGI IMG/M metagenome (GOLD analysis project Ga0307928, IMG submission 201815) | Saline water microbial communities from Ace Lake, Antarctica - #232 | ecosystem: Environmental > Aquatic > Non-marine Saline and Alkaline > Saline | place: Antarctica: Ace Lake... | reverse complement strand
GTGCAAATGCGCTGGCAAAAATGGGTGTTACATTGCCAGCAAATAAGTTTGATGATGACACCTTTGATGCAGTTGCAACTTCGACAGCATTTCTGCCGAGGATACAATTGATGATATCATCAAGTGGCAAATGCAAAGCTTCAGAATTTCCAATTAACCACATCGCCCTGATTGAAGGTAGCGAGTATATTGATCTTGGAGAAGAAGTCCCTGCCCTGTTGGTATCATGGCGGCCAAAGGCTCTTGAAATCGGTGAAAACATCATTACTTCCTATGACATTCACTCTGAACAATTCAAGAGAATCGCTGAAAAATCTGAGGTTAAAGGTTCACAGTGTATGTTTGGAATCGAATTTCTTGTATGGCTTCCAATAAATAAAGTATTTGCCTCGGCTTTCTTTGGTTCAGTTTCAGCAAGAATTGAAGCAAAAAAAGTTAAAGGTTTGATTGGTGAAACCATATTCTTCGGAGCAAAGAAAATCACTGGACGTAAGTTTACATGGTTTACACTTACAGCCATAAAGAATTCAGCCCCGATTGAACTTCCAGCAGTAGAAGTTCTTACAGCTGCGGTTGAGTTGTTCACTAATCCAAAGGATTCTGAAATCGAATCTGTTGATGAACCGGAGTCAAAAGAAAGAGAACGGTAATAATAATAACTATATTTGTATATTTAAGGGCGGCCTCTAACCGGGCCGCCTTTTTATCAGGGAGTTGCTAGTATGGAAGTTATTCCATTATTATTAACACAGACAAATTGGCCGATATTTATAAAGAAGTGTGATGAAGTCTTAAAGATTTCACCATCAAAAAATCTGGATAAGCAGAGTATAAATTTAGCAACGCCAATCTCCCTTCTAGCCTCTCTCCCCGTAAGCAGGACGCCCCAAGAAAACCTGAGTGATTGTTCTAGCCCGATTTTAAATCACATTTTCTTGGGGTTCCTGTTCATTTCTCCTAAGAAGAAAATGCAAAATATTCTTCTTAATCTCTCGCTAGACTACTATGTTATAGGTACTAATGACGATGATGATAGCATCGCTATAGTAAGTGGTACATTACGAAAGTGGTATCATGTTATAATGTGGGGCAGTAGTTTAAGCCAACCAAAAATAGTACGGACGTTTTGTAATAAATGCTATGAATATCTCAAAAGTGCCGGTTTCGGGCAGATTTGGGATGCTAATCAAAGAACATTAGAAGATGGGACATTCATATTATGCAGGAAGTAAAAACAAAATTGAGAGCAGGAAGGTATTTAATACCAACAACATTGTATGTTGAACCCTCTAGAATATGGATAAAAACCCCATATAATAAAAAGCTTATTGAAGAATTCCGTATGATGGAAACAGCAAGATGGGATCCGAAAAAGAAGATGTGGCATGTTAAAAATTGTGAGCGTAATACGTTCCAGTTTAATTATCTTATGGGTAATAATCCATATGCTAGATATGAAGTTGATTTAGTAGAGTTTCAAAGTGAAAGAAAACTTTATGATCATCAATATGATTTGGTTAAAGCGGCATTAACATTTAACCATTGTATATGGGCGGCTGAAATGGGTACTGGTAAAACTTTAGCCGCAATAGAAGTAATGGAAAGTTGTAAAATCAAATATAATGAAACAGATGATAAATTCTGGTATGTTGGCCCACGTGCAGGTGTTAAAGCTGTTGGCCTTGAACTAATCAAATGGGTATCAAATGTTAGACCTGAGATGATGACATATGAAGGTTTAACAAAAAGAATGAAAACATGGAAAAATGGAAATCCAGCACCACGTATGGTTGTTTTCGATGAATCTTCAAAGATTAAAACTGCAACCTCACAACGTAGTCAAGCGGCAAATCATCTTGCTGAAGCAATAAGAAGTGAATATGGTGTCGATGATTCTTACATCATTGAAATGACAGGCACACCGGCTCCTAAAGATCCAACAGACTGGTGGAACCAATGTGAAGTGGCTTGTCCTGGATTTCTTATTGAGGGTAATGTCCATAAATTAAAGAAACGTCTCTCAATAATTGAAGAAAGAGAATCAATAGCAGGTGGTGTATACCCGCATATAGTAACATGGCTTGATGATAAAAACAAATGTTCAACATGTGGCCAGATAATATTACACCATAATCACTTTGAGTACCATCAAAAGAATATAAAGAGACTTAAGAAACAGCATGCAGAAACCGGCGACGAGAAATTCTTGCCAATGATTAAGAATGCTGAAGATATGTTGCTTAGTTCAAAGATACATCAGTTTAAAGAATCAATTAACGAGGTATCTAAGTTACATAATCGTATGATAGGTCTTGTAACTGTTAAGCTAAAAAAAGATTGTCTTGACTTACCAGAGAAACAATACGAGATGATTCATGTCAAACCATCAGTAGAAATATTAAGAGCAGCAAGGCTCATAACGAAAACGGCTCCAAGAGTTATACAAGCTTTAACGCTTCTTAGAGAATTAAGTGACGGCTTCCAGTATAAATCAACTAAGGTTGGTATACAGGAGTGTCCTGAATGTAATGGTAAAAAAATAATAAACACGATTACAAGAGATACAGAACACGACCCACTTAAGCCGGTTGTTATTGAGGATACCGAATATCATAAAGCTGATATAACTTGTCCTTATTGTGGTGGTGAGGGTTCTATTCCAAAATATGAAAGAACTGAAGAAGAAATAGGAAGTCCTAAAGATGAAGTCTTTGTTAATGAGCTTGATATGGTTGAAGATGTTGGCCGTTATATAACATGGGCCGGATTCAAAGCATCAATAGATAGACTAATGAATATAGCACAAAAGCAAGGTTGGGCGGTTTTAAGAGTTGATGGCCGCGGATATCTTGGTATAGACGCATTAGGAGAAGTCTTAGATGCTGATGAATTATTAATAGCTATGGATAGATCGCATCCACGATACAGGGAATTACTTGAAAAATATCCTAAGCTCTTGTTTTTAGGCCATCCACAAGCAGGTGGCATGGCATTAACACTTACAGCATCACCTATTGAATTATTCTATTCAAATAGTTTTCTTGGTGAGGCCAGATTCCAAGCCGAGGATAGATTCCATAGACCGGGATTAGATGAAAATAGAGGATGTACAGTTAAGGATATTATGTATATAGCATCAGATAAACTGGTGTTAGATAATATAAACAAGAAAAAGGCATTACAATCTATTACTCTGGGTGAATTAGAAGGAGCGTTCAAAAATGACAATTAAGGATGCTGATTTAAGGGTTGAGAATCTGTCTATGGAAGACATCCATATGGATAATGATTTCAACTGTAGGGGTATTATTCCTATTGCTGATGTAAAACAACTCGCAGACAATATTGCTTCAGAAGGGCTATTGCAACCTGTTATCGTTATGGAATATGACGAAAACATGATATTAGAAACTGGTTTTAAATATCTTCTAGTTATAGGTTATAGAAGATATTCGGCTCACAAACTTAATAACGCTGAAACAATTCAAGCCAAGATACTTAAAACTGGTCTTACAATCAATGAAGCAAGAATATATAATCTTACAGAAAATATTCAGCGTAAAGATCTTGACTTCATGCAGGAAGCTGGAGCCATAAAACAAATCATGCAGAATAATGCGCTTACAGAACAAGAAGTAATGCGAAGACTTGGCCAGGGTCGTGGTTGGGTGCAAGTACGTATGATGGCGCTTAAGTTACCAACAGTTATTCAAGCTGAAATAGCAGCCGGTATAGTTAAGCAAGCTGATATACGAGACATTTATAAAGTATTCAGGAAAGAAGGTGCTGATTCTGCCATCGAAGTTACAAGAGAATTAAAGATACAAAAGGAACGTGGTGGTAGACCGTCTGCTATATCAGTAAGGAAGAAAAGCCCAAATAGCAAAAGGCACAGGAGACGTGGAGAGATTTTTGATATGCAAGAGCATATTCAAGAATTCTTTGAAAACAGTAACAGAATGGCCAGGGTGCTGGCTTGGGCTGCCGGAGAGATAAGTAATATTGAGCTTGTTGAATCACTTAAGTTGTATGCATCCCAAGATGAAATTGAGTATTCACCTATGGATATGGAGTAGCCTTATGTTACGGGGCAGATGTTACCCTTCAATGACACCCAGAAATTATTTAGAACCAATGTCTGCCCTTTTTTTCTTTGGAGGATATAATGATTGAAAATGGTGATAAAGTGGAAGTTTATATGATTGATGCTGATGGTAGTGAAATCATAATAATAGGTACTGTAGAACATATGCCAGTTGCAGTCGGCGATTTATTGCATGTTACATCAAACTATGGTACTTCATTTGCTATAAATACTATAGCACAATCATTCTCGTGTATAGTTAGAAAGGATAAAAATGAATAGAGAATATTATACTGAAGAAGATTCATTATGCTGTAACTGTATGTCTAATAAAAAATTCTGTGGAGCATCGATAGATGGCCCAGAAGAATGGGTATGTTCTAACCATATAACCCCAAAAACAGAACAAATAATGATTAACAAAATCGAAGAAACATTATATTATTGTGATAAATATAAGGAGGATGCATGAGCCTTAAAACAGAAATTAAAGTTATCTATGTATGTTCAGCTTATCATGGAAATGTACGTGGTAATACCAGATATGCACATAAAGTATGTAGGTTCGTTGTAGATAAAGGTCTAATACCATTTGCTCCTCATCTATTATATCCACAATTCTTGGATGATAGCATCGAAGATGAACGTAAAATTGGTATGCTCGCCGGTACATTGATTATGGTAAAAGTGTGTCATGAATTATGGTATGCTACAAATAAGGGTATAATTTCTACTGGTATGATGGCAGAAATACAAAGTGCAAAATTACTTAATATACCTGTAAGGGATATCACAGATGAAATCGATAAAATCAAATAATCCGTCAGATATGGGATATATGCCTTGTCCAAATTGTGGTAATGGACTAGGGTATCCAGTATGGGGAGTAAATATAATCAATCCGCTTATTTGTTTAAAGTGTGGAAAAAAGTATGTAATACATAAAGTCACTATAGAGCTTCAACCATATAATAAAAAGGTACATGGTGAATTATGATATTCTTTGATACAGAAACCTGTGGACTCTATGGCCCAACTGTTCTTATACAGTGGGCACGGGATGATGGCGACATCGATTTATGGGATGTTTGGCTTGAACCTGTTGAAGATACAATGAGTTTGATAGAAGAATTCTGTTATGAGGATGATGGCGTATGTGGATTTAATTTAGCATTTGACTGGTTTCATCTTTGTCAAACGTATACCACAATGGCTTTACTTAAAGATAAAAAAGGTAAACCCATTGATATGATTGAAGAATATGCTATAGCTGAAAAGAAAGCTCGTGATGGACAATGTTTAAAACCACAAAAAGCAATGGACTTGATGTTACATGCTCGTAAAACAAAGTATCAATCAACAATGGATAGGAATGATATAAGAATTAAAAGGGTTCCTACAATGTTAGCGAATGAACTGGCTACGGAACTAACAAAACTAATTCCATTGCCAGATGTATATTTTGCTAGATACACTGATAAGAAAAAAAGATGGACTGTTCAAGATATTAAAGATGATTTAGGTGATATAATACCTGAATTCAAAGATATAACACTCAAGTTTATGCCATCATCTGCTCTTAAAGCATTAGCTCAAGACGCTTTAGGTATTGATACAGAAAAAATACTTATGTTTGCTGATGTTGAAATCCATAAAGCTTTTAGACCAGTTGAATTAGGCTATGCTCCATTTGCTTTGGCTATAGGTACACCAGAAGATTGGAAAGGCACATGGCCTCAAGTAATTGAAAGGCATGTAAGCCACTGGGGTTATAATTCATTAGCACGTGAGTATGCAGAAGATGATGTTAAATACACAAGAGCATTACATATATATTTTGATAGCCCGGAAGCAGGAGACTTTGATAGTGAACTCGCTTGTATGGTTGGTACAAACAGATGGCGTGGTTTTAAAATCGATGTAGAGGGTATAAAGAAACTGAAAAAGGTGTCTCTAAGAACCGTGTATGATATGAAGCTTAAATTTAATTTTGAGTCACCAGATATTTGCCGTAGGTATCTAGAGCAAGTGATGGGTGAACCAGAAAAAGCAGTTTTACGACAGAATGGGAAAATATCTACTAAGGCTATAATACTTGAAAGCATCATCAAATGGACAGAAGAAACAGTTTGTACAGAGTGTGATGGTCTTGGCTGTAATAAATGTGGCGGTGATGGTCTAATCAGTAGCGGTGTCCGGCATCCGGCAGCATTACGTGCTGAAGAATTACTTAGTGCAAGACATGCCAAAAAAGAACTTGAAAACTATGATAAGTTACTTATAGCCGGTAGATTTCATGCATCATTTAAAGTAACTGGTACACTAAGTAACAGAATGTCTGGCGGAGATGGCTTGAATGCACAAGGAATCAAACGGGCCAAAGAAGTCAGAAGCCAGTTTCCTTTAGCCTTCCCTCCAATGGTATTAGGTGCCGGTGACTTTAGCGGTTTCGAAGTTACTATTGCTGATGCAGTATTTGGTGACCCAAAACTACATGAAGAAATTTTATCTGGTAAAAAGATACATTCATTATTTGGTATATGTCTTTTCCCAGAAAAATCATATGATGAAATCACTGCTACAAAAGGCGCAACAAATCCAGAAGATGATTTATATACACGTGCAAAGAATGGTGTTTTTGCAATGTTATATGGTGGAGAGGCATATACATTAATTAATCGTGTTGGTATATCAGCTGAAAGAGCTGATGAAGCTTACGGCATATGGCTTAATAAGTACCCAATTTGGGGGGAAAAACGTAAACGATATGCGGATATGTTTTGCTCTATGAGACAACCAAATGGATTAGGTACTAAAGTTGAGTGGCATGAGCCGTCAGATTATATAGAGTCATTATTTGGTTTTAGAAGGTATTTCACCCTCGAAAATCAAATCTGTAAAGCCTTATTTGGGCTTGCAGAGAATCCTCCTGAGGAATGGTTGAAGTTGAAGGGCAAGGTAGTACGCCGTGATAGGGAACAAACAGTTGTCAATGCTGTTCGTACAGCTTTATTCGCTGCTGCTTTTGCCCTTCAATCTTCAAACATGCGTGCCGCAGGAAACCATGTAATACAATCAACAGGTGCAGAAGCCACAAAGAAATTACAGATAGCATTGTGGGATCTACAACCAAGAGGAATAAATGATTGGCGTATACAATTACTTAATGTACATGACGAGGTTGACGCACCGATGATACCATCAATAATGGGCCAAGCTAAAGAAATAGTAGATAATTTTGTAGAAAGCTTAAAACCACTTATCCCTCTCGTGGAGATGGAATGGAATACCCAGGCTAAAACTTGGGCTGACTAGGAGACAACTATGGATTTAAAAGACGCAGTAGATGTTGTGCATAAGAAATCCTTATTATTTAGGAGTCTTGATGCTATTGTCAACAGCTATAAGTTTTCTAGATTATGGAAAGCGTCAGATGAAAAAGAACAAAAGAGAATATTAGATCATTTAAATAAAGGAGAAAAAGAATTTGTTTCAGAATGGATGGAATTTCATAAAGATTTAGAGCCAGGGGAACTAAGTATGCGTGTATTAAGAATAGATGCTGCAAAATATGGCATCTATAATTATTCAAGGTTAAGTAGGGCAGAACTCGTGGCCGCAGTTAAGGAGTGCGTTGATGAAGAAAGAAGAAATGCTATTAAAAATATTGGAAGTAAAGGAACAATTAACTAATGCTGCCGATATAGCAGAACTTAGCTTGTTTTATGTTCCGGACGAGGTTGAATCAATTAAATATGAGGCTGTTAAAATTGGTTATAATTGGATTAAGAGTTTTATGAATGGTGCCGGTGGCGAGTTCATGCGTAACTACAACCGGATTTCAAGAGAGCGATGGGATGCATATAGACAATTAGGAGGGATGAAAACATCTGCAGAATGGAGACTACTCGCAAAATCTGCTGTAAAAATCAGATATGAAATTAGAAATCGTCCACAATTTTTCCGTAAAACATTCAGAAAGGAAATTACAAATGGGTCTAGACGTAAAAATGGAAAGGATTAACAAAAAATTAAAAATGCTTGATAAGAAAGTTAATGATTTTGCATTGGCACTTTCACACTATGCAGTAATAGTAAAAGTACTTGAAGAGAAAGGAATACTAACAAATGACGAATACATCGAAGCCCAAGAAAAACTCGCTAACAAAATCAAATTTAAGAAAATTGTTCAGGGACAAAATCCTGTTCACCCCAAGTGAGAAAGGCGTACTACGTACTATTCTTAATTTTCCAGATGAGAGTTACTATTTTGGCAGGTCTTTCGAGGAGTTAAAGAAGTCTATAGCATCAAACTGTCCCCAGCATAAAATTGATACAGTAAACAGGGCGATACAAATACTGATGGCTCTCAGCTTGCTTCTTGAAGATAAAAATGGATAAGCTAAATCTTAAAGGGAAACGACCTGAAGAACGTATACAGGATGCTATAATCAAAATGTTACGTTATAAAGGTTGGTTTGTAAAAAAGACACATGGTAACCAGTTTCAGAGTGGGTTCCCTGACTTGTTTGCATCACACTCTACTTACGGCCCACGGTGGATAGAAGTGAAGTTACCTGATATGATGGGTTCAAGATTTACTCCAGCTCAAATTGAAGAGTTTCCGAAGTTCCAAGCTAATGGTTCAGATATTTGGGTTCTTACATCAGACGGAGATAGGGAGTATCAAAAATTATTTCAACGTGGAAATTGGTGGACATATCTAAAATGAAACGAGGTTAAGATGGCGAAACAAATTGCTGTATTTGCAGATGTTTCAAATCTTTTTTATTCACTAAAATCTAAATTTGGTGGACGTAAACTAGACTATAAGAAATTTATGGATTTTATTGCCAGCTTTGGTGAAATCAAAGTAGCTAAAGCGTATGGTGCACAGAATAAAAATGAAGCACAAAACTTTATATATAGTCTTAAGAAGCTCGGTTTCGAGACTGAGTGGAAAAAGACTAAAACATATATAAATAAGACATCCTTTAATCGTAAAGCTGATTGGGATGTTGGAATGGCTGTGGATATGATTATACAATCTACAAGAGTTGATATGATGTTTCTTGGTTCTGCCGATGGTGATATGCTACCGGCAATAAAGTATGTTAAACAAATGGGTGTCGAGGTAGTTGTTCTAGCATCCGGCATCTCTCGTGAACTCGCGGAAGAAATAGAAACCATAGAGATTGCAAAATCTTTATTAGAAGGAGAATAGTATGAGATGCTCAAATTAGTAATTGTATTTCTGGTACTACTGGCTATACAAAAAATTTGTGGGAAGAAAGGTGAATAATGAAATTTAAAACAAAAGATTTGCAAGAATTGGCTTATGGTGAAGATATTGAAGGTTTCGAAAGTATTCTGAAAGAAATCGTTGCAATTGAAAGATGGGAAATATTGTATTATCAAGTATTCAAGTATGGAGATAAGTTTTATTGTACTAACTATCGAGTTGGTGCAACAGAATCGCAAGAGAGAGGCCCATATGATTTTGAGTCTGAAAGTGAGCTTGAATGTAAAGAAGTCTGGCCCGTTGAAAAAACGGTTACAGAATATGTTCTAGAAGAACCGAAGACCATTTGACGTGTGAGAGGGAGCGTGGGGTAGGGTGTATTACCTACCCCATATCTAAGGAGAAAAGATGGAAACTAAAAAATGTTTATTATGTAAAGTTAAGCCACAAATGAGATTTGAAATGGGGGATCAATTTGAAGGATATATTCTTGAATGCCCCAGTTGCCATATATTTAGTGTACGTGCTGAATGCTATGATTCAAATAATGACTCTCGAAGTCAGCAAGCCAATGTACATTGTGTGGTAAAGTGGAATGAACTAGATTTCAAGGAAGAAGTACTTAGATTATTAACAGAACAACAAAGACGACTTGATGAGACAACCAAAGATTTATTTACAGTGGGAAAAGTAATCACAGGTTTCTTGGGTAATTGTGATAATCCACATAAATTTGATGTCGATATATTCATAGCAAATATGCTTAAAAAAGGAGAAAAAGATGAGAGCAAGCACGTATAAAAGAAAATATCCAAAGTTGTGGAAATCTATAAGAACTAGTATGAAGTCTTCATTGTTAGGTTTGAATGATTTTAAGTTCAATTTAACAAAGAAACAGATGAATATTATTGCACATAATGCAGCATTCTATGCTTGTGATACACATCATCAAATGGAGAGTGCGAAGTGGGCGGGTCTTTAAATGTCGAATAGAGGTGTAAGTTATTTGGCTGATGAAATCTATAAAATTATAAACTATGCCTGTTTAGAGTTTAATTTAACATTTGCTGAAGCAGTTGGTGTTTTAGAACTCGCTAAATTTGACCTTATAAAGGCACAATCAGAGGAGGAAGAAAATGAAGAAGAGGTGGGATAAAACAGCTGATCATCTTTTAGATATACTTACAGTTTATGCCGCGGCAGTAGGTATAATTGGTTTTACTATTTTGCTTATTATTATATTTTTATGTGTAATATCATAGAATCGGAGGAAAAGATGTTATATGAACTCATTGATTGTGGGAATGAACATAAAAGTTCAACAATATTTGAAGGCCCAAAAGTTCCAGATTGGAAAATCTATTGTGATAGTTTAATTGAAGAGGCTCTCAGTTTAAATGAAACATGTAGTCAATTTACAACATTAATTGAATTACTTAAAAAAATACTGAAGAAAAAAGGTTATAAGGTATTAAATTTTCCAGTTGCACGGTATTTTACTGATTGTGGTTGTACATTTCATGATAAAGATAAAGATGGTATATCAAAAAGGATACAAGAAGAAGGCATATCAAAATCTGTGGCGGATAAATTAGTTATTAATTTTATAAATAACCAAATTATATTCGCCGAGTTAATGGAGGACAGACACAAAGACGATGATGGTACTACAAAATTTGTGGGCCCAAAGTATTATTTGAGACACAAGGAGAATAGAGATGAATACAACGAAGTATAGACATCAGTGGGAAGATGCAGAAGAAGAAGCGTGGAGAATAGTACAACGTGATGGATTCTCAACCACGGATATATTATGGGGTATAATAGGTCTAATATTATTTCTTTGTCTACTCGGTGGGTTACTATATCTAACAGTCAATGGGGCAAAGCAAATGAGAGAGGAACAAGAATCAAGGGGTTGTATTATTCAAATAGAATTTATGTCAGGAGAATAAAAAATGATTGTTCTTATATTTTCAATATTTGTAGCTCTGTGTGTTTTATTTGGCCTTATTTATTCAGGGTTTAAATTCAAAAATGGTAATAACTTTTATATACCTAGATGGTGGGAAGACTAAAGGAGGAAAAGATGGACGTTGAGTTACAAGAAATATATGAAAAAGGTATCAAATTATATTTGATAGAACATTTTGGGCTTGATGGACTAGCAGCAAATGTGCATATTAAACATTTTTATAGCATTGACAGGATGCAGAGTAAAATTAAACTTACTTTTAGTGTATACACGGAATTATTTATAGATGATTTTGGTATAGGAAAACAGAATTCTGGTAATAACATATCGTCATTAACAGAAGAATTAGTACAAGTATTATATAAGTATCTTAATTTAGATAGACTAGAAGTACAGTCATGTAAACAAAGATACGCAGAAGCAGAACAACTTATTAAACATCTAAATGCAAAGATAAATACTACTGACTATATACATAATAAAAAATTGGATATGGCTCTTTATTCAGTTAGAGACGTTAATGAAGTATTATTAAAAATACTCCGAAAATCAGAGGCCAAGGATGTGGTATAGTTATAATAGAATCAATGAGGAGTTTCTATATAAACCAACATATGAAGAACTGGAACCGGCAGCTAAAAGCATAGCAAAATTTATAGATAAACAAATAATAAAAGAATTGGAGGAAAAGATGAAGCGTAGTTGTTTTGATTGTAGGTATTTTAAAGTACGACAATGGTGTGTTAATACATGTAATGATAAAGATGAATATGGTGTAGAAATAATGATTCGATGTGAATTAAACGGCTATAATGGTCTTGAACTGCTTGATGCTTCAAAATCGAAAAATTTTGTATCTAGTTTTATGGAGAGGATTACAACTGCTAAAACTTGTGATAAGTTTTGTAAAAAAGAACTTGTGATTTTAAATAGAAAAATGGAAAATTTGAAAGAAGATATAATCCGTCTGGATAATGATATTGTTCAAAAACAAGAAGAATTGGTTTTAAAAAGATTCAATATGATATTTTTTAATAGCTATGGATATTACCCAGCGCCGAATATTTATCCAAGTGATTATTGCCCTAAAGAAAATGGTGTTCATATAACTGTGGCAAAATTAGACGCTAAACAAAATTTAATAGACGTAAATATCGATCACTACAATGAATATTATAAACAAAAATCAATATGGGATGATTTAACTGGAGGATAAAAAATGAACGAAAGATGTAATAAATGTGGCCACTATAAAGATGAAATAGATGGTTACTATGATAGTAGTACACTTATTATTAGTTGTGCCAAGGAAGTATTTAAGCCATTTTCAACTGATTATGCTAGTGGATGCACAAGTTTTACTAATAAATTGGTTAGGACTCTTGAGAATGCAGTAAAATGCAAATTTTATTGTAGTATAGATAAATTTGATTTTCTTAAAAAGATAGAGGAAAACAGAAAAGAGGTCGAACAAGCCAGAATAGGAATTAAAAATCTTATATTTCGTACTGTATTTGCAGAGAAATATGGATATTTTCCAGTTAAAGCCATTAGTGATATGCCTTCTATAGAGGCAGCAGCATTAATAAATTATGATCATAAAATCAAGGTACTAAGTACTGGTGCTAATACAATGCATACAGAAACTGTATCCAGTATACCGGAATTTAAAAGACAACAAACTGTACTGAAGGAAATGGAAGATGAAGATTAATGTTATAAAACCATATGTCAAGTTAATAACACCATTGGAGGAACTAGAAAATACGGTACGTTTTCTAGAACAAGCCGGACGCACATGTTATAAATCAGAAAAAAAAGATTACAGAAGATAGCGCGGCTGCTTTTATTAAGATGCTTATCAAAAGCGGGCATGATTCTGTCATCGAACATAAGTCTGTTACATTTAAGTTTGTTGGTGACAGGTCAATGAGTCATCAACTTGTTAGACACAGACTGGCTTCATACTCACAAGAGTCACAGAGATATTGTGACTATAAAAATAAAGGTTACACAGTGATTTGTCCTGTTAAAGTAGCCAATGTGCCTCAAGGTGTTTATGAGTATACAAATATTACAGACCTATGGCATGTAGTTGGTGATGGCACACAACTCCCGAAAGATACTCAAATTGAAGTATCAGACGAACACATCATTGAATTCATGAATGATATATTAAGGTGTTTTATTGCATATGATAGATACAGGGAACGTGGAGTACCTGCAGAAGATGCCAGATGCATTCTTCCAAATGCAACCAAGACAGAGGTTGTCGCTACATACAACCTGCGTACATGGAGACATCTGTTCAAGGAACGCGCTTTGAATCCACATGCCCAATGGCAAATAAAGCAACTTATGCAAGATTGTTTGACGATTTTATACAGTGAGATGCCCGCGATATTCAGTGACCAGTATGAAGAATTGGAGAAGTTAAATGTGTAATTTCACGGAAGAATCAAAAAAGAAAATAGCAATACTTCTAGGTGTAGAGTTAAATGAAAATGATTATACATCTATAGAAGAAATGGTTAATAGGTCAAAATCTTCGGAACATACTATGGTTACCACGAATGCAAAAATCAAACTTATTGGATCAAGGGTTCCGGGTGAAACAGACATTGCGACAAAAATGAGATTGGTCTTTGAGGCTGAACAAAGAATAAATGCGGCCGGAGACCTACGTGCACATATAACTGTGGAGTATAAGAGTCTATAAATTAATGATATTAAAACCAACACAAATAGGATTATATAAATTGCAAACAGAGGTGACTAATGAACATAATGGATATTAGACTTGGCATGGCCGTGTATCATAAAACACGGCCAGAGTATGGTAAGGGTAAAGTATTGAAGAAAGATAAGATAAACCCAAAGCATGGGTATAGATATACAGGTTGGATTATAAAGTTTGAAAATAATCTGGCATCTATCATCTGCCCATCTAACCTATTGATGAAGAAACCAAGGAGGAGAAATGGGGTACAATCATAAGAATCATTTTTGTAATGGTAGAAGGATTACACGTGGTAGAGATTTAACAGCCGAAGAAATGGAAGCCTTTAAAAATGGTGAAGTTTGTTTATCTGTAAAACCAGATGGCAAAGCCGTAAGCGTTTTACTTATGGACTCATATGATAAATTAAGAGAACTTAAACTTTCAAAGTGTGACTATTCTCTGAAAATGGAAGGTCTACCTTATTCAGAAAAAGAATTTAATACTTTAAGTTCAGAACACAAGGAGGTAGAATGAATGACAGTTGTAAAATCAAAGTATTAGAAACAATGATAAAACTGATTTTTGAATCCGGGCTAGTTAATACTGAATATGAATATTGGGAAGATAGAGCAAAAAAAGAATTAAAGAAATTTAAAGCCACTAAAGATAATGATGAGTTAATAATACTTAAACGTTTTCTAAATAATAGTGCAAAAGACGCCGCAAGTATTTCATGTCCCTTTATGAGACATGACGTGTGTCCTGAGCCAATTATTATGACTTATCCAATAACATGTTCAAGAGAAAAAGCCGCTGAATGCTGGAAAAAGTTTTGGCTTGATAAATCGGAGAAAGAAAATGGAGAACTATAAAATGAATCAGCCGATGTGTTTAATATACTCAGCGGCTATGGTTTTGGATATAACTCCTAAAGAAGTTGTATCCAAAATAGGTTATACTGGCATGGAGAATCATTGGCCAGATCTAAAAGGTAATAACCGGCTACGAGGTATACATATACAGGAAATAATAGATGTAGCTATAACTATGGGTAAAGCTTTTTGTCCAATAGAAATTGAACCTAGAATGGCTCCTTATAGTCATCCAGAATTAGCTAAAATTGTACAGGGTATGACTGATCATAGATTCATGAAGGCAATAAAAGGTAGAAAAGGTATACTTATAGGACGCACACATGCGTGCGCATGGGACGGTAAAATCATACATGACCCTTGTGGTTTTACACGTCCTATTGATGATTATGCAATCAAAGAATTATGGTTATTAACTACTCTAGATTGATTTTGATTCCATGTAAAGCCTGTTTTACATACGTAAAATGGGTTTTACATTACATGGCTCATAAGTGCTTTATTTATAAGGGCTTATATCAATTGTAAAACAAACTTTACATAATGTAAAATGAATTTTACAGTATCCGAAAAGACCATTTGCCATAAGTGCTTATGGCATAAGTACTTAAGGTTTGGCACGATAATTGCTTTCATTATATTATGTAACGTATGCGAGGTGAGATGAAATCAAAATCAATAATACCTTACTGATTTTAACATCGAAGGGAGAATTAGTTGGAAGAACATGATCTTAAGAAGATAGTTAAAGAGTATCTAGAAGGCGATGAACAATTGGCTGATGAAATCATTTTATATTTTAAGCCTATTGTTGAAGCAATAGCGACAAATTTTGCTAAAGCCAGATTTATGATGCATCGTAGAGATGACCTTTGTGGTGAAGCATTACTAACATTGTGTATGTGTGTGAAACGTGCCCCAAATGTTATGATAGATTATAACATCGGCCCATATATTATTGGTTCTATTAAACTTAGGTTCTTAACAGTGATGTCATTGTTTAGTCTCATTCCAATTAACCCACATAAAAGAAAGGAGTACCATGAAATACAAATCGAGCGTATCGTTGAGAAAGATATAGCTGAAGAAGTATGCCGGTTCAAGCTACCTGACATCACAAATTATGAAAGAAAAATATTACAAAAGGTTGTAGAAAATTGGACGTATGTCGAAATTGCAAAAGAATTAAAAACGTCCAAAAGCACAGTAGCCAGGGTTATACAGTCTGTAAGGGAGAAATGTCATGAGAGTCTTAATAGTTGAGGATGATAAGTTTATTAACAAACTAACTGCTAAAAGGTTAGAGGATACAAAGTATTCAGTATTGTTTTGTAAGACAGAGGTAGAAGCAAGAATAGCTATGGTTACCGATAACTATGATGCTATCATCTGTGATGGTAACTTTCCTGTTGATGACATTACGCCAGTATGCGAGAATTATAAAAGAACTCTCATGTTTGCTAAGAAGCATGGAATAACACATCGTATAATATCTTCTGGCTCATATACACTTATGGATAAGGCGATAACTACAGGTCATGCTACAGGTAAGTGTGAGAAATCAAATATTGCCGCAAAGTTAAAGGAGATTCATGATGATGCCAATATCCCTAATGCTTCCAGCAAATAGAATCCCGGATGGGATAATTGTATTCAAGCTTACTGGCAGTACACCATATATACTTAAGAAAAAGCTTGAGGTATATAATAAATCCAAAACAAGAATTTGGAATGATACTGGCTCTGATTACTACCTAATTTCCTATAAAAATGGACATATAAATCAAGTACCACAAACAAAAGTATTTAGGCTTGATTTTGAAAATCTTGCTGACGCATCAAACTTTATAGAAAATATGATAAATGAAACTGAAGGAGATTAATAATGAGAAATGATATAATAGATGAATGGGGATGTCAAGAGAATGTCTTAATGAAAATGTGCGTCAGGCTTTTGGAGAATTTTTTGATTGCTTCATAAGCGAACATTATACCAATTCTGGGATATTAGAGCAGGTAGAATCTGAAAGTGAATATATATATCCAGAAACAGACGAAGATCATGAAGCTATACAGGATGAGATTGAAAAAAGATAATATTACCACTTGTACATCATCTACGAGAAGCAGTTGAACTTTTTAAATTTCCAAAAGCGGAGGAGAAAAGCAATGAAACTGAGAACAGTAAATAAGCTTCCAGTATGTAATTTTTGTGGCAAAGATGGTAAGTATGATGCCCCAACAGTATCCGGTTCATGGGCTAATATGTGTCAGAAATGCTTTGATGCATATGGTCGCTCTATGGGTGCTACAGAGTTCAAACTTAAAACCGGGGAAAAAGGAACAAAGAAAACAATGCAAGGAGTGATGGTATCATCAATAGAAGATGCTTACACAGACAGTGTAATTGAGTGGGCATGTCCAATGTGCGGTGACGAAAAATCAATGGAACCGGATGCCTATTGTGTAGTTATATGTGATAATTGTGGACAAAAATATCAAGTCAGAGGAATATGCTAATGGAGGAGACTATAAAAATATCGCTTAAAAGAAACGGTCTACATGAACTACTGGTTCTTGACATCCAAGAAGATGTAATCGAGTACTTGGATGTTATTGTAGTATGTGTGGCACGTGAATATTATAGGAAGAATAAAGCAGAATTGATTGATTACATCAAAGAGCTTCTGGCAAACGATAGGTGGAAAACACTTGCACGTTTACTGGATACACTGAATATTTTTGCAAATTTAAGTACACTGAATCATACAATGGTATTTAAAGAGGTGGTGAAACAACTATGAGTAAAAAAGAATTAAGTAAAAAAGAATTTATGAGGCAGTACACAGGAGGTGCAAGGATATTCACAGACATCAAGATGTTAAATGAAGATTTCAGTATGATGAGACTTAATAAATTGGTATTTTTTAGTTCAGAATTTAATAATGTTAAATTTGATAATGCTACTTTGAGAATATCTTTTAAACATTGTAAAGTGATTTGTTGTAGCTTTTGTGAAGCTGATATAAGAAAGGCACAATTTTACTATAGTGATTTAAGAGATACAGATTTTTCACATGCTGATTTAAGACACACAGATTTTTCATTTACCAGTTTAATTGACGTGTCATTAAATAAAGCAAATCTTGTGGGCGCAAGTTTTGACCGAGCAACATGGCCTCTTTGGTGTGGAGCATTTGATGTACAAGTTGATATTGAATTGATTAATCAACTTGCATATCATATATGCAGTCTAAAGAATAAGTCTAAAAGGTACAAAGAAATAAAAAACTTTTTGGCACCATATGCTAATGATTGGAAAGGTATTAGAAGACATTGTCTTAAAAAGATAGAAGGGAACCAAAATGAAAGGTAGCACAGGATGAAATGGGATGGATAATTATATTGTGAATGGAGATTATGATAGAGCTTTGACATATGCGATATACATAAGAGATTTTGCCAAGTTTATTCAAGGACTAAAAGATAAACCAATATTGCCAAAGGAGGGATAATGGATATCAAGCTTAATATAAATGATTTGTATCTTGTCGAAGATTTTGAAGGTAAAGAAGTAGTATGTTTAAAAGATGATCTCTCATGTACTGTTAAAGGTATACAATTAGTGGATTGCGTGAAACTAAAAACAAATCATGTTACTTTTATTACAGGGGATAACCTATTCTATCATGGGCACACGATACACATTAATGACCCGGTATTTGCAGAACAAATGGGATATATTACGGGTAATAAGTTAAAAAAACGTCAGGCACTATTGCATACTGCAAGACTTTGGATAGAAATAAAATCAATTTGTAATCAAGATATTAGTCTTGGTAATCTTAAACTTGCTGCGGAAAAAACATTGAATTATGATTTTACAAACGAATGTCCATGTTGTGAGTATGTATTACAAAAGTCAAATAAACTTGATTACCGTGAATGTATGGACCATTGTCCATTGAAAGCACTATGGCCTAGAGGTTGTGAATACAATGATTACGATGGTAAACCAACAGTGTATTACAAGGCACGAACGTTGGGAGAAGAATACATAGAAATATGTGCAGACGCAATCATTAAACAATGTATAAAGGAATTGTTAGGTGAACAAACATCGTAATAGGGTTGAGGTAACTGTATTATTGGCAATCGAAAATAGAAAGGGAAATAAAATGAAATATACACTTCATGCGGCAGCTCTGAACGGGGACACAGAAATAGCGGAATTCCTGATAATCAAAGGCACGGATGTTAACATCAGGAATTATATTGACGAAACACCTCTGCATGGAGCAGTGTTTAATGGCCACATTGAAACAGTGGAACTTCTTATATTCAAAGGCGCAGATGTCAAGGCAAAGGATGAGGAAGGTTGGACACCTTTGCACTGGGCCGTATGCAGGGAAAACAAAGAAATAGCGGAACTGCTCATATCTAAAGGCGCAGTATAATGAAATATAAATTACACTGGGCAGCTTCGAATGGCCGCACAGAAACAGTGGAACTTCTTATATCCAAGGGTGTAGATATTGACGCAAAGGACGTTTATGATTGGACGCCTC
>Ga0307928_10001225_pt1 | contig 19474 bp, 35 predicted proteins | sample AceLakmetagen232_FD_201815 | JGI IMG/M metagenome (GOLD analysis project Ga0307928, IMG submission 201815) | Saline water microbial communities from Ace Lake, Antarctica - #232 | ecosystem: Environmental > Aquatic > Non-marine Saline and Alkaline > Saline | place: Antarctica: Ace Lake... | reverse complement strand
ATAAAGCATCATCTTTCCAACTTCCGCTATAGCGAGCTCTACATTTGTTAGCTTGTATTGATACCTAGAATTAGCTTCGTTAGCTCTAATGCGTTCTCCTGTGGCTGTATTTGTGAATCCTTTAGAACCTCCTTCTTGAGTAAAGTCGATTGTACCTGTAGTAGTTTGGATGTCTCTATTGATAGCTTGTTCTTCAGAGTAAGCAGAAACTGGAACATCACGATTAAACATTGGCTCAATCTCACCTTGCCTAGCAAAGATTAACTGTCCTGGTCTAGAGATAACCTGAGATGGATTGATACCAGCATCAGGGTCTACCCTCCATAACTGATTAATTCCAAGATTAACATTATCCATTCTCTGATTTCTCAAAGTGTTTACTTCCTCCTGAAGTGAAACGATTGGCTCAACTTCTCCGATAGCATAAAATTCTCCTGGTACTGGCTGATCGTACATAGGTACAAAAGGCCTCATACCTTTAGGTCTATCTTTAGTTATAAAAGGATTATCATCAAATCTAATTAATGTTCCGTTGTTAGCTATGGTAATAACTTTTTCTTTCCATACTCCTTTTTCTTCAAACAATCCCCAGTACTCTTTTATAGTTACATAGTCCTCATTTGATTCATCTTGGATTCCTCTGTCAGAATATTTCTGTTTCTTTTTATCATCTATCTCTCTCTCACTTCTAATCTCATCGATATTAAAATAAACATCTTTATCTAAATCTGCTTTTAATACTGAATCATTTTTATGAATCAACCCCATCCCACCTTGAAGTGAAGTTTCCCTTGGGTCTAATAGGATATCAAAAATATCAACCAGGTCGAGAGTAGGCATCTCCTCAATTAAAGTTTCCTCCTCAACTTCAGCAAGCAGATTCTCTCCCTCGAACTGGATTGTCTCTGTTTTTCTCTCTGTCTTAGTTTTTTGTTTCCAACCTACCTTAACAAAACCCGTACCATATATAAGCATATTCTTTACCCAGTCTCTAACTTTAGGCTGTACTTTTTCTTCCTCCCATACAAAAGACAAATAATCCTGAAGGATAGAAATATATTTTGTAGCTTTAGCTTTCTTAGGAATGGCCACAAATTTTGGATCATGTGCAGTTAGCCTTGGTGCAATCTTCTCAACTACTTCAAAAGCTTTTGGAATAAATAGCTTTGACTGCCAAGGTTGTCTACCTCTGGTCTCAAAATTTCTGTACAATTCATAAAAATGCAACCATTTGTCTCTCATCTGGTTACTCATAGAAGTCCAATCCCCCGCTTTCTTAACTACAAAATCAACTGCTTCTTTCTGGATTTCAGGGGATGGTGCCTTAGCCATGTCTTTTTATTTATTTGATAAGCTGTCTCCCCCAGCTTACGCTACCTTCTAACTAGATTATCTGTGCCGGTAGTTATGTTTGTCTTTCTACTTTTTATATTATTCAAATGGACTGCACGTTTATCGTCTACCTTATTCCTTAATTCAATTTTAGGATTACCGCATGACTTACAACCTAACCTTTCCCCGTTCCAGAACTTAGCATCTTTCCCTAATAAGTACCTAACTAAGCCACAACTTGGACATCTGAATCTCAATCCATGATGTGCATACTCACACTTTCTATCAAAGATAGCTGCATCGTGCCTGACCTTTCTGTATTTGTCTGTCACATTATAACATTTAATAAATAAAAAAGCAAAGATTAATAGCCTGTAATATTGTTAACTGCTAGATTTTGTTGGTTAGGTTGGAATATTTGAGTAGGTCGTCTGACTAATTCCTGTTGCATAGCCTGTGCATCTATCACATCATCTGTTCTGCCCTTAGGGAAGCGTAATAGTTCCTCCTCAAGTGTCACATGTTCAGCTCGGTGGTACATAACTCCTGACATATACATAGGAACTAACCCCCTAATTTTTAATTCTTTATCTCTCCTAGTCTGAATCTCAGTTATTTTAAAGAAAACATTACGCTTACGCATCTCATCTTTCAAAATATAGATAAGAGCTTCCTGATATGCCACCTTCTCTACTCCTACAGTCCAAGGTTTCCACTTTTCATATAGCCTGAATATCTCATTAGACAGCTCATACGGGTCCAACCTCTTCCTAGTATAGTCTAAGCAGTAACGATTGTTCTCCTTATCCACACCCTGAACATATACCACAGAATAATCTGCGTGTTCCTTTTTAGATATAGCTGGATCAACTGTGATAGCTACTTTTAAATTTCTAAGGTCCGGTGGCTCAGTATAATATTTAAAGAATTCCCTCTTGAACTCTCGATTCTCATCTGTGATTGGGTCATTCATATACTCACACATAAATACATCCAGCAATCCTACAGCTCCATGCTCCTCCTTCATCCTCTCAAGGTCCTCCATACTTAAATGCTCTGGCCATAAAGCTGTACCATCATCCTGTATTGCCTTGTACAAGCGAGTAATCCACCCTGGGTATTTAGTTAGAACTTTCATCAGTAGAGCATCATCATGCAGAATTGTACCAATGTAGACAACCTGTCCTTTATCAATGTCCAAAGATGGGATGAGCGTACCATTAAACCATCGCTCTAATTTTATCCTTCGCTCCTTAGATTCAACCATCTCATCATTCTCAAGGTCATCTATAATAATCAGATCAGGTCTGTGCCTACCATATTTCAATCCTCTGAACTTCATCTCAGCTCCCTTGGCCATAATTCTCACCCCACATTTAAGCTCAATGTCAGACTCTGTCCATTTGTCAGTCTTTTGATTCCCATAATATCCTCTGATGTGCTCATTAGTTTCAATCTCAGTCTTAATTGTTTCCAAGAACATCTTTGCCTGAGGGAATGTATCAGAACAAATAATTATAAATTTCTTTTTCAAGGTCAGAGCATTCCACAAAGCGTAGGCTAAAGATATCAGAGTAGACTTAGCATGTCCTCTGGGTGCAGCTATAGCCACCTTCTTCTCACCATCAGTAATAATATCATAAATCTCCTGATGGAAATCAGGTATCTCTAAGGTTAAATGTTCTTTGAGAATGTTCCTAGCAAAGCCGTACAAATCTTCTGCGAATATCGCCCTTATCAGATTAACTCTATCTTCATGCTTCTTCGGCAGGTCTTTCTCAGATAGTCTAATCTTCGGTTTCATAGTCTTGCATTTTATCGTATGGAATCCAGACACCAATTACCTCTCCACCCTTGGTTACTTGGCATTCCTGAGCCATACATCGTGGATATTCCCTGATGAATGTTCTTGTATTAACTTCCATTTAGATATAAAAAATTATTGAAATAAATAAAATAACACACATATGTAGGAGTTGATCTGTATGAACATAATATTTCCCCTCACATTTGCCTAGATCAATAAAGTAGTGTGTAATCAACATGATTAAGGCATACAATGTACTACTTGTAAATAACAGAGTCATCCCAGCATGGATTAGTGCGTGAGAAAACAAAGCATGAATCCACATACCCTTTATATCTTCCTGATGTCTGTTCTTGTTCCTAGCTAACCAGTTACTTTGCAAACCGAAATCTGCAATAGCATGAGCTATTAGGAGTTGGAATAAAGTTTCTGCCATATATCATAATCTTTAGGGAAATCAAAATCGTCTGTCATGTCATTTATCTCTGTAAAGTGTTCCCCCACTTCATGTATATTTGGATCTATGTTGTCTAAAATTCTGTAATGTTCCCACCACTCACAATTATTTATCTTACCCACCTCATACATCTTAGCAGCAGTCTCATAAGCTTCCTTATATAAATGATGCTGATGAGGATAGAAACTGTGACAGAATAATTCTCCATACTCACAAGTTACTCCTTCTCCCTCACGACCAAAGAACATCATATCTTTTTTCTTGTAGTCCCGAATAGTCTCAACTGCCTCTTCTGTGAAAAATATATCTCCAAGAGTAATTAGAGTTCTACCTTCTTTGTTCCAGAGTTTTTCTGTTAAAACACATTCCATGTTTACGTCACGCTTCCCAGTCTCAGCAGGAATAATCAGATCAGCTCCAGGTATTTTGTACTCTAAAGAGCTACCGATTATAGTCACATCACACCAATCAAACAGTCTGACCTGTCTGGCAAGCAGGGATTCCCCATCAACTACAACTAAATGTTTAGTTGTTCCAGTATGATTCCCCCACCGATTCCCCTCACCTGCAGCTATGATTATTAATTTATCCTTCATAAGTATATTTTTTAGGTTCTCCTAAATGTGTTGTTTTTATTCCACGAATACACCATGTTTCAAATCCAAATTTCTCATTAGCTCGCACACAGTAGCCAATATCCTCTCCCATATTTACCTTCTTATCATTTACCATAACAGTAGAAAATTCAAATGGTGTCTGGTATTCCCCAGCCATAGCAACCAAAACCTCACGTTTAATTAAAGTACAGGCCATTCCAATACCAGTCACCTGCTTAGTCTCATCAACATGTAGTAATTTATTCAATCCTTCATTCACAATATTTAACCCCTTGTTTCCTTTTCTATCAGCAACTGGAGGTGAAACGATATCCTTATCAAGCTTAACCATTTTATCCACACCATCTAAATCTATATAGGTATCAGCATCTAGAAAGAACAAATAATCTGAATCATTCCCTATAGCTATTTCAGCTATAACATTTCTAGCCATATCAATAAAAGACCTATCAACTGTGACAAGCTCAATATCATAATGCTGTGAGGTTAAATAGGAACACATACCAGCCAGCATGACTGACCAATCATTCCTAGTATCTCCGGTAGCATTAGGTAAACCTATAGTTATTTTTTTCATATTCCTATCCTACCAAATAAGTCTGACAATGTCAAACTATCTTCTGGTTCCATTGGAAGAATAACCTTTAGTTTCAATTAACATAAAAGTAATCCAGATACCCCAGCAGATAACTGAAGCTGTGTATAACCCAGCAAAGAATAACAATACTGCTGGAACAATTAAGATGTATAAAAGTGATTTCATAAGATATTTAGTTAATGGAACACAATAATATCACACATATTAAAAACTGTCAAGCATTAAATAAAACTAATGCTAACACATTAGTTAAGTGGTGCTTCCTTTTGTGGAGAGTGGAAGCGAACTCGGATCGTAAGTGCGACTAGCAGATAGTTGAATACTCCTGGTAGGTCAGCAGTTCTAGTATACCATACTTTCTAAATAAATCACTCTATCTATTTGTAAAAATAAATGTTATACTTACGACGTTACCAGCTCGTGAGTCTCAACACCAATTCAACAACTGGTATGACATTTCATTTCATTCTAATTAGTCTGACTTTACAAAAGTTCTATTTTTAAGAGTGGAAGTAAAAATATATTCTTCTTCCAATCCTCGGGGTGGTAGGGGGTATTTGATATAAGGCCCCCACCCCTCCTACCTTGTAGGTTGTACAGGTATAAATATCACCCCCCCCTCATCTCCACGGGTGTATGCTATAAGTTTAAAGGTATATTAAGAGAGTAACAACTAAATACGCCTACATTACATAGACTAATACGCCTATGTAACATAGTCTAAATACGCATACTAATTAGACCTACATTATATAGATATTTAGATATCTATCTAAACATAGATATTTAGATATCTATCTAATTACTTTAATAAGCTTCTTAGCCCTCCTATATCTCAAGGGATACTTATGTACCTATATCCTTATTCCTTTGCTGTATCACCCTTTAAATACTGTATAAGGATGTTCTGAGTATCAACGTTGGTAACATTATTCTGATCCCCTGTACCCTGTAACGCTATACCACCCACTTTGGATAACTTATCAATTATATTAGATAATCCAACAGCATTAGTTCTTTCTAACTTCTCCTCAGTTAAATGATCATTCGCCATTCTTACCTTTTCACCCATCATAGCCTGGAATTTATCACTTTTAAGCACCCTAGTAACACTTACAGCTTTTGCACTATCACTCTTTGCAAGGCTACCGGCATAAGTGGCCAAATCCTTTTTCTTCATTCCTAAATTCATTCCCTTCATTATCTTCCCGTAATCTAATTTACCTTGAGGCTTTTTAGGTTTATCCATTGATAGAGTATTTATCTTTATAAACTTGAATACCTAGCTTTAATATTTTAGCATAAAATTTTCCTTTAGGGAAATCACCTCTTAATTTTTCAAGTTCTAATAAAACCTCAATTGGTAACATGGCTTGAAAGTGTGCATTCATAATAATATAATTATTTAATAATACATATACCATATATTATATATTATATATAGTAAATAGAAAACATCAAAAGTTTACTCATGCAAAAATACACTTACGGCAGTGTTTTCTAAAATATTAAAAAAAACAATTAGTACAATATATTGTATAAGTAAAGTAAATATATATACTACTTACCTTACCTTAGCCCTCTATACTTATGCATGCAATACTCATGCAAAAAACCTTGCATGGGATTAGGACTACATTCTCATACTTATGTCTAGGGTGATTTTCAATTTGCATGGGTAAATGCATGAGTAAACTTTTAAGTATAGATTCTTAAATACAACACTTTTTTAAAAACTGTCTAAACATTTACTATTGACAATGTACACAATGCGTGATAGTATTGTTATGCTACTTACTAAAAAGAAGCAAAATATATCTTAATTAATATCTTATGAATAACTTAAATTTACAAACTGTTGCAAGTGATCCACAACAAAGGAAACAGCAAACACTAGAAAGTTCAAACACTTTAAATAACTATTTCCTTGAGGTAGTCGAATTTGTTAGAAATGAAGTATTAGCAAGTGTACCCACTACATCAATAGAACATGCTGAAATTATAATAGATATCCACTCTAAAAATTGGAGACCTGTATACAATCATATTTTATCAGTACATTAGAAAATAACTTCTGATCTATATATAGTATATAGATTAGTATGATGTTTTTTATATCTTAACCAAAAATATATCATGAAAACATTTACAATAATTAAAACTGGTTATTCTTGCGGGAATACAGGTTGTACTAATGAATACTTCACTTGTATTTATACAAGAAAAGGGAAATTTGAGTCTTTCAAGTTTAAAGGAATGTATGGAGCTGATGAAAGAGTAGAAGTTGCCTTTAAAAATAAAGGTTATACCTTCAACTATGTTAATTCTAGTTATGGCCAACTTAAAGGTGAAGACCGAATACATGCTGAAAAATTTAGCCTATATGAACAGGACGCAATTAAATTTGTAATAGGTACTTTTAAGCCTTTAGCTTAATTCCTTTTATATTAATAACTAAAAATAAAAATGATAAAACAAACAACCTTAATTGTTATTGCATGGTTGCTATGGCTTGGCACTTGCGAACTGATTATACTACTAATATAATTCCTTAGGGTGTATAAGTACCTAAAAAGTATTTAAACACCTTATAGGCCTTATAAACACCCTTTACCGGGATAATAAGATCTAATTTATATCTTAATTCATACATAACATGAATGATTACAAAAAAATTGATATCTACCTTAAACACCTAAGCGGTGGATATCAGTATGAGTGTAGCACTATACAGTATAAAACCTGTCAGAGTGCGAAGGAATCTTTTCTAAATAAACATAATTATTTAGATAGTGAGCAAGTAAAGGCAAATTTTGCTTAGAGTTTAACTTATAGGCAGTACGCAAATTTTGACAGGGTGAAAGCCCTGTCTTTTTTTTAGACAGGATTAATATCCTGTCTTTTTTTGTATAAGTAAACATTTGTTTACCATTTAGCTTATAGGCAGTACGCAAATTTAGGGTTTTTGTAAAGTCTGAATATTTGCTATTCAGGTTTGGATATATTATAATGGCTTTACTGGTGTGGCAGTATTTAACTATCTCTCCCTTTCCCACACGAAGGGGGGAGGTAGTTGAATGTTTATGAAAATACCAAAAAATATTAAAATCATAATGGAAAATTATCTCTATCCTTATAATGATAGAAATGTTTCTGAAGATGTTATGATAATGGTAATCTTAGTACAGGTTTCCAGGTTCCTCTGTTGGAATAGGGTAACAGTAGAAGGAGAAAAGGGTGATGAGTTTCCAATGCTGTACTTTTTTAACTTTGCTCTATCAGGTGCATACAAAGATGAGATTATAGATTCCCTTGTTGGGGTTATTCAGGATTGTTTAGATAAACAGAATGAATTAATAAAAAGTAGTTTTGAATTCAGAGAGAAGGAATTTTTTAGAGAGGTTGCATTATTAAAAGGAGAGGAAAAAAAGATATTTGTAAGAGATAATAGGCCAAAGAGATTTAGAAATGAGTTCACATCAGGATCAGATGTAGCCTTACATGATAGGAGAAAAGCTTGTGAGCTTGCTGAAATAGGATCAATCCATTTCACTCAAGATGAATTTCTGGATTACTATCAGAAGAAAGACAGTACCACTAGCGAGATTTTTAGAGTTATGAAATCTGTTTATAGTAAAGGAGATAGTAAACCAAATGATATTCTTGGTGAGTTTAGGGGAAGTGTTAGGGGTACACCTATGACTATGCTTTTGTACGGATCAACAGAAACTATGCAGGATGACCATAAAATAATGACTAGATTTTTAAGTACGCTGTCTACTGGTATGGCAAAAAGAGCTAATGTTTTATTTGATGACAGCACCACTAGGGTTAAAAGAACTTATGAGGAGGAGCAGTACGATCAGAAATTATATCGTTATAGTAAGGGGGATATAAAAAAGATTTGGAATAAGATGTTTAATGCTGTTGTTGTAAAGGATAATGAAACAGCTGCTCACTTACAATATGACTTTACTAAGATTAAAACATCAGATGATGTAAAGAGATTGAGAAGTGCCTATAAGAATAAATGTTATGATGATTTAAAGACAGAACATAACGACATTGTTAAAAAAGAATTACAGGATAGGCCTTGGAGGGCTTTCAGATTGGCAGTTTGTATTGCTATGATTGAACACCCTGAAAGATTAATTGTTGAGAAAAAAGATTATGAGTTTGCTATGAATAGGATTAGTAAGTGGTCCAAACAATTCAAATCATTCTTACTCAAGGATAAAAAGAGTGATGTTGATATTGTATGGGAGCACATACTGGCTAACCCTAAAACCTGTACATCAGAGCTGGGGAAGGTTGGTAAGGCTAGATATTCAAAGCAAAGAGAAGCTATTATTGATGAGTTAAAACTAATGGCTGATGAGAATAATAAATTACTTCTAATAGAAAGAGGTAGGGGTTCAACTAGATATTATACTATTGAAGATATGCCAGAGCATAAAGAGGTAGAAGGTTTTAAGGCTATCTACTCTCAAGGTGATACGAATAATAAAGAGGAAACTCATATGGTAACTAAAAAGTGTGAGTGGGGAGAGCTGTACAAAGTTATTCAGGCTAATCAAATCTATTCAGATGCAACATTTAGTGATGAGTACCGGAGAGGTAAGAGTTGGGAGGCTAGGAATAATCTAATCATAATGGATTTTGATAATGAGAAAGATGAGCTTAGTGTATCAGAGGCATTTAAAAAGTTTGAAGGCTTTCAGTGTTTAATGGTTGCTACAAAGAGTCATCAGAAGGATAAGAAAGATTATGGTGTAGCTGATAGATTCAGAATGATATTCCCAACTGAGTCTATGATTGGGATAACAGTAGATCAGTACAAGAATGTGATGGCTAATATTATTAAGGAGTTTGATTTAAAGCCTCATAATCTAGACCATGGAGCCTTGAATGATCCGGTGAAGATGTACTTCGGGCATAGAGGAAAAAAGAAATATGTTGAAGGTAAGCTCATGAACTGGAAGGTGTTTGATGTTTACAAGGAGTCAGCTCCGATAGAAGTGAGCATGGTTAAATCCAAAAATACTATTGAAGATAGGCAAACATTTACTTTGAATAGAGGGGAGGTAGTAGATGTACAAGGTGCTGTTTCTTTGGCAAGGCAAACGAATAAGACAGTTCCATGTTTTGCTAATTGCCATCAAGACAAGGAGCCATCTGCTTTTTTTCAAATTAATAAAAATGGAAACCTTCACTATCATTGTTCAGCTTGTGGTGTATCACAATTTTATGACTTAACTTAATTAAAATGATTTCAGCTATACAAACTTATTATAATGGAACTTTATTTAGAAGCAGACTTGAAGCTAAGTGGGCTGTATTCTTTGATGAGATGAAAATAGAGTATGAATATGAGCCAGAAGGATATGATTTAGGAGATGGTGTGTGGTACTTACCAGATTTCTACCTACCTAAGCAAGATTGTTTTATTGAGATTAAAGGAAAAAATCCTACAAAAAAGGAAATTGGTAAATGTATATCAGTAGCAACAGGATTAAAAAAGAAAATGTATTTATTCTTTGGGAACATACCTAATCCAGATCAGCTTGATGAGGTTGGCAGAGATGGTAGGGATAGTGAGAGTGCTTATTGTTTTTTTGAGCAAGAGGGTGAGGATTATCAGTATGCTTGGTGTGAGTGTGATGAATGTGGAGAAGTAGATATAGAATATAATGCCCGCTCAGCACGTATTTCTTGCCCTTGTGAGGCTAAGGAAGGTCAACACCCTGATAAGTTATACAATGGAAATTCTGAACGCTTAAATCGAGCCTATAAGATTGCTAGGAATACTAGATTTTAGCTATTGACATGTCTGACATATAGGAGTACTATTTTAATGTACAAATTTTATATCTTAACTATAACTATTATGAGTACAACATTTTCTATTCCTGAGGAGCAATCTAAAAAGGAATTTAAGGTAATCCCTGAGGGAGTTCATCTAGCAAGAGCTATCTCATGGATTGATTTAGGAACCCATCCTTTTACCTGGCAAGGTGAAGAGAAGACCCCACGCAAGGTGAGGCTTACTTTTGAAACACCAAATGAGACAGCTGTCTTTAATGAAGATAAAGGAGAACAGCCTTTCTTAGTAAGTACAGATCTTACTATGAGCTTTCACGAAAAGTCTAATCTATTCGGCTTACTTAGCGGATGGCTTGGAATGACTGAGGGTAATAAGCATGAGTTTAATCCTGAAAAGGATTTTCTTGGTAAGGAATGTATGGTTAATATCAAACATTCTGAAACTAAAAGTGGAAATACATTCGCTAAGATTATGAGTGTAACTCCGGTTGCTAAAGGAACTACTGTTCCTAAGCAGGTAAATGATTCAACATATTTCTTTATGGGATATGCTGGAGTACCTTCTGAGTTTGATGATGAAGTCTTTGCTGGTATGCCTAAGTTTATTCAGGAAAAGATTATGGCTTCACCTGAATATGGTAAGTCACAATCTAAACCTAAAGGTGCACTAGAGCAGAAAGCTGAAAAAGAAAAGCTTAACTCTGATGGAACTCCTATTATGGAGGAATCAGAGATACTTGATATTTTAGGATAGGTCACAGTAGTAGAGGGTAGCTTGCTACCTTCTCTTCTGTAACTTACTTATATGAAGGAAAAGGAATTTCAAACAATGTTCAAACGTTCTTTCAGTCTTTACTGTAAGAATAATGACATACTAGGTCATTACAGAAAGATTATTGATGCGGGATTTATTAACCCTTATGACTGCTATTCAGTAACTAAACATGGATTTATTGCATGGGAATTAAAGATGAATCGACTTAAAAATACATTTAACTTCAAATCATTGTTCGGTAATGGCAACCAGTACCATGAGATTCTTAATCTAAAGCGTGTTAGAGCAACGAACCACCTATCTTGGGTACTTATAGCTCATAAGGTTGGTAAGCAGTTTACAGCTTACGCAATCACTCCAGATAAAGCAGATGAGTATTACAGGAATGGATCAGTAAAACTTGAGGACATGGAGTATATAGAATTAGAAAGAATCCACAATCCAAGTACCTCAGAATTATTATTTGATTTAACTCCATTGATGATATGAACGTATTCAAACGTAATAAACTACGGGAGTTAATGATTAAAAGACGTAAAGAGCAGAAAGAGATTTCTGAACTTAACTCAGAACCATTACTTGCTAAAATAAGAGAGAAGAGAAAGTCATCAATTAAACCCGAATCTTTACCATGGTAAAATATCAAAAATGTGATAGCTGTAAAAAAGAATCCCCTAGATTAACAGCTCAATGGAAAAAAAATAAGTTTGTTTATTTTTGTCAAGCTTGTTTAAATGGCAAGGATAAGAGGAAAGGTCCTAACTTGATTGGAGAAACTACAAGTAAAAACTAATTTACTATTGACAACTTTATAATAGTAATGATATAATGTTTCATGCAACGTAACAACAAACGTATGAAACCAATTGATTTACAAAAAACATTAGCAACAGCAGGGATGACTCAGTATAAGTTATCTCAAGAATTAGATAGAGCACCGGACCAAATTAACAGATGGTGTACTGGTGCTAATAACATGGGCCGTATGTGGAACGAAAGACTTACGGAACTTTTTAATGAAAACAATATCGAAATATTTTATAAAAAATAATTATCTTATGAACTTACAAAAACTACCAGCAGATAACCACGACTATATTGATGGGTGGAATGACTGCATCAAAGAGATAGGAAGAATTAAAGAAACTAAAGATTACGAAAACTTTGAGTACTTCCTTGAAGAACAACACGCTATTTACTACACAGGCTGTGATGATGATATGCCAGAAGCTTTTAGTAACTGGCAAGGTAACTTAGATGTAGATGAGCTTATAGAATTAGCAGATAAGTATGCACAATATATCTTAATAACTAGATAATATGAGTTTAATAGATGATACCCAAGATACTTACTGGCAAGCTAAAGAGGAAGCTAGATTAAAGAAAGTGCCAATAGTTAATAAACCTGATGAGTCATTTGGAAAGCCTACAAATTTAGGCTTCTTCCAACCACCTCATAAAAAGCACTAAAAGTTGCCCTCTAACAACTTAACCCCCATATCTTATGCGAGAATTAAATCAAGACTGTATGTACTTCCGAGCTTTCAAGATGTCACAAAGCAAAGAGGTATATAAATACCTAAATAAAAAATTAGGTAAAGGATGGGATGATGGAATGCTAACAGACTTATGTGCTGATATCACAGATCAGCCTGAGAAATATAAAAAAATACTTAACTTAATAATCAATGCTTAACATAAAAAAATGTAGGAATTGTGGAAGCGACTTTGCATCCTCTTATAATAGTGCAGTATGCTCACCTGAATGTAGAATGAAACTTAATGAAATCAATTCAAAATCTTTCTATCTAAAGAAGAAGAAGAAATAAGAGTTAATCACATAATTTATTTTTTAATTTCTATAATATGAAATTACTTGGAACTTTACTAATCATAACCTCAGTGGCATACCTACTTATGGGTCTGTTCCATACTGAGTTATTACTATGGTCACCATTATTTTCTGTCTTTGAGTTCACCAACATGGCTTTCACTATGCGGTGTGTAGCCTCAGCAGGAATGACTGGAGCATTAGTTTTATTACTAACTACAAAAGAATGTTCAATCCAAAAGTAAACGAATTCTTGAAAAAGAATAAGGACATAACATTGTTAGGATTCTATTGGTCACTATACTGGAGATTGATAGTAATTATACTAGGAATGTACCTAGTAGTAGGATTGCTAACAGTTGTCTTTGCATAGATAATAAACTTCTGCTTTCAATAGCAGGAGCTTGTAATTTAAACGGGCAATAGCCTAAAAACAAAAACAAATATTTCAGTTGTTCTTTCAAATGTTGATAGTAATAGGTGTTACCAGCCTTAAATGCGTATCGTTAACGAGTTACTATCAACTTCGAGAGAACAACATAACAAAAAATAAAAATGAATTTTATACTAGCAGTCTTCATAATAACAATGTGCTGCATACCAATAATAATTTCAACATACATAATCGAACCTTTACAAAATAAAAATAAACAAAATGAAAAAATACAACGAAGCCCAAGTAATATGGGTCATACTAATACTATCAATAATGTGGGGTCTACTCACAAACGGAAGCAAGACACAGCTAGTGCTAGAGGCATCAGCAAATCAAACTTTATCATTCGGAGAATATCTACAGGATACTCAGACTGAATACAACGACCTATATAGATTACAGAAATCAATAAGTATATGTGAGGGAGGACTAAATAAAAACTCTCTAGCATATAGAAATAATAACCCTGGTAATCTAAAAGCAGGTGGTGTATCAGATAATCAAGGACACACCATCTATAAGAATCGCACACAAGGCTATTTAGCCCACCTCTCGCTGTTACAAAGAAGATACTGGGGTAAGACACCCCTAGAGATGAATAAGCACTATGCAACGGATAAGAACTGGCATACCTGTATCGAATTTTATTACTACTAAAACTACTATGAACAACGAACCATCCTTTATTAAAAAGGGAATCAACCTAAGCGATCAATCACATACTAAAACTTATGTAGGTAAATGTAAGTGTGGTAGAGGATTAGTGTATACTATGAATAGTAAGAAGACCTGTTCAGGTTGTTCTAAGCCAGACATATCACTTAAAAATAACTAAGATGGAATTAACAGATGCACTTAAAAGGGTAAGATATTGTGGAGAGATTCCTATTGTTAGGAAATGCCAAGAATGTCCAACATATCTTGATGAACAATCAGAAGTTGTATCCAAGAATAGAGATGACATTGAGTTCATGATATCCCATGGCTACTGCGATAGATGTTTTAAGGAAGCTATGGATAGAATGGATGCAGAAGTAGAGATGAGACAATAATTATTAAAACTATAAAATAATATGAATAAACTATGAACACCCCCCCACTTTAAATTTTTATTACATAATTTTATTAAAATGAAATCAAAAAAAGAAATACTCAATATGAGTAAAATAGAAATATTAAAATATAAATGGGATAATGACTTAAATGTTTCCAACGATTGTTCCGATTGTTCCGATTGTTCCGATTGTTATGATTGTTCCGATTGTTCCCGTTGTTCCGATTGTTATGATTGTTCCGATTGTTCCCGTTGTTCCGATTGTTCCAATTGTTATGGTTGCAGAAACCTAAGAAAAGTAGAAAGATATATGATATGCAATATTCAATTTACAAAAGAAGAATATGAGAAAAAAATTAAAGAAATTAATTTATAAAAATGTCACTTAGAGAACTTTATAACAACAAATAGAAATGAATATAATAGAAGAACAAATCAAGGAGTTTGATAAGGAGTTTCCTGAATTTAAAGAATATTTAAAAGATGAAAATGATGGATATAATGGAGAAATTGAAGACTTCCTTAAACAAGCACTAGAGAAGGTTAAGAAGGAGTGTGAGAAGAAGAAATTTAACTCAAAAGCATTTATAAGCCACACTACTGTTTGCAAATGTGATGAGTGTACACCTTAACTAACTAAACACTATGAGTAAAGATATAATAGAAGAACAAATTAACCAATTACTAAAATGAATCAAGAACAAGATTTAATAACCATTGGATACCATAAGGGAGAAATGGATTTTGGTGTGAACTGTGTAGTCGGTAATTTAACACTAGAGCAAATGCAAGATATGCGTTCAATGATACCTGTAGCTATCGGGATTGCAGAAGATATGTGGAGAAGGCAACGTCAAAAAGAACACCCTTGTGGAGAACAAATTAACCAACTACTAGATGAGTAAAAAACATATTAATAAATGTGCATTAATGAAACTTGCTGGCATAGATTGTGATTGCGATGGTTATCATACGTTTGATGAGCTTTATGAACATAGAATAACTTTATATATTGCTCTATGCAAAGTCATCCAAAGACCAAGATATTCGGGGGATGCTAGAAATCACTATGGAGATGAGAGAATAGTTTGGAGAGCCAAAAAACACTACGATAGTAGTATGTATGATGGTTGGTTCATCTTGGGAGTGAATAGAAAAAAAGGTAAACAAATAACTTATCATTTGCCTATCGAAAAATGGGAAGAAACAGAGTTTGCAGAAACACTAGACAAAGCTCCAAAGTTTGATGGTCATACTAGCAATGATGTATTAGAAAGACTAAATAATTTATAAATTAACCAATTAATCGATGAGTAAAGCATATAAAGAAGCCTTACAGGTAATGGCAGATGCAATATTAGATTTACAAAAGCAAGTAGAGGAACTAAGAACAGAAAACTTATTTAGAAAAGAGGAGATAAAAGCCCTCAAAGGATTTAACAACAAATAAAAATGAAACTAGAATTAATCAAAATGGCTAACAAGATTCATAAGGAAACCCCTTGCCACGATACCAAGAGAGCAATCAAAGAAATATTAATATATGCCTTTCATCCTAAAGCTTGTGTGAATAGGCTTAGAGATAAGATAGCCCACGTTGTATCAGGCGAGCATCTAACTAAATAAAAATGACCAAACAAACAGATAACACTTATGCCTTATTGGTAAGAAAGAATGCTAAGAAGCTCAAGAAGCTGGGGTTTAGTAATGATGATATAAAGGATATGCAAAAACCTCTAAAGAAGTTTGGTAAGATATTCAGGTCATCATCAGGTAGAAAAGATTGTTAAACAAAAGAGCCTCCCAGACCTAGTGGTTGAGGGAAGCTCCATGCGGATCTCATTAAACATTGTGACGTAGAGTTTTCTTTTTAACGTTTATTTGTTAGTGCCTCTAGTATTTAATATGTTTGCAGATTGAGTATTGCTAAATAGTTATCTTCTTTGAAGATAAAAATCTAAGAATTACATTACCTAGTCCTACTACCAATGCTAGAATATCAGCTGGTACAGGATAGGTGTTATTAACTACTAGGAAACAACCTAGAGCTATTGTTAAGATATTAAAATACAATGTCTTTGATTTATATATTGATTTAGTTTTCATGATACTGGTAATGTTATTAGATAAATTAAAAATGCGATTAGTAATAAAGTAAAAAGTCTTATGAAGTTGTTCATATATTAAAGGTTGCGATCCCTTGCAACTAAAGCCCAACCTGCTATCTTTCTATAAGGTAGTGGAGCAAACCATAATCTAATGCCATACCAAGGGTCATTTGCTGCCCACTTGAATACAGCCTTTCCAACACCAGCTAACCAATGTTGATTCCCCCTACTGTTAATTACTTGTAATACCACTCCATAGTCTGGGTCTTTCATATACTTCTTTAGAATATTAAATTCTAAGTCTTTTGAGCCGGTTATAGGGTCTTGAATAAGTCTATCAGGCTGATATCCGTAATTTCTCCATACGAATTTCATACCTGATTTATTTATTGAAGTCCAAGCTAGGTACTTCGGGTCGCTATCTCCAGCTACTGGAACATAAGTCCAATCTCTGGCTGCTTCAGCAGGTGTATAAAAATGTGTAAATCCACGTTCAGGAAAGAACTTAGATAACACCATACATAGTGAGGTGATAAGACAGCCCGATTTAGAAAGAGTTGTTTTACTAGCTCCAATGGTTTTGCTACCCCATAATTTACTTCTCTGATTTAAACGTAACATATTATTAGTGGTTATAATGACATTTTTTAGAACAAAACTTTCTATAATCAGTTATCCTACTTTCAAAATCTTTTTTACATCTAGGGCATTTAGTTATATGCCACTTACCATCTTCCCTTTGTCTATTGTGGCACTCTCTAATATGGTCAGCGACATCTATAACTTCTAAGTTCTCAATATTATTGTTAAGTTTATCTCCATCTAAATGGTGTACATTTTCTCTAGACTCCAATTTTCTTCCTATGTACTGCTCCATTATATATCTATGTTCATATACTTGTTTTCCTCTAACACAAATTAATCTATATCCTCTCTCTTTATTAATAGTTCCACCTTTCCATCGAGGATGGTCTTTTCCATATTTTCTTGTGATTTTTGCTTGTACCTCAGGCTTACTAAGGACTGCTTTGCCATGACATCTTCGTGAACAATATTTAAACCCTTTTTGTCTTGCCTTATAGATATAGACTTCCTTACCACAATGTTCACATGGCATCATTTTCCCATTCTTTCTCATATAGTATGTTGGTTATAACATTACTATACACGTTATCATATACACTATAAACCCTGATTGCCGACTGAAGATTGAGATTTACCTATCATAACATCTTTCCATCTGCTGTCTCTTTGTAGTAATCGTTTCATATTATTTAAAGTTATTGATTATTTCTTTAAGTCTTTCCATCTCACTCTTATCTTTTCTCTCCTTAGCTTTCTTGAAATCTTTTTCAACCTCTCGCTTATCCTTATCAGAATAGAACTGAGATATTCCTTTAGCATCTTTAGCATTAAGCTTCTCAATCTTACCAAGTCCAAACCTACCTAGCCTTTCTAGGAATGGAGTCTCTGCATCATTCTCCCTAGGTGCTACAAGTCTTTCTATTTCAGTAGCAGGTCTAAAGCTCCTAAGAACTTTAACAAGTTCAACTGGTAGTTGTTGTTGGAAGAACTCAGTTCTCTGTCCATCAAACTCTTTAATCTGTTTCTCATAGAACAAATCATAGTTAGTCATTAGCTCCCATGGAGTTTTGATTAATGGTGTTAGTAATTCTCCCGGTAATTCTTTCAATCTGTCAGGGGATGCAAGTTTACCAACATCAACTCCTGGTAGGAATCCTTCAAGGTTAAAGAATCTTTGCATTCCTTTCCCATCCTTACCTAGGAATACTGTATAACCCTCTTGTAACCAAGGTGGTAGATACTTCTGATCCATAGGCTTGTCCTCCTGCATACTCTCAATAGCTCTCTTAGCTTTCGCGATAGGTGAAAACTTACCTGGCTTCTGTATAAGCATAGCTGCCTGAAGTGGTAAGTTATTTCTGGTCCAAGTATAAAAAGGGAATATTCTTTTGAATGTGTTTCTCTCTAAATTTGAGAGGTCACCATAATCAAAAAGATATTTCCTCACATCAACAGCAGCTTCCGCAGGTTTGTAACCCTCATTTAATCTGCTGATGTACATAGCAAGTTTAGCCTGATCCTCCACATAAGAACCCACAGCTCCACCAGCTCTGAACACTGGGTTCTGTGAAAATCCCCTTATCTGTTTATCTATATCTCCTCCTGTCCAACCTGTTCCTCCTAATCCATACTCTACAAACTCATCCCATATTTTTCTATCAGCCTTATTCATCTTAGTAAGGTCTCCTCTTTTCCTAATCATCTTGAATGCTTTCCCAAAACTCTTAGCATCTAGTCCATCACCAAGATACATCTGCCATAGATTTGATATGAAGTTCCTAGTATGGAAAGCCGGATTAACAAACGTAGCTGTACCCTTCCAGAAGTTCTGTATCTTATCAAACTGTTTTAAGAAATTGTTTACCTCATCAATGTTAGAGAACTTTTCAAATGTAGAATCCATTTGGTCTACAAGTTGTTCAGGGAATTGGAATCCTTCTAGTTCTTTTAATGTAGACTTAGCGAATCCTGGGTCTGGATCCATACCCTTAGCAATAGGTTTACCAAATTGAGATTTAGCTCCTTCAATAAATTTATTAGTTGTTTGTTTC
>Ga0307928_10001224_pt1 | contig 19485 bp, 33 predicted proteins | sample AceLakmetagen232_FD_201815 | JGI IMG/M metagenome (GOLD analysis project Ga0307928, IMG submission 201815) | Saline water microbial communities from Ace Lake, Antarctica - #232 | ecosystem: Environmental > Aquatic > Non-marine Saline and Alkaline > Saline | place: Antarctica: Ace Lake... | reverse complement strand
TTCATAATATTATCTAGTAACTTCCATCCTTTTTGTGTTTTATTTACAACTAACTCTTGCAACTCTACTGGCATTATCTGTTTATACCACTCTCTCTTATCTTCTAATTTAATAGTTTTAATATAATCTTCTATAGGTAATTCACAATAGTCAAATATTCTTGTTAATACATCTTGAGTATTTGTTATCAAATCATCATAAACTATTGGAATAAAGCCCATCTCTGCTCTAGCTTCTTCTAAATACTCTATAGTCTCTGTCCATTTTGTACAAAGTAAAGTATAAACTTTTTTCATCATTGGTACTTCTTGTTGATGTCTTATAGGTCTCCAAGAATTAATTACTTGTAAAGGATGTCTATAAATTGCTATTATTTTAGCATTTGGAAATATGTCTGGTAATATTTTTACTGCATAAGATAAACTAGGAGATTTAGTAATAAATCTAGGTTCTTCTAATCCTTCAGTTAATCTAGCTTTTATTATCTCCTTTTGTTTCTCAGTAAAACTATCTTCAGTTATTAATTCTTTGCCCATCTGTACCCAAGTTAATACTTTCTCAACAGATAAGTAATCGTGCCATACATCTGTTCTCTCTTTTGAACGAGAGTAACTTAAATGTTCTGGCTTTAAATTCCATTGAGCTAATTTACTAATAAAACTATTGATGTTTTTATTCTTTACCATTATCTCTTCTTTAATACCTACCTGACTATGCCAATTTATTAAAGCAGTAAGTAAAGTAGTTCCACCTCTTGCATGCCCAATTATTATTATTGGTCTATCTAGTGCCATATTCCAGTATACTCTCTTATTTGTTTTTGTATATTTTTAGGCATTATTTCTTTATACCAGTTTCTTCTATCTTCTATTTTTATATCGTAAATGTAGTTTTCAATTGGTAACTCACAATATTTAAAAATTTCTTCTAAAGTGAATGAAGTGTTTGTAACTAAAGCGTCATATGAAATACAATGTATATCAATCGTTTCTTGGCACTTGTTAAGATAATTAAAAACTTCATTCCACTTATATGATAAAGCTTGTATTTGTTTAGTTTCTTTTTTATACTCTCCTCCCATCCATGAATTTATTACTTCTAATGGATGTCTATAAATAACAATAATTTTAACATCTGAGAATAATTGTTTTATTTGAGTTAACAAGAAAGATAATACTGGAGATTTAAATAAAAATCTTTCCTCTTTAAAATCAAAAGTTAATTCTTCAATAATATCTTTTTTCTCTTGTTTAGTAAATTTTCTTTTTTCATCTATTATTTCAGCTCCTACATGCATATAAGTATCTAATATTTTTGGAAAATATTTAAACCAAATATCTTTTCTTTCAAATCCAGCAGAGTACACTCTATGACTATCTCTAGAACCTTTTGTAATTAAGGTATTTAGAAATGTATTAACATCTTTATATTTAACCATTACTGTTCTTTTAGGTCCAACTTGACTATGCCAGTTGATTATAGCACTTAACAGAGTAGTTCCTCCACGGGCATGACCAACTATGAGTATTGGTTTATTTAGTTTCATTTTTTTCACGCACAATTTTTAGCACTTTACAATCAGCGTATTTTTGTATAATGTTCTTCCAGGTATTATATACTGTTTGTCCATATTCAGGTAAAACTTCACAATTACACACATATGAACCCAACACATGTTTACCTTTTAATATTTTTCCCTCTTCACTTAATTTGTTTGTACTATCATATAACTCTTGACAAAATAATTTCTCTCCTTTTTCATTACTCCAATCTACTTTAAATTGTATTTCTCCTATAGTTGGAACAACAACTGTAGATACGCCCATAATATTATTTAAACAAAACTTCTTTATCTTATTTAACACTTTACACCTCCTTTTATTTAATTTCATTAGTAAAATAAATTTTTAATATCTTTCCAGTTCGTGAATCTTAATCCCCTATCATCTATATATACTTGAGCAGGTATCTTTTTATCAGTAACTTCTATATCTATATCAAAACCGTATTTTTCTAACCAACCTTTTATATCTTCTTTATTAGGTCTTGCTGTAAATATTACTAAATTATATTCCTCGCTTAAACATTTTAAGGTTTCTATTGCTCCTTCCATTGGTTCATCATAAATAGTACCATCGTAATATCCTTTAGAATATTTATGTATTACTCCATCAAAGTCTATTGCTAATGTATTCATTAGTTATTAATCTTTTCCTAGTTTGAACATTTTAGCAAATATAAAGTGATATAAAAAATACAAACACATATTTATACTATTCCAACATAATGAAGCACCTAATACTCCAAATTTTTCTAACGCAGGTTTTAATCCTGTAGCAAAAAATAAAGCATTGCATACAATAATAAAACATCTGTAAATCAAACCACTAATAAATAGTCTTTTATTTCTTATTTTTCTTATTTTCATTTCTTATTTTAGTTGCTGAGATACTTTCTGTTTGATTGTCTAAATGAATCTGTCTAATTCCCCACCCCACTCCTCTACCATAAACCACTTCTTCAATATCATCTATTTCTATTAACTTTAATTTACCTAATAATATCTCAGCTTTAAATTCCTTTTTAAACATTTCACTTCTCTCAAAATAAGTATAAGGATTTTGTTTATTAATTCCTGTATCACGTAAAGCTACTAATACGTTTTTACCTTCACTTAATACTGTTCTTATTAATTTAAAATGTCCAATGTGAGGGGGCTGGTATCTACCAATCATAAGTGAATATTGTTTATTTGCCATTTATTTCTTCCTTTTTAATTTTAATTTAATTATTTCTTTTAAACATCTAATATAACCAATTAAAGTTAAATCTTTTTGATACTTATGCCAAGCCATTTGTCCTTTAATCATTCTTAATCTATTCTTTTTTCTCCAATTATTCCAATTACGAGATTTTCTTTCATAATCATATATATAATTACCTTTTCTTGCTTCAAGTTCTTTTTCACATAATATTTTACCTGAAACTGCATCACAAAAGATAGAACCTATCTGAACTACTCCACAATAATCAAGCCAATTAGTATTTTTGTTTTTGTATTCTACACCTATAGGCCATGGAAATCCACAATGATTGCACTCTACTATACCAATATTAGGTATTGTATCTCCTTGAATATACATTTATGTCTCCTTTATATTATACCATAAAAAATAGATGGGTCAAAGCTTTATTTTATCAAACATATTATTATAAGAGATTTTTGTAAAACTATCAATATTAGATATTTGTGATACATTATAAATATTTTTATAATCTTTATATACATTAAAATCTTTTACCACTCTATTTACTTTACCATCTTTTAAAAGATAAACATGTGGTGCCCCTACTCCTGTAGAGTATTTATCAAAATTATACTCTTGATACCAGTGAGTTAATTTTTTATCTATATCTTTAGCTTGACATCCGAAATCGTAACCTAAAAGATAGATTTCATTATATTTTTCTCTAACAGCCATACTTAGTGCCATCATACCAACAAACCCCCATTCACCTACATATAAATCTAATTTATTAATTTGTTCTCTAGTACAATTTATTTGATGTATAGCTAGTATAGTGTTATAATATACATGAGATTTAGCATAACATTCTACACCTTTTTCATTTAAAGATTGTAAATTTTCAACATTTTTTCTAAAAAATTTAATATCTGTCCATATTTCCCTTGTTGGAAGATAAGGCATATACATAGCACTATAATTTAAAGACCAAAGTTCTAATTTTGATTTTTTAAGTTTCTCCCATAAACCTAAATTTATTCCATCTAAAACAGAATACCCCCCTGCTACTAGAATTACTTGTTTATTTTTCACCTTAATGGATGTAGTTTTTTCCATTTACTCTCATAACAATTATTACAAATGTAATTAGCTTTACCATACCATACAGCTGTTGTGTCTTTCATTAGTTCTTGGACAAAATCAGTAACAACATCTGGTCTTAATAAAATTAATTCTGTAGCTGATAAATGATATAATTTTTTATCTATCCAATTATCTAATAATTTTTTAAATAAATCTACTCTATAATTTTTTACATTATTTTCAGCTATTATTAAAACTTCATCAATAATTTGATACATTGAAGTCATCTTACTACATAAAATACATTTTTCCTTTTTCATTTATTTAGTAATGTTAATCCATACCCTACTATTGAACCTCCTACACTCCACCCAAGTATTCCTGCAAATGAAAATCTAATTAAACCTATAAATAATTCTAAAGCTGGTATAGGTGTAGATTTAATAGCTTCTATTATCTGTACAATACCTCCCACTAACATAATCCATAAACCAATAAATAGACCAGCTAAAATACCCAAAACTATTATTATATTTCCTAAAATGTTTTTGATAGTCATATTTCCTCCTTTAACATACAAGCTATTCCATTTAAATGTTCCAATTCATGTTGGAATACTCTTGCTTTCAATCTTTTTAATGTATCAATTTGCCATTCGCCTTTTATATCTTGATATTTTACTTCTGTTATAACCCATCTCTCAAGCTCTTTTTCCATTCCAGGGAAACTTAAACATCTTTCAACTTCTATCTCTTTAGATTTACCAGTATTAAGTATTTCTGGATTAAACATAATTGTAGCCCAATCTTTGTGACATTTAGTACTAACAACTATTATTCTTTTTAACAAACCTACTTGAGGAGCTGCTAAACCAATACCATTATTTTTAAGCATAATTTGTAACATTTCTTCAGCTATTTTTAAATCGTCAGCTGGAATCGCTAATTCATTACAAACAGTTTCTAAAAATTTGTCTGGGTATAACAATAATTTCATTTAATCCTCCTCATTATTAAAAAATAATGATATTATCCAAATAATAAAAAATTTACTATCTACTAAAGAAAGCCAAAATAATAACCACTGTATCTGCCCTATCTTCATACTCCCGCTCATAATTTTATCACATGTATTCCTTCAGGTACATTATCGTACCTATGTAACATCATTACAAGTTGGAAAGGCAAATCTTTAAATAACTCTACTACATGAGTAAGAGTTTCTTCATCTAAACTACTAAACCCTTCATCTGCAATAACTAAACCACTTTCGCCTCTTTCTAATAATAATGCTAATTGAAAAGCAATGGAAAATACAAGCTTTTCACCACTAGATAATTCTTTATATGAGTACTCGTAATTATCTTTATTTAATAGTATATCTAAATCTCCTTTTTCATCTAATATAAAAGAAACGGTAAACCCTATTTTTTTAATTACATTATTTATTATAGGTTCTAATGTTTTAATCCATTCAGTCAGATAATAATTACAGAAATTATCTAACTCTTCTATTGCTGTTTTTACAATTAGTATATCTTGAGTGGTCCATTTATAATCTTTTTGTTTTAAACGAGTATCTAATTTTAATTGCAAGTTGGTTATTCTATCTTTTTTATCTTGTAAATTCCATATTAAAGATTTAAAATGTTCTGATAAATCACTTTGTCCTGTTGTTTCTGATATTACAGATGATAATGATTCATTTAACTCGATTATACTGTTGTTAATCTCTTTTAAAATAATATCTTTACATTCTTTACCCATATCTCGTTTACAAGTAGGACATGTTGAGTATTGAATAATTTTATTTTTATGATCTTTATAGTATTCTTTACTGTTTTCTAATTTAGATTTTTTACTTACTAGCTCTATATATTCGTATTCAATATTTCTACTTTCCTGTCTTAAATTGTAAGACTCTTCACCTAATTCTAATAGACTAGTATTTAATATATTTAATCTTATATTTGACGGATAGTGAGTATAAACTACTGCATTATCTCTATTATAAACTTCTCTATCTCTTTTTTCTTCTAGTAACTGTTTTCTAATAATATTAAAAATTTCTTGGTGAACACTAAATAATGTTTTCTGTAAAGAAGTTTTACCTTCTTCAAGCATGTTTATACCTTTTTTTACATCTATTAATCTAAATTTCCTAAAATAATTAATGTTTTTAAATAATGAATTTAAATAATTTTGAGCTTCAGTATTATTATCAGCAAAATCTAATTCTTTGTCGTCTTCAATTATAGTAATTTTAGTAGGGAAACTGCGAGTTATTATTAAATTGTCTATATAACAAGTTACCTCATATTTTGTTTCACCTTTACTACATAATTTAGCTAACGGCTTGTCAGAGTAACCATAGACAGCAAATAACATTCCTTCTAACCCTGCAGTAGTTTTGCCAACTCCAACTTTACCATCTATAAGAGTAGTGTTAGCAAAGTTGAAAGTATGTTCACCTTTAAAAATTTTAAAATTATTATAGACTATTTTCTTTAAAAGCATCTTCTAAAATCTCCTTCACATCCTGGTCTTTAATAACGTTTAACCATTTATATACTAACTCTTTAAAATTTATAGAATCAGTTGCAGTATTTTCTACTCTATTGCCACATTTAGGACAACAATTGTTATTTAACTGAGATTCTTTCCAACCCTCGTTACACGTGTGACATAGATACACATTTGATTCTTCTATATTAGTTGTAAAATCTAACTTAATTTTTAATACATTAAACTTATTTTTCCATTTCTCTACTTGATTAACTTCTTTTTTAAATTGTTCAAATGTTTTAAATGTTAATCTTACTTTAGTTCTAGAGTTAATATCATTTAAATCTTTAACATTAAACACTTCAACCATAGGAATAGGTGATTTTAATTCTATAAACTTAATACCTGAAGTATCCATAATAGCTATTCTTTTAGGAGGGCTATCTATTTCTCCAAAATTAACATTACGAATTGCACCTAAATGCCAAGCATTGTCGCTAAGTTGTTGAAAAGAGTTTCCAGTAATAAATACTTTTCCATTTCTTTTAGCTATCCAAGTTCCATTTTTTACTTCTGGGCACCAGACAATTCCCTTATAGCTTTTAATATTTATAGAATTGTTTCTGTTAGACAACATAATTTTCTGTCTTCCAGTTTTTTGTTTAATATTTATTTGATATTGAATTTTTTTTGTTCTCCAATTAATTCTTTCATATGTTATAAATGTTTTACCTAATTTTAAACATAGTTCTTCAAACAATTCAACAGTATACTTGCTTTTTTGAGAAAATATTTGATACCGATTATTATACCAATGACCATCTGATTTTATTAATCCTCTAAATAGATGAAAAAGTTGTTTTTGTGGCATAGAAAGCAATTCTCTAGTTAAATCTTTTTCTTTAACCTTTGTTTTTAAAATAGTTAAAAATTCTTTATTTTCCTTTTTTGTAAATGATATTCTTATTCTAGGATATTTTTCTTTAGAAATAGTATAATATAAATGACATTTCTTTATTAATTTAATTAAATAGTTGAGATTTGTTATTTGTCTAATACGAACAGAAAAATAAGTAGTGTTTATATTTTCATAACTTCCATCTCCTATTATAAATCCCACTAATTCTGCCCAATATGGGTTTTTAAAGTTGCACAGTATAGGATATTGCCATTTAGAAACATTTAATAACATACTATCATTACTTTTAATCTGATATGCCAATTTAATAGAAGAAAACTTATGTTTTTTATTATGAACTACTACTCTGTGATTGGGAGTAACTAAAGCTCTTTGAGCGAATTCATACATCTTCCCCTGATAATTGTATGTATGTAAATCAATAAAAAATTCATATTCTATTTTATTTTCTTCTAGATTATAAGTAGCTATTTTATCTTTATTTTTTAATTTATAATAGTATAACCAGCCCCTATCAGTTAAAATTTGAGTATCTGCAGAAACACAATGCTGGTGTCCTAATAGTATATGTTTGTGTTTAACCAGACTACTTAAATCTTTATCTTTACTCCACTCTCCATAATTTTTTAATGAGTTATTACACATAAAATGTCCAACAAATAACCCATCATGCTCAAAACTCTCACATATATCTATACTTAAATGTCGTAAATAATCAATAGCACTTGTTTTATCATCTATTTCAGTATGATTACCTTTAAGTATATGTAGTTGAGCTCTTTCCCTAAATTTATGCATCCAATAAGTTATACAATCTATCTCTTTTGGGGTAGGTCGTTTTTTATCAAATAAATCTCCACCATTAACATACTCAAATATATTTTTAGGAGTATTATCATATATTTCTTGATAAATATCGTTTAGTTCTTCTAAACAATCTTCCCTTGCATGGTCGTCTGTCCAAATTAATTTTTTCATTCTCTATTTACTCTTTTATGGCAATTCATACAATACCATATTGTACCACCTGCTCCATCTGATTCTCCATCATGAGTATCGGGGATTTCACAAGTACATAAATTATTTAATTCTCTATATCTATATCCATTATTAACTACTCCATAACCATTACAAATAGAACATGTAATCTCTTCAGGAGCAAGGATTCCATACTCTTCATTCACTTTAGTTATTATAGTACCTCTACCTTTACATTCTGGACAAACTACATTCATTTTTTCTCCTATTAACGGTGACCGACTCTAATGGTCACTTTATTTTTTTATTCTACTGTTTCCCCTAATCCTTTTAACAAATTATCAAGATTTAAATGAATCATTAGATAAGCAGATGTTTCACTGTTATCTACATCTCTTTTTACTTCAATATTTACACTTTCTACAAAATCATTATCAAACTGTACAACTGTAATATCGGCTCCTACACCGATTGGATCATCTCTATCTTCAACTACTGTTGAAGCTGATGCTGCAAGTGCTATAGAACTAAATAATAGCCCTGCAATTAACAATGTTAAAAATTTTTTCATTTATTATTCTCCATTTCATTTTTATTTTTAGAGTCGGTCTGTTTTTCTTCTATATCTTCTACAGAAACTAAAATATCCTGTCTTAAATTAGTTAAATCTATCTCTAATGTTTTTAATACAGTTTTTAAATTTTCTATTCTTTTAGTTTCTATAGTTAATTGTTGACCTATATCGTGAACAACAAATCCTAGATTTACTATATCATGAATAATAACATGTAATTTTTCAGCGTCAATTTTCATTACATATTATTTTTTACATACTGCAACGCTAATTCTACCAATAAATTCCCTACACTACCACTTAAAGCAATACCTCTTTTCTTTGCTTCAGCTAGAATTGCTTCTAACGCTTTCTTTCTTTTTGTACTATTCTTTAATGTTTGTAAATCTAAAGATGCAACTGTGTCTACTGCAAAATCTTTTAATTCTGCAATAACTTTTTTAGTTACATCATCAATTGCATCTTCAACAAAAGTTTTAAATATTTTTACTACTCTACTCCACAATTTCTTAAACCATGCTAACATGTTAGCACCTCCTTTTTAGTCTCTTATTGTCATTTTTACAACTCTATTATTAGTAATAACTAAACAAGTATTACTGCTAATTTCTTTAACTTCTCTTATTTGTTCCATCATTTTACCACTATCATTTTTCTGATTTACTTCAAATCTTACATCAGTTTTCATATTATTCTTTTTATTTATTTTCTCAAATAACTCCTTTTCAGTTTTTAACATTTTTGCAAACTCTACTATAGGAATATAATATGTTCCAGCTGAAGATGAAACTTCTATACATAATTTACCTGTTATTCCATTTCTTACATTGACAACAGTAGAATTAATTTTTAAATCGTTTAAATTCTTTAAATCCATGATATGTTTCCTTATATTGTATTAAAGTTTTTTCTTTCTCTTCTTCTACCATTTTCTCCTCCTTTTTAATTTAAAAATTGTCTTCGCCCACATAAAACTCTAATACTAATTTAGAGTTATGAAAGATAAAACATTTTATATTTCTTCCAGCTAATTTACTACCACATTTAGAACAGTTTTCCATCATATTAACAGGATACTGAGATACAAATACTTCTAATCCTTTTTGTTTAAATACGTCTCTTATTTTATCCATATTTACTATAAAGCTAGAAGTTTTCTTTTTCTCTTGTTTTTTCATTGTTTTACCTCCATATAACAACTTTTGTAACGTTCTATAATTTACATAAAATTGTAATTTAACATTTGCTCCTTGTACAAACATACCATCAATCGCTAAAAATCCTCTCATGTCTTCCCCACAATGCTCACATGTACCACCATATGTTACAGTAATTGGGTTACTACAAAAAAATAAACTCAATTTTTTGTTTTTTATTATTTTATCCAGCTTACTCTTTACAATTTCAGACGCACTTTGTATTTTTACATTTGTATCCATTTTATCTCCTTACCAAGTTAATTCTATTTCTTGTAAATTATGCAATGGTGAGCGTTTAGAGATGTTAAATAAATATTGAGTAGCACTTGAAAACTTTCTAAGTTTTGTGTATGCATAATCGTCATTATATATAAAACACCCATTTATTAATAGGGTGGTATGAGGAGTAACTCTCAATTTAAGTGCATTATGAAAATGTCCCATAAGTATTACATCATACATCTCTTTACCTGCTAACAATGTTACTTGCTGTACTGCTCGCTCTATAGTTGTTAAAGCTGTTCCTCTTATATGGTTGCCATGAGTTAATAAATATTTATGTCCTCTAATTGAAAAAGAGTAATAATAACTTTTAGGAAGTATAACCTCTACTCTTTTATTATCTCTAAATCTTTCCTTTAACAACAACCCTAACATATATTCAAAATTACTTGTAGCATCTTCCGATATTGGCTTTGATGTAGTTCTACCATGGTTACCATATTCTTTTATTACTACTATTCTAGGAAACAACTTTAATGCGTTCTTAATAAAATCACTTTGATAACCTAAAGCTTTTACAATCTGTTCTCCTACTTCACAGGTAATATGTGATTTTTGTCCTTCATATATTCTATCATTTGTAATATTATCACCAGCATCAATAATATAAAGAGTTTCTAAATTATATGTTGGTCTATATAATTGAGCAAATCTTTGAACTCCAGAAAATAAAGCTTTTAACTCTTTTTCTTGTATTTGCTCATTATATGTAACTTCTCCTGTAATAGGAAATTTATTTATAGTTCCAGTGTGCATATCTGACCACATTAATGCTAAATCTTCAGTTTGTTTTTCTCTTTTCCAAGTAGTAGTAAGTTTTACATCTTGATAAATATCTTGATGAGATGCTATTATCTCTTTAGCACTATCTAAATACCGACTAACTTCTGGTAATATTTCTGAATGTTTAAACTTGTGTTTTTCATCATTAAGTTCTTTTCTAAATTTAATCTTTCCTTTAACTCTTAATTTTTGTTCATATCTTTCAATAGTTCTAGAAGAGATATTAAATATTTCAGATAATTCAATATCGCTTTTACCAGAATTATACAAGTTAATGAAAACTTGTTCGTTAATAGATTGACTCATTATTTCTCCTTTTTACTATTGCCATTTGTTTTCTTTTCACCATAATAATATCCTAACAAACCTGATACTACACTATTTAGAATAGCAGGTACTGGATTTTTAGTTATTATTAAATAGCAAAATGTAGAAAAAAACATTAAAGTAAATAATGTTCTAGGTTTACATAATGCTTCAAGTATTTTCATTTTTTTCTTCTCCTAGGTCTAGTCCAGTTATTGATAACAGTCCATATCTATTACAATGAGTATCTATACAGTGGTAAAATTTTGTTCTATATAGATATTCATCTATATCTAATAAATCGTTTAACCAAATTGTTTTTAACTCTTTTCCACACTCTAGACATGCTTTCATATATTATCCCATGTAAATATGTTGCAGTTTTTTGTCTTTTTTATAAGTTTTAATATACAATGCTTTTTTTGCTCTCCCCTTTGCTATTTGCATACCTCTTTCAGCATTATATCTATCATCATGAGAGCATTTAGAGATACCTACTCCAGTTTTACCATCTGTTCCTATAAGTTTTACAATGGTAAATCTACCAAGATTAATTGTTTCTTCTTTTACTTCCCTTTTAATGTGAATATCGGAATTCATTTGAATCCTCCTTTTAAAAATTAAATCTTTTTATTATTTCTTCTACTACATTAACCGTTACTGCATTCCCTAAACATTTATATTTTTGTGCATCGCTTATTCCATCTGTCCATCCATCAGGGAAAGATTGAAGTCTTTCACATTCTGTAGGAGTTAAACGTCTAATAACATCTCGATACGCTACTCCATGTATATCTTGACCAGTTAAAGTAAAGCTTGGTTCTCCACTACCCTTCATTCTACGTCCATTCTGATGCTTCACAGCTCTGTCAGGGGTCAAAACAGCTTTAACTAATGGTATGTGTCCACCCCCTTTAGGAGTTCTTATAGTAGGGCTGTAATCTCTAAACTCCCTTACTTTATCTTCTTTAAATCCACCATAAATATTGTGTATTATATAGCTTCCTCGCAACTTTTCTGCGTTGGTGATTGTGTGTGCAATGTCGTTCCTTTGTGTAACCTTTTCATCAAGTTTTCCATTGTTTTCTCCGATAGGAAATATTTCTGGTCTACTTGTTCCTCTAAGATGTCCGACAATAAATACTCTTTCCCTATTTTGTGGGACTCCGTAGTTCTTACTATTGAGAATCTCCCATTGTAATACATAGCCAATGTCGGAGAGAGTTTTAAGTATTGTCTGGAAAGTTTTTCCAGATTCGTGACTAAGCAAACCTTTAACATTTTCAAGTAGAAGATATCGGGGTCTTTTGTCTTTAAGAATCCTAGCGATTTCAAAAAAGAGCGTGCCTCTGGTGTCTTGAAATCCTCCACGGTTTCCAGCAATGCTAAATGATTGGCACGGAAATCCCGCCACCAAGAAGTTAAAGTTGGGGAGTTTTTTGGAAATAATGTTTGTTGCGTCTCCATAATTTTTGTGTTCTCCGAAATGTTTTTCATAGATTTGAATAGCATATTTGTTGATTTCTGAGAAACCAACACATAATGAGGTTGTCCTGATTGGAGACAAAACATCTGATTCCACTTTGTTAAAATTCCTGTTCCTCCCTTTCCTGTTTTGCTCGATCTTGGTAGATTGTTTATTGCAAGCACGTTGTATTCCAATTTCGAAACCTCCTATTCCAGAAAACATTGAAAAATATTTCATTTATACAAATTTAATCTCTTTAAATCCTTCTTCTAAAGTAGGTTCTGAGTATTGTTTATCAAATTTAGTCCAAACTTCTTCCCACATTTTTCTATCTGGTTGGTCATGTGGATTATTTAATCTTCTATTTATACAAGTTTTCATGTTTAATTTAGGCATTACTAAAGCTATTGGTTTATAATTAAAAGCATTTGCAATATTGAGATATTTTTCTCTCATTTTTTGACTTATACCTACTTCATCTACAATTATATGTTTACCAGACTCCATAAAAGCTTTTATAATCCTACTTTCTGCATCCCATATAAACGGTTCTACTGATTCATCCCATCTATAAACTCCACCACCATTCATATAGCGTAATCCATCTCTAGATACACAAAGATATCCATTTTTAATATACTCTTTACAGATAGTACTTTTACCTGTACCTATATTACCTACCATTACTATTAATTCTCTAATAATATTCATTTCATTTAAAAGTGTTGAATATACATGTGAATTTGGTATTCCTGTTTTAAAAAAATACGAGTTATCTTGCCCAAAACTTTTAGCTAAAGCTGCACATACTGCTGTACTACGACTTATTCCTGCTTCACAATTAACTATTACTAAATCTATCTTATTTTCCCATCTATTTATAAAGTTAATTATTTGACGAGCATTGTTAACAGTAAATAATTTATGTCCTTCAACATTATAATCTATATCATCAAACTCTAAATGCAAGGTTCCAAAATTGCCAGTAGAAAAGTGTATTTTTGGCTGAAGTGATTTATTATCTCTAATGCAAATATGAACATGTTCAGTTGTCCATATATAACTTTCTACTTCTCTTCTACTGACAGCTTTGAATTCCATTGTTAGCTCTTAGTTACGATGTATTTTCCATGTTCTGGATGTTGTATTCTAATTGTATCTCCTACCTTTACGTCTGCTTCTTTCAAAGCTCCTTGTAATGCAAAAGTAGATGCTGTGATTATACCTTCGGGTGTTACAAACTCAAATACAAAACCTTGTCTTTTATCATCCTTAGATGTTGGTTCATAATCTGGTTTGTTAGTAATCTTATTGATAGCAATAATCTTACCTGATACATCGTTACCTACTTTTGTACTCACAAAATTACCACCACTGCTTACTCCATCATGCCAAGCCATGCTTACCTCCTGTTTAAATTGGTTTCCTTGTTTACTGTTATCATTGAAACAATTTCATCACCTTCGTCTAACTTCATAGCTCTAACTCCCTTACCACCTCTACCACTTTGTCTTATTGCATCAAGTTTAAACCTAATAATGTTTCCCCTTTTTGTTACCACTAATACATCTACCATTTTTTCCTCCCTTTTTATACCATTCATTTTATAGGACAACTCCCACTGCATTCTTCTACATCTAAATCTGCTGATTTATCTATTTTTAATTCTTTTATTGGTTTAATTTTAGCTATCATTTTATCATATTCTTCTTTTGTTATTATAGCGTAAGGAGCTTGTTCAAATCCATGTTCTTTATGCAATAAAAAACTAACACTTTTAATATTATCTTTATAATTTTTTTCTAACCATTTTTTTATATCTATCAATTCGTTTTCTTTATAATATACAGTAATACTTATAGAATTATCTGCCCAAATTGTCATAAGTTTTTTCAATAATTCCAATTGTTTTATTGCTCCCATATCATCTGAAACAATAATATTTTCTCCAATATAACAAGGAAAATTTACAATTATAGTATTATAATTTTTAGACCCATCAAAGTTTAATACATATTCAGTTTCATATCCTAACTGTTCACATATAGAAATTAATTTATCACTGCTAGCCATTCTAATCCTTCTTATAAAATGTTTACTATATGCTGGATGAATACCTGGAGTACTTCCCGCTAATAAACTCAGTGTTCCACTTGGTTTTATTGTAGTTAGTTTAATACTTTCAGGATATCCTTTTTGTTTACTCCATTCTTTATCAAACTTTCTAATAGCTTTATAATTATTATCTAACCAATCTACTTTGTTTATTGATTGACAAATTCCTGTAACTCCTATTCCTATTCTAAAGTTTTTGTGTACTATTTTATTTGTTTCTTCATGTATAAAATCTAAAGCACAAACTGCTTTTTGTGTTTTATATAATAATTTAGTACAATCTATTAATTCTTCTTTTGAGATGATATTGTTTAAATATAACTCTGATAAATTACAACATTCTTTATCTGATAAAGTTATTTCTGCACAATTATGAACTATAACTCCAGATGATAATGCAAAATTATGATAATGTTCAACTTCTCCATCATATACATCTTCTTTTCCATAAAATTCTATTTTTTTAACTTTATGATTATTAATTTTAGCAAGTCTTAATCTTCGTTCAATAACTGGAGAACTAGTTTTGAATATTTTAGCTATTTTCTTCTTTTTAAATCCTTTATTCCACAATTCTAATACTTTTTCAATAGTAATATCAGAACGCCACATTCCATTATTTTCATTTTTTACTATTTCAGGATATAAATAAACTGGATTTTTTTCTGGAAATCTTCTTAAAGGGTTGTTATCTCCTTTAATATGATTAAAATTATGTTCAGATATAAGTATCATATCTAAATTCTCAGGAGAATTGTTTTTTTTATTTCCGTCTATATGATGAACACATTCTCCTTTTTTCATTTTTCTTTTGTATTTCCATTCAGCAACTAATTGAGCCTCTCCAATATAAATTCCATTATTAAGAGAAAGTTGATTATATCCCTTAGAATTTCTTTTAAATCTTCTAAAAGGCATTAAAGAATCACCTTCTTTTAAATCTCTTAATTCTTTATAATTACCATCTCTCATCATAAATTTATGATTTGGAGTAGCTTTTATAGTTTTATTATTATCTAAGGTTAATTTCCAAACTTCTTTTAAAGTTCCTGTTTTTCTAATATTTTTCATAGTACTAATAGAAATTTTTTCTCCATTATAACAATAGACCAAAATTTCCTTATCTACTAATTCTTGAATAGGTACTTGACCATAAAGAGTTTCTATTAAAGTATCTCCTGTAAAGCATGGATTAACTCCTTCACAGTTATCTTTAATACTTTCTCCCAATCTTCCTATTTTTTGAGACAGTTTAACATTGAAAAATCCATAAGGTTCTCCATTGCCAGTATATCCTTTCCAAATATCATTAGAAATATGAGAATAATTGTCCGCATATATTGTATTATTAGATAAACTTCTCCAATTAGGAACATCTCCTAAATCCCACCTTTTAGCTCTTATAAATAAGTAATCATCTGGGTCTCCCAAAGCTACTTGAGCACTTCTTCTCACATTCCCAGCTACTACTATTCCACCTATAATATTACAAATATCTAAAGCATCAATTGAACGAATTTTTTTATTTTCCCGCCCTTGCAATATTTTAGCTATTTTTTCAATACCATTTACTAAAATACCTGGACCACTTGCTGTTCCTCCAAATCCTTTAATTTCTTCTCCATATCCTCTAACTAAAATAGTAGAGTAAGTAAATGACCTACCGCTATGAAAAAACGAATTTAATGTTTTATGTAACAACTTTACCCAACCTCGCCTACTATCTGGCACTATTAAATCTGCATCATTAGTTTCTTTGTGAGAAATTTTAACTCCTTCTTTCACCTTAGGCAACTCATGAACGTCTTCTCTTCTTACAGAAAACCCTACCCCTCCACCTAACATGAGATTTTCAAATAAAAAACAGAAATCATCAACTGACGATATGACAGTAAACCAACAATTTAGAAGACTATTTCCACCATATCTTTCTATGCTTGTTGTTCCTAATTGCCATAACATCCTACCAGCAAAATTGCATTTTAGATTAAATAAATAATCAAATAATCTTTCCATTTCTTCTCTAGTATAATCTGCACCTATTTTTTGTGCTCCATTTATACATCGTAATATAGTTTCAGGCCATTCTTCATAATTTCCATCTTCTTTTAATCTAGAATAAGTTCTTTTATAAATAATATAACCTAATCCATTAAATCCCCAAGGTGTGGTTTTGTTTTTATATTTTTTCAAAATCTCATCTGATAAAAAAATATTCTGCTCTTTATTCTTGCTTAATGCCATTTTATTTCCTCTCAAGTGATATTTTACATTCTAACAAAAAAACTTCATTGTTATCTTTTTCAATCCCTACTTTCAATAAAGGTTTTTTATTTAAACTTAAAGCTTTATTATAAAGTTTTTCAATCATTTGTTTGGTAATACTATACTTTTTTTTATCAGTATAATGAACATCTATACAATAATTTTGATACTCTATAGTGGAGGGGGCTTTCACCCCACTCCATATATTTTTAGATACTTTATTCTTCTTCTTTTTCGCTTTCATCTACCACTCTTCTGCTTTTAACTAACTCAATATTATTATATTTCATAACTGCAACAGTATTAGTTCTTAAATTATGTAACAATTTTAACTCTAACAATTGTGTCTTTAATAGCATTTTTTCAAAATTTGAAAGCTCGCTATTATCATTGTCAATAGCATTTTGAATTGTTTCAATTTCGTCATATAAATCTTTATTACTCAACATTTACTTCTCCTCCCTTTTACCAAATTCAATTTTTTCGTCTATTTGTACAAATTCCTTATAATCATCATAAACATTATCACCTAAACATTCAATTCTTACCAATGAAAACTCTTTCTTTAATCCCAACAATAAGTTAGACACCTCCTTTGCACTTTTACATGTTACTAATTGTAATATTTCACCATCTGTTAATGTTACAAGATACCACATATCTTTTTTTAATTCTTCTTTAGTCATTACCATCTCCTTTACTCTCAAATAAACTCATTAAAGCATCGTGTAAAAGTAATTTGACAGCTTCTTCACTTGTTAATTCTCTATTTAGTTTTTTTGAATATTCAATTCTAAGATCATCAGCATCGTTATTGTCTATATTAACTCTAACTTTCATTATTTAAAATATATTGTTTTTTCATAATTATTCATTCTTAACTAATTTTATGTTTCCTTTAAATTTAAAAACTACATATTCCTTTTTTTCTTTATTATAAATATAATCTTCTTCCTTCCTATCCCACAAAAAACAACTAAATTCTCCAGTTTCGTCATTAGCTTCTTGGACTCCTGGTATTGTTTTTTTAGTGTTTAAATCAAGCACATCATAATTTTCAGACTCTTTATTATCCACCTTTAAATACATATTTTCACCTCACTATTTAAAATAATGTTTGTTGGCTAGAATTTGTTATACTGTTAGCGTCCCAGCCCATTGCTAAGAATACTTTTTCAGCTTTACTTACAATATTACGTCTAATCATTTCATCCCAATCAACATTTTTTCTACTTACTATTATTGTATTTGGTAAATAAGCTAACACATTTAATATTTTACCTTTATTATCATATCCCATAGATTTTACATATAAATAATAAAATAACTCTCCTTTTTCAATATTAAAATTTTCATATAATTTTTTAGCATTATTGTAAGCTCTAACAAAAATAGGCTCATGTACATACTCTTTATTTTGAACTTTACAAGGAAATGCTATATCTTCTAAAGGTAATGTTTTTATCCTACTTCTCTCCTCTTTTATCCACTCTTCAACTTTAAATTTGCTCTCTTGGTCTAACATTTTATTTATTAATGCTTCTTGAAAATAAGCTTCATATTTACTACTAGAAGACCTTTTCATTTCAACACCTTTCACTTCAGGCTTTATATCTCCTTTAGGTGTTTCTAATTCTCCTACATACCTACACTTACTCATAATAAATAACTTTCTAAAAATACCTTCATATTCAAATTCAATACTAATATCTTTTTTATTATATTTTTCTAATGCCCAGTTTTGAATAAATTGATTTAATTTATCTGTAAGATTTTCTTCGCTCTCTATAAAAAGAGAATCTGTATCCCAATATACTACTTTATTTCCTAATTCTTCTATTTTATCTCTAGTATATAATAATAAATCTCTAACTAAATAAGTAATACTAGAAGCTACTCTGTTGTCAAATAATCTAAATATCTCTAAACCCATAACTCCAAAAGTACTGTTTACAATACCTTTAATTGCATCATATCTAATTTGTATATCTTTATAATGTACATCATTTATATCTGTATTTCTTAATTCTTGTTTAATATTATTCTTTAATGCTAATATTTTTTCAACTATTTTTGGAGTTAAAGTTCTACTATTCTGTACAAATTTTACTCCATCAACATCAACACCTTTACTGCCTATATTTTGACTATCTAAACAAAAATTAACAATCATGTTTGGGTATGCACTTGTTAAATCATACTTACCAATATTAGACATTGCACCTGTATATACTGCCTCTCTAGTTGCACCTTGGAATGTAC
>Ga0307928_10001223_pt1 | contig 19489 bp, 43 predicted proteins | sample AceLakmetagen232_FD_201815 | JGI IMG/M metagenome (GOLD analysis project Ga0307928, IMG submission 201815) | Saline water microbial communities from Ace Lake, Antarctica - #232 | ecosystem: Environmental > Aquatic > Non-marine Saline and Alkaline > Saline | place: Antarctica: Ace Lake... | reverse complement strand
CTAGTGTTGGAACAACATGAATGGGGTGATAATCCTATATGGTATGCAGTTAACATAAAAAGTTATGGATACAGTTATGATTTAGGAGAGAATGTTCATAAAATTACGGGCTATAGTATAGACCAAGAAGAAGCTAACAAAATAAGAGAGTTTCTTAAGGAGGAATATATGGTAGAATGCCCACACCAAACATTTACTCCTGATACTGAATTCACAGCGGAACGTGTTGGTTGTGATTTGCTTGATGATGAGCTATGCAATATTAATAAATGTACATTTTACTTAGCACAGAAAGAAAAAGATAAAAGTATAGTAAGGTGCGTCTGTGGGTTAACAGTAGAAGTAAACGATGGTGTTGTAACTCATTGTGATTGTGGGCGTGGATATTATGGAAATGGAGATATGGAATAATGGGCATTACGGTTTTCATGCAGCAGAAGGAGAAATGGTGGGGGCGACTTCACTTAGTTACGGTTTCCAGAAAGGAAGCAGAAGAATACGAGAAGCCAACATTAAGAAAAGCGATAAGGAAATGGCAAGAACGAGAGGGCGGCAAATAGATGGAACGTAAACGCCGTAGCCTTTGGGGAGCAATATCCACCAGCGAAAGGGCCGACCTACTCACTGACACCGAGTTCTTGCTGTACCTGCTGATAATCCCCCACTGCTTTACGAGGGAGGATTCCAAGTACCCAACCAACATCGGGTTAAGTACTGAACCAAGTGTGGTTAAGAACTCAACCAACCCTGGTTCTAAGCTAAGAGAAGTAAAGAGAAGTAAAGAGAAGAGAAGTACTGCGCCTACCGGCGATGAGTATTCACCTGAGTTTGAGGAGTTCTGGGAGAAGTATCCACGGAAGCGGGAGAAGCGCAAGGCGGACAAGAACTGGAACACGCTCCTGAAAGCTGGTGTTGACCCCCAGGTGCTAATCCTTTGTGCTGGCAACTATGCCCGTGAGTGTGAGCGGGACAAGGTGGAAATCAAGTTCATCAAGCTACCAGCTACCTTCCTGGGGCCGTCACGTCCTTACGAGGATTGCTTGACGTTCACCAGCGGCGAGAGCGCAACCTGTTCCACCTGTGGACACTGGGAGAAGGGCAAGTGCAAGGAACGCAATGAACCGACACCGGCTGATGGTTACTGCAAGAAGTGGGAAGCGATAGCGAAGGGGGAATGATGGAGGACAAGCCTTGTTTCGACGGTGGCACCGAGCATATAGGCAAGTGCATGGAGGGAACCCTAGATGGGAAAACCGAGTGTACCCACCTAGCAAAAGGCGGCACCTGGGAGGACTGTAGTAGCGGTGGCAAGAGTGAATACCTGGGGTATTACCGCAAATTTGAACTTGATTCGTCGCTCGACTTTACCCTCCGCGACTTCCTTGCCGGTTGCGCGTTGGCGGGACCAGCCAAAGAACCTTCTGCATACCACGGTAGCGACAAGATTATTCTTGCAAGAGAAGCGTATGCCCACGCCGATGCGATGCTCAAAGCAAGGGAGGAATGATGAAGTGTGATGAAAATGGCGGGTGTCCGATGGAGCATGGCGAACTGTGTTCCGCCTTTGGGGGTTTTCTTGATGATGAGGACTGCCACCTAACCCCTGCCGACTTCCCCCGATTGAACGCGATGATACGGGGCGAGTGGCTATGCTCAAAATGTGGATTTGTTAAAGACCCATATTCTTGTGCGGTAGGGCTGGAGCCGTGTGCTTTGTGGCAAGAACGAGAGGAGCAAGCATGAACACCGACGAACGGCGTGAGAAGAACATCGACTACGCGCTGGCGAAGCTGCGGGTGTACGGGGAGTTGAGTGATGTTGGCTTGCGTATCGTTGAAGCGATAGTGGCGGGTGAGTGGCGGTGTGAGATGTGCATCTTGTTTGAGGATTGCAACGCTGACCGCTTGGGCTTTGGCCAAAAGGGGGATTCGTTTGTAGCGTGTGAGTCATGGGGAGAACGAGAGGGTGATGGGGAATGAAGTGTGATGGGTGTCCGATGTATTGCACGGGCTGTAGTTTTATTTCCGAAGATGATGATGGCCCGAACACGATAGAGGTAAGCATACCCCGTCACTGTGCGCAGAATATCCCGCTAGATGACTGCCACCTCACCCCCGCCTCACTAGCCGCTATCGAGAAAGCGATAGAAACAGGTCAACCACTTTACTGCCTCCCGCCATTGCCACGGTCAGACGCAAGGGTTCGGTATGAGTATCGACCCGTTGAGATTGTGCGATTCAGGGGGTTTAACGACAAGCAAGCCACAGGAGAAGGTGACAGCGAATGAGTAGGTTGGGCATGGTGCATCACCGTATCGAGAACGCATCAGAAGCGGAGTGGGAAACGCTAGGCCGTTGGGCAGGTGACGAGGACTTGATGCTGGTGGCGGTGCCGAAGGAAACGTGTGCATCCTGTAACTACTTCCACTTTATTTTCGATGGTGGTTACGGTTGCTTTCATCCTCACTCGCTACCAAAGGATATGCCGAGAAGTCCAAGCGGTTGTGATATGTGGCAACCACGAGAGGGTGATGGGGAATGAACAACGACGGAATGGTTAAGAGTGGCCCACTTAGGGTAAGTGAGGAGTTACTTGCCGAGGTTCGCAAGGTAGGCAGAGAGCGTGACCTTTGGTGCTTGCTGTGGGAGAAGTTTCTGGCAGGGTGCAAACGAAAGGGTGATGAGTGATGGAGTGGAAGTGGTACGGCAGACCGGGACATTTCATCTGCGCTGATAGGTGCCGGATGCACCTCCACACTCACGTTAACGGCTACTGTATCAGCACGGTGGGTGAACTAATCATAGACCCTAACGGCACAGAGTTTGAAACCATAGGCTGTGAACGCCTATATGAAACGATGGTGTTCAAGGAAACCGCAGATGGCGATATCGAGTGTAACGAGTTGGACTTTGAGGGCTACAACGACTTGAGGGCAGCGGAAGAAGGACACATGGATATGTGCCGTAAGTGGGAGGCCCGCCAATGAACGGCCTAACCCTAACCCCCCTGCTACTCGCGTTCGGGATTGCTTGCGCCAGCCTCTACGCGAGAATCGAGAGGCGGCGGTTGTGATGAAAGTCTACCAGGTAACGATGAACTACTTTGACGGCGACCACGACCACGGCTGTTATTGCTCGCCGCTGTTCGCAACGCGAGAGTTAGCCGAAGCGTTTATGGAAGCCGTGAAATCCGCTTGTGGTAATTACGGCTACGAATGGTGGACGTGTGACGATTATGAGGACTTAGAGTTTCTCAGCATACAGGAACTCGAAGTGCTGGACAACTGGAGTAGAAGCCAACTGAAGGTAAGCAAGAAGTACTTGGAGCTTACGTGGCATTGAGAGCGGAGAGGAGGCGGTGACCTACTACGTGCTGTGCTGGTGGATTAACTGGAGGAGGTTGAGATGAGCGTTTGTGATGGGTGTATAGCGGCTGACAAAAGAATGATTTTCGTTGGGGATCATCCCGCTCCTTATTCCGGTATTACCTGCCGCATAACAGGCAAGACATATGCTCATGGTTACAAGCACATATGGCCGTTTCGCAGGGAGGGATCACCTCAGACTTTCCCCGACTCCTGCGACTACGCTCCGATTCTCAAGTTGCTAGTGAGGGCGAAGGAAGTTGACCATCTATACGTTTCAAAGGTGCAAGGTGGCAAGGGTGGCGAGTGGGTCGAGTTCTGGATAAGGAGGCAACGATGAGCGTTCAATGGACCTACATCCCCAACGACAAGCGCGAGGGGTTCTGGTGTCCTCACTGTTGCGAGACACAACACAGCCCGTACTTCACCAGCGCACCGGGACTCCGCAGCGATACGTACCGGGTGTGCCTCCGGTGTGCGAAGGTGTTATCCAGGTGCTATGCAACGGCAACCGCGACCAGTTCCCCACCGCATGAATATCAGGAGTTTGACGCACTCAAAGCAGAGCCGGTAGAGACGGTTGAGAGAGAGGGGTGGTAGGGATGAGGGAAAGACGTTGGTGGCAAGATAGTTACGGGTGGAAGGATTGGTTTTTGGCTGTCTTTATTATACTGTGTATCGTAATTGGTACTTGCCTAATTATAGGCATAGTCATTGGAACTATGTACGCAGTTCAAGGGTGTTTGATTAACAAGGGGCATATTAGCCCACACATTTCCGATGGGTCTTACGAATACCACATTACCAAAATGGAGTTTCCAAGAGAAGAAAAACAGACATTCTATCTAAGAGGTCAAATCGAAGAAAAGGGAAATAGGGACTATACAATCCGTGCGAATAATACATTAGGTGAACAAGCGTGGTCGCAGGGTGTAGACGGGTACATCACTGTGTGGATTAAGAACAACCACATTATCAAGTATCACATAGGAAAGAGGTAAGGTGACGGGAATAGGTAAGTGGCCTGCTCACCAAGGTCTTAAAGTTGTGCCGTTGTGGAGTGGTGAACTTAATTCACGAACCCCCGGCACAACGCTTATCTTTACAATAGGAGAGGGGAATTAAATGAAAAAAGGTAGGTGGTATAAATGTCTTGTGTACAGGGGTGTTTATGGGCTACTATAAGAATAGAAGAAAATGAATTTACCGAATAAAGTTTTTGCTGATGCTAAATGTGACTGGGGCAATTTCGATTGGGGCTACTTTTTCGAATGGGTACAAACAGTTGAAGGTAAACATTGGGTGCTACAAGCCCGTCTTAATGAGTTATGGAAAAAGTTACCGTGGTGGGAAAGAGCATGGGGAACTGTGTATCAGTGGATAGGAAAAATATATGACTGATGATAAAGAAAATAATGACATAACTTGTGACATTCCTCCTGATGACGTATGTGAAGGGTGCGACAATCTTAGTATAGGCGGTAGTGGGTTAACACATTGGTATGAATGTGCTATTGGGTTGACCCCTGAGGAGTGTGAAGGAAGGGATTTATAGCATGACAAAAATAGATGGACTACGTTTATCAATAGTATCTGACCTTAAGAAGTTGTATGCAAATTATAGTAGTAATCTATTGCTTAAAGTAATAGATGATGTTAATACTATGGCTAATTTAGCTTCTAAGAACTTTGAGATAGTTGAATGGAATATAGATGGAGTAGACTATAAAGACTTTGTTTGCACCAATTGTGGTCAGTTGATTAGAAGATACTCTAACATTGAAGGCCCATTACCAGTAGAAAGGAATGATTGATGAAAGCATATAAGTGTGATGTATGTGATACCTATGAAGATGAAAAGACTGAAACTTGTGCTATAGGTAGAGGTTATGGCTCTTTTGACTGTAATAGCACCTTTCAAAGTACCGTTGGACGCTTGAATGGGTCTGTTGCTGATGGAGATGTAGAGTTAGACCTTTGCTATGACTGTTTCCATACTATTTTAGATTTTATAAACACACTTAGGAAAGACCTACAAAAGAAGGAATATGTTAGACCTTTGCTATGACTGTTTCCATACTATTTTAGATTTTATAAACACACTTAGGAAAGACCTACAAAAGAAGGAATATTAAGCATGAGTAACATACTTGATTGGATAGTAGATATCTCTCTAACTGTATTAGTCATAGTAACAGAGCTTATTCTAATAGGTGCTACATTTGGGTTTCCAATATTTCTAGCTATGGAAGTTGATTGGTATTTTATATTCTTTTTGCTTATTTGCTGGCCTTTAGGAATTATACTGGCTTGTCTTGGTATTCAGATTTTTATAGATTAACTATAAAAGGAGAATGAAATGGAAAGTCTTGTTTTTTGCCCTTTATGTGGTGGCTTAAATAAGGAACATGATGATAGGTGTTGGTTTTGGGGTTTTCCAAAAGACCCTTATATGAATAAAGACGTATTACCTTATTATAAGATTCTAATAAAAGGCATTACGCCTAGTATGGAAAAGTTGTTATTGTATCGGCAGGTTTATAAAAACTATGTAGTTGATGAAAGAGTTTCTTGGTTCTTTAATAAGTCACAAGAAATATACGACAAGGCAGTTAACCCTACATCATTTGTTGTTGTAGCAAGACCAGAAAGACATATGGTAAGTGTTTATAATCCTGACCGTCAGCCTTATTGGGTTGCTAAGTGCCTTAGTGGAGAAGTAGAAGCACTTGAAGTAGAAAGGCATAAAACATACAACCTAGATGAGTTTGGAATACTAGTTGAGGATAATACATATAACCTAAGATTAATGAAAAAAGTAAAAATTGATAGTACGTATAAAGCATCATTATTTGAAAAAAGATGGAAACACGGTTACATATGGCAGTTAAACTTTCAGTTGATATTTAGAATAATACAGTACATATTATGGTTATGGGGATTTGGCTTATTAGAAATGAATGAAATAATTAAACTTGTTAACGAAGGAGAAAACTAGTGAAAGTGTGGCCTGTTTCACAATATGTACGTGTTCCAATCAACCCAACGTGTGCAAGCCCAGGTGATGGGGAAGCATGGCCTGTTGCAGCAATATTTACAACTAAAATTGCAGCAGAACATTTTGTAAAAATGAATAAAGATGTAGGATTTTATTGTGTAAATAGTCCCATAGAACTAGACCACGCTCCTTTTAAGCTAAAAGAAAATTACCAATATGGAAGTTATGGTTTGATAGAACGCATAGTAGAAAGGGTGTATAAAGAATGAAATCTTTACAGACCGATACCGTCACTGTTTTTAGTATTGTAGTAGTTTTGGTATTAATAGGCATTTTAATTGGATGGGGGCTTGGTAGAAGTACAACTCCTACAAATAAAGTCGAAGTTGTTGAACCCGTAAATGTTAGAGTAGAGGAAACTAGTCCAGGTATCCAGGAAAGGTTCATGCAAATAGAACGAGATATTAAACTTCTAAATGACATTCTAAATGCGTTTATGACCGAACATGGAGGAGTCTAAATGAGTGAGTTTCTTATATATGGCAGTAACGAGTATCTAAGCGTATTGACAGACACCGATGCAGGTCTACAAATAGGTGATGAAGTTACTTTAAAGGTTACAGGAAAAGTAATGGAGATGAAAACTGATGTTAATATGTTCTATGCTTGTACAGGAAGTTCGCCTGATGCTTTAGACGCGTTAGGGAAACGAAGAATAGCAAGAGTACAAATAGGTTATTTAGAAAGGATACCAAAATGAACTACGGACAGTTAGTTTCTCCTACTGTAACTTGTGCTGTAGCTTGGGATGATAATGGTATTATTATAGCAGAAGGTACAGCTCCTATAGTAAGTAAATTTATAGGGCAACCTATAGATAATCTTAAACAGTGGGCAATGGGTAGACTTGCTGGAATTGTAGTAGCAGATAGCAGACCTAATATCAAAGAAGCCATAACAGAAGCAGTAACTAAGTATGATAAGATTCTAAGAGAGTTGGCTGATAAAAATGACTGATGTAGATTTTTTTGTACAAATGAATAGTTCAGAATTTGATGAATATATGTGTAAGAAATATCCTGATATTTTTAGACATAGAAATGCTCCTATGTCAGAAACTTGTATGTGCTGGGGTTTTGATATTAGAAAAGGATGGTATAGACTACTAGATAAGATGTGTACGTGTCTAAAGAACATTCAAGACGCAACAGGTATAGAAATTATCGCTGTTCAAGTTAAAGAAAAATGGGGAGGTCTTAGATTTTACTGTGACATAGCTTGGCATAGTGAGGATATGGATTGGATAGATAGTTGGTTTAATATCATATATAGTGTTATCAATTCTGCTGAAAAAGAATCTTTTGAGACGTGTGAGGACTGTGGACAACGAGGTTTAGTTAGAAGAAAAGGGTGGATAGTAACCCTTTGTGATGAATGTAATGAGGCAAGAAAGTAATGGATAGATTTATAGATAAACACTGTGAATTGCTTGAAAAAATAGGAATTGGTGTTATTATTACTATTGCTATTCTATTTGATTTATGGGTAGCCCTAGGACCTATTTGGGTCGCTCTTATGGACCATGGAAGATGGGAATATCTATGGTTCCTGTTTGTAACTGTTCCACTTTTTGGGATACCTTTTACTATAGTAGGAGTTTACATATATATTGAGTCAAGGAGGTAGATAATGGGTGAAGGACAGTTTGGAATACCTGGGGTTGTATGGTTACTTTCCTATCTTGTTGGAGCATATTGGTTAGGTCGGTTAATACGAAGGAGTAAAAACTTATGAGTAGAGAAGAAAGAATCTATTGTGATGGGTGCGAAGATGAGATAACAGGACAGGAACGGTGGTGTGTTATAGTACAACTACCTGGACTAAAAATTGAAAACGCCCCATACGCTACACCAGGTAATAAAAGAAGGGTTACATTAGACATTTGTGAAAAATGTTATTTAGCTGATTTCGAAAGGTATGAAGGTAAAGGTAAACCAACTCCTATACCTACGCTCAAACCGTATCAATTTTCAGTACCGTGTGGGACTGATTGTATATCATCAGAGCCGTATATATCATATTAGCGTTAAAGATGACCACGTTTAGACGACAGAAGATAGCAAGCTCAGTATGTTCAGGATGCACTCGTATGAAATGGGGAAGATGGACACAGCCTCCAATGTTTCCACATAACCGTCTAACGTGTAAAGGTTTGTTTGATGTTGACATAGAGCGGGGTGAGAACGTTGCTTATGCTGAATTACCCGTTACGTGTCCGTGGAAAGGCAAGGTATGTAGAAAATGTGGTACAATATTGGACTAAAAAAAGTTGGAATTTTTTATAAAAAACACTTGACATTTCAAGTTTTTTGTGGTATAATTGGTATAGAAAGAGTAAAAGTACGTTATACTTTAATAGAGACGGGCATAATAGCCCTGAAACCGCTTAATAAGGGGTGCAAACGTGACATTCGAAACGATTTGGAGGCTAAAACAAGCCAATATGGTTGATATATGCCTCACATCGCGCTGTTTAGGCACGAGTTATGAGTTTTTGACTCATAGCAACCCCGAACAGCAAGAGGTAGGGGGTTTCTAGGGTAAGTTCGGTTTTTCTAAACTGAATAAAAGCCTTGAAACCGCCAAAAGGCGGTTTTTTTGTGGGTCGGTGGTGTAGTTAGGAAGCATCTTAGTCTCCAAAACTAAGGACGGAGGTTCAAATCCTCCCCGACCTGCCATAAGGAGGTATAACTCAATAGGCAGAGTAACGGACTTTTAATCCGTCAACCAGGGTTCGAACCCCTGTGCCTCCACCATAATTTTGTACCTTGAAAAATTTAGTAAGTGGCGTAGGTGAGAGTTACTTCTATAGTTCAACTCTATATTCCCCCACCTCGCGGGGGAACGCCCAATTGGGGGCACTCAGCTCTGACCGCATATCCCCTTACTACATAAGGTTTAGCAAGTGGCGTAGAGAAGAGTTACTTCAAAAGAAAAAACACTTGCCTTTAAGCGAGAGATGTTGGTTCAAATCCAACTGCGCTCTTTATAGAGCGTGTAGTTAATTAGGCTCTTTTTGCTTTTACTCTTGCTATATATTTTCAGGTGACGTAGAATAGAGATACTTCTATATCTGTTACTCAAACTGATGGCAAAAAGACTCTATCCGATTGTCTCCCTGAATATGGGACGGTAGTTTAGCGGTAAAACGCTCGACCGATAATCGAGAAAGCGAAGGTTCGAATCCCTCTCGTCCCACCAAAGCGCGGTAGTCTAGTCAGGTTAGGATACAAGACTTTCAATCTTGTGACGCGAGTTCGAATCTCGTCCGCGCTACCAAGGCCCTGTAGTGTAAATGGTCAACACACCTGCCTGTCACGTAGGAGATTGCCAGTTCGAGTCTGGTCAGGGTCGCCACGCCCCCGTAGTCTAGTGGATAAGGCACTGGGTTTCTACCCCAGAGACGATGGTTCGATTCCTTCCGGGGGTGCCAGAAGATAACTAGTAAGTAAATCTTACTATAAATCCTAGGTAGATAGAGAGGTACGGCTATCATCAAAGTGCTTAGGTGTCAGAGAGAGGAAAGACAGGCTTGAAGCTAGTATAGAGACTGTTCCGTGATTCTCTCTGATTGACCCATAAGCCCCTATAGCTCAGTGGATAGAGCGATTGGCTACGAACCAATGTGCGCGGGTTCGAATCCTGCTAGGGGTGCCAGAATATAAAGGAGTAACAATATAAATGTGCCTCTGTAAGTTAATGGTAAACTGCGACTTTTGTAAAGTTGTTATGTCAGTTCGATTCTGTCCAGAGGCTCCATAAGGGCATATAGTTTATGTTGGTTAGAACACTCCCCTCATAAGGGAGAGGCCGTAGGTTCGATTCCTACTATGCCCACCAAGGGACGGGAAGCCTAGATGGAGGTTTTAACGTAGTAGTTCTGGAAGGAACGCCACGATTAACTATGTTAAGGGGTTCGAATCCTCTCCCCTTCCGCCCAAGGCAAAGTGGCGAAGTGGGTTAACGCAACAGTTTGCAAAACTGTCATTCGTCGGTTCGAATCCGACCTTTGCCTCCATAGGGGGTATTGAGGAACGGGAAATCCTCAGCTGTCTGTAAAACAGCCGCCATGTGCTTTTGAAGGTTCGAATCCTTCTACCCCCACCAGATAAGAAAGGAATGCTATGTCAAGCCTAGTACTGAATGCAAGCTATGAGCCATTAACATTTGTTAATGTACAAAGAGCATTAAAACTTGTAGTAACTGGAAAAGCTATGGTAATTGAATCTGATGAAGCTAAAACGTTTCGTTCAGAATCGCTAGAAATAGCTTACCCAAAAGTAATTAGGCTCATGGTATTCGTTGAAATACCAAGACAGATACGTAAGAGAGTTAGTAGAAAGATGGTAATGGCAAGAGATAAGTACACTTGTCAGTATTGTGGAAGACACCGTTCTAGCTTTAGGAAAAGAGAACGTCTAACAATAGAACACGTTAAGCCAAAGTCTAAAGGTGGTAAGACAACGTGGGATAACATAGTTGCAGCTTGTAACACATGTAACGCAAGAAAGGGAGGCAAACTTCCTTACGAGGTACATATGTATCCTAAACACCCTCCAAGGGAACCTCGTTACCTTGCGGTTGTTTTACTGGAGAAGGCAGATGATAGTCAACGTGTGTGGATTGAGAAATGGTGTTAAATAAATGAAAAATGGTCCTTATGAACTAGTTATAGCTCCTGAAAATTGGCAAGGAGAACTATATAGAAAAAGGTATTGTTACGAACACCATTTAGTGTATTGGCAAAATACAGGATTACTCGTGGAAAAAGGAAAAGTTATTCATCATAAGAATGGTGATAGACGAGACAATATATTTGAAAACCTAGAAATAATGAGTATTGCTAAACATAACAGATTCCATAAGAAAACTGAAAAGGTTACAGTACAATGTGCTTTTTGTGGAAAACAAACAGAAAAGTTAGCAAGAGAGTTTAGATACAAAGTAAAACACGGACAAACAGATTTTTACTGTAATCGTTCATGTATGGCAAGGGACTTTGGTAGAGGGAGAGGAAAATATAATAAGTTAGATACCGCTCCTCGATAGTTTAGTGGTAAAACGCAGGACTGTTAATCCTGATACCCTAGTTCGAATCTAGGTCGGGGAGCCAAGGGGCCGTAGTACAACGGGAGTACAGCTGGTTTGCACCCAGCCAATGAGGGTTCGATTCCCTCCGGTTCCACCAAAATATAATAGGTACTTAAGGTACCGTTAAGTGTGTCGGTAGTGTAATGGAAGCACGACAGGTTGTGTCCCTGTTAGTGGGGGTTCGAATCCCCTCCGACACCCCATACTAAAGGGGTATATATGGCGTTGTACAGGTCGGGTTGCGGTGGTCGTGGTTGGTGGGGGCACCTTGAGAAATGGCGTTCTCACAACAAGCCTAACGCATACGGGCGTAGGGCTGTAAGAAAAGGACTAAAGCGATGTGACCGTCAGTACACACGTAAAGCGTTAAAGGAGTATGAAGGAAGAAGATAATTATTCGGTGCGCGGTGGAGCAGCGGTCAGCTCGCCAGCCTCATAAGCTGAAGGTCGTGGGTTCGAATCCCACCCGCGCTACCAACCTCCTATAGCTTAACTGGACAAAGCAGTCGGCTCTTAACCGAAAGATTGTAGGTTCGAGTCCTACTAGGAGGACCAAGCGACTATAGCTCAATAGGTAGAGTAAGAGCCTTCCAAGCTTTTGATTTCGGTTCGAGCCCGAATAGTCGCTCCAAAGCTGGGGTAGTTTAATGGTAGAACACTTGCTTGGTAAGCAGGAAACGAGAGTTCGATTCTCTCCCTTAGCTCCATACGGGGTGTAGCTCAGCCAGGACTAGAGCGCACGGTTTGGGTCCGTGAGGTCGCAGGTTCAAATCCTGTCACCCCGACCAGAATTTAATACGGAGGGACCGTCATTGGTGAGATAAGCGGTCTTGAAAACCGTGGCGTGAGAGCGTCTGAGGGTTCAAATCCTTCTCCCTCCGCCAAATATATGCAGGATAGTTTAGCGGTAGAACGCTGGACTCTGAATCCAGTAGCGATGGTTCGAATCCATCTCCTGCAGCCATATTCAGGGTAGTGTAATGGTAGCACAAGAGACTTTGAATCTCTTAGTGAAGGTTCGAGCCCTTCCCCTGAAGCCATAGGCTCCATCGTCTAGTCTGGTCAGGACGTTGCCCTCTCAAGGCAGAGACGTGGGTTCGAATCCCGCTGGAGCTACCATAAGGTAGAGTGGCAGAGTCTGGCTTATTGCGCTCGACTGCTAATCGAGTAGGCCTGAGAAAAGGTCTCGTAGGTTCGAATCCTACCTCTACCGCCAAAGGCTCGTTAGCTTAGGAGGTTAGAGCGTCTGGTTGAAGCCCAGAAGACTCCTGTTCGACTCAGGGACGAGCCACCATAAGGCTGAGTGGTGGAATGGAATACACGCAGGTCTCAAAAACCTGTGGCTTAACAGCCGTGAGGGTTCGAATCCCTCCTCAGCTACCAAGCTAGTGTAGTTTAATAGGCAAAACAGAAGTTTCGTAAGCTTCAGACGAGGGTTCAAATCCCTCCGCTAGCTCCATAGGCGAGTAACTCAGTCTGGACAGAGTGCCGTGTTTACACCGCGGAAGTCGAGAGTTCGAATCTCTCCTCGCCTACCATGCGGGAGTGGTGGAATAGGAAGACACGCAGGGTTTAGGCCCCTGTGCCTTTAGCAAGGTGTGAGAGTTCAAATCTCTCCTCCCGTACCAAAAATAACGGGCTAAATAATGACCCGATTAGATATATTAAACAGGTCTTATCACTGAAAAGAGGAGCGATAATGACACTTACCGATGCAAGAAAGAAAATAGAAGATGCTGGTGGAAATTGGGAAGTATTCTGCAAGTGGATGAATGGACAGACCTGCGGGTTTGACCCTGCTACTAAAGAAATACTCCCATATGATTGGGACGTAGATAGGTTCATAAAGTATAAGTGTAATCCTGCGAATGAGCCTATAGAGGAATGGGATTAATCTTGTGGGGTTGTGGCGGAACAGGTAGACGCGCCTGACTTAAAATCAGGTGTCTTAAATGGCGTGTGGGTTCGAGTCCCACCTTCCCCACCACTTGACATTTACTGCTATATGTGATATAATAGAAGAAATGGAAAGGAGGGGTGTATGAGTAATGATAGAGAACAACGGAGAGCGATTGACAAGAAAAGAAGACAAGCGGTTCGCCAAAGAATTAAGGATATTAAGGACGTAAGTTCCTGTGTTTTTTGTGGCGAAGGATATCCAGCTTGTTTAGAGTTCCATCACAAGAATCCTCTTGAGAAGGAAATAGCGATTAGTAATATTGTTCAATCTCGCTCTATACAGACGCTTAACAAAGAGCTGGAGAAGTGTGTAGTGCTTTGTGGCAACTGTCACAGAAAGCTTCACGATATAATTGATTTAGATGGGCTAAAAGACTTGACAAAGAAGTAGACTTGTGGTATAATAGACTTAGAGTTTAAGTCAGTGGTGCTAAAGCCGTTCCTCTAACGTATCGTTCTAGATACAGGCTCCTACTATATTTCCCCAGTAGGAGCCTTGTTGTTTTTGTTGTTGTATGTTACTTCCATATTTCGTTATATATACAAAGTGGTAAAGGAGGGGTACCGTGTACCAATTATGCGAAGGCTGTCCATGCCAAAAGGTAACTCGAATACGTAAAGTAAAGAGTACATATTTCCGCGCAACTTGTGGTCTCGGTCTTTCTCCTATGAATAAAAGTAGATGTTTTTGGGGCTGGCTTCTTAGAGAGGTAAGGGAATGGCACACCCATGAAGCCAAAATGAGAGGCAAAGAAAAAGGAAGGCTCCCTTAATTTTTTATGGCTAGAAAAATATATTGTAATAGATGCCCCTACGAAAGAAAAACACCCATAGAGAGAACAAACTACCTTGGCCTTGCATACCATTATACGTGCGCGCTAGGGTTCCAATATAACAAACCTAACTGCAGGATAGGTCACTTCTTGAACTACATTCAAAGGAGGAAAGGTATAAGGGGAAAGCCATAAAGTTTAACTTTCTCTCTGTTATCTTATTCTGGATTCCTGCAGTATTGAGCGTACTTATTTTTGCAGGCATTTTAGCCAATGTTATTAGACGTAGTAAATTATACTACAACTTATCCTTAGTGTACCATTATATAATAACTCATAAGATAAGAAAGAAGATATAATAGTATAGAGTAGTAACAAGCCCGTAAGGGCTTTTCTTTTTGTCATCTCACTTTGAGTTGTATTTTAATCCCCAATATATTTTATTACCCCCTTACCCCGATACAGAGCAGAAATCTTGATTGGAGATTGAATAAGTGTGTTACAGACAGACGGACAACTTTGTTGTCCATTTCGGTACAATCGACGTGTTAAGGAAGGGACAATTTTATTAATCAAAATTGGACAAGAAAAGAGTCCAAAGATGGATACAATACTGTACCCCATTTATCCCCCATATGGGGGATGTGGATTGGATAGTACTATTGATATAATAGTCATAGACCGAAAGACAGAAAAACGGAACGGGGGTGAGAGAGAATGAAAGCGAAAGCACCAACAAGCCCAACGGGTGGCACGAAGCCACGTGGGCGACGTGGGCACGTTATTACGGGTGAAGTCGATTGCCGAGCAGATTGTGTATCACAATTGTATCGGCAACACGGCGGCTCCCAACGTGATTTGCTAAATACGTCGTTGCACTTTATCGGCAGTCGGCTACACTTTGATGGCGATGTTTTCACTTTGGCGCAGATATGGAATTTGCTTAATACGGAAGCCCGTGTTGAAGTCAAAGTAAAATATCCTGTTGAAACCGCCGGATTGCCGGACACGGGCGACGTCCCCGTGGTGACGGAATAAACGACAACGTGGGAAGAAAGGAGTCCCCCCATCGGGGGGACTCCCACGCGCCCCAACATATCTGCAAGACCAATCCATAGCACCCGGCCTGGCGCTAGCCAACATATTGGACACCACTCCGAATCTCATCAGACTAGCCCGAATCGCTATCAATTTTGCTATCCAATACCTCGCGCAATCTCATCCCCAGACTAGCAAAGATAGCTAGAAATTTTGGCTAGCCAAGTTATTGGATACATCATTCATTGGTATTGCTTATTGGCTAGTACTCTCCGAGTATCAGACAGACGCGTGGAGTGGTGCTAGCCAAGTAATATGCTAGCGTCTACGCCGGGGGCTATCCAACATCTCTCCATATCGCTAGCCTATTAATAGCACAGACAGCCGGGCTGTCGTGTTCCTATCAGAAAGTTAGCGCTAGCCTCTATTGACACATAGCACGTTGTATGGTATGATTGTATTGTAGATATGGCAAGAGCGAGGAGAGGAGCTAGCGATGGTCTGCAAGTATATGTTCCGCATTGGTCCTGGCGTCTATCATAGGAGGTTCCGCTTGCCGTTTGATAGGAGTCTGCTATACGGCGAGACTATGAAGCGTACCAGCGATGGGCTAGGGTATCAGCTGGCAAGCAAGCGTAGTCTACGTATAGTCAAAGCACTACCACAGTGGGTAGGAAGGGAGCAATACTAATGGCTTGGTCACAGATGTTGGGAGAGATGATAGCACTACTGCTGTTCTTCGGGCTATGGGCAGCGCTAGGAGCCGTGTGGTTGAGAGTAACCAGGAGGTGGGATAGGTGAAGAAGCGATGGTGGACGATAGTGCTTGCCTGGTACTACGTGATATACCGTGACATAGTAGCGTAGATAGAGCCCGGCGCTAGCACCCGGCACAGGCCGGGGGGATAGGCTAGCCAACATCTATGCTATCAACCACTCCTAGTGAGACTGCGCTAGCCAAGATGTTGAGTAGTTTTTTCGGCTATGTAGAGATGCTTGGGCGGAGCTAGCCAAGATGTTGTAATGAACTGTGCTATCCATAGGAGCTAGACATAGCAGACAGCAAGGATATGCCTTGTAAAAAATGGTCTAGCAAACCTTGACATTTGGGACGCTATCTGATAGGATAGTAGTATAGCAAGAAGATAGACAAGCGAGCTAGGAGGTGCAAGATGATTCGCGAGGTAGATGGACAGGAATGTTATTGCGCTGGGGGCTATAAGCCCGTGCCAGTGTACAAGCAAGTGCTTCGTTCTAGCTGTCACGGCCAGGCGATGACACAGGAGATGCGCGAGGAAGAAGTAGAGATACTTTGCTCGACAAAGACGCGCGTAAAGAAGACTTGGACGGGGCGCTGGATATGTAACGCGTGTGCGGAGATATGCGAAACGTATAGCATAACTGTAATGCGGAAAGACCCATACGTGGCGCTAGGAATCTTCCAGTGCGTGAGCGAGTTCGAAGGCTTGGTCAAGCCTGGCATTCATTACCCAGACACATCAGATATGAAGTGTCGCGAGTGTGGCGACCAGACGCTTCCGCTATTCTACGACACAAGGACTGTTGGCTACTACAACTCCTTGAAGCGTTCCAAGCTTCTCACCTTTCACGCTTGCAATAGCGTGGAGAAAGCACGGGAGCTAGGTTGCCCACATAGCGAAACGTGCAGGTTGAACAACCCAGAGCGGACCACTTGGGGCAAAGCCCAGGAAATCCACTATGACTCTTACACGCACATATCGCAATGCCCACCGCTAGTAAAGAAACCCAAGACAGTCGCCAAGGGCTACATCCAGAAGTCTGACATAGCAAAGAAGCGAGAAGAATGTCGCGACAGTCTGCAAGACGCTTTGAAAGGAATGTTCGATTCGGACGACAAGGAGGTGGAGTAGGATGGGGATAGGAAAAATGCCAGTGGGCGACCCAGGGCCAATGGTAGCAATGGAACTGGAAGAATACATATGCCCAAAGATGGAGAAGAAGGTAGGAGATGTGATAGACCTGATGGCTATGGGACTTTACAAGATAGTCGATATAGCACGTTGGGATAGCAACATTGCTGGCTTGTACAGATACAAGATTGAAAGGGTTGGTGAGTAGGATGGGAGCCAAGAAGGGTGACAGCTTCACGATGAAAGTCGGCGTGGCTAGTGACAAAGACCAGGTTCCGAGCAAGGAAGCGTTCAAGCACGGACACGAGATACTTGAGAGGCTCGAAGCCGAGGACGAAGCACGGTCAAAGCCCAAGAAGAAAGCTGGCAAGGGTGCTAGCGGAGTCTCACGCCAGCAAGTCGCCAAGAGTACAATGCGCGAAATGCTCAAGGGAATGCTCAAGGGGGGTGAATAGTAATGGAACAATCATATACCGAGCAACACGCCCAGGACAGCGATACATCTCGTCGGCAAGTTCAAGAGCCTAGCGAGCAGTATGTACCTCACCCAGGACCGTCCGAGCACGCTCTCTGGCTTGCAAACCAGGTAGAGAGGTTGCACAGGGAGCTAGACAAGTCAGTGAGGAGATGTGACTAGTGGATAACCGCAAGTTTATGCAATGGGCAATTGGCGATATGCTGTATAGGAAGTGGCTAGCAGACCGCAATATGTCTGACAGTTCAGCGACGAGAGTGCTGTACAGGATAGAACACAAGGCATTGAACGAGTGGGTAGTATTGCTTATGCAAATAGACGGTACGCTAGATGAAGATGACATCAGACGACTCAATGAAGAATGATAGGAGGTGTGATATGTATCCCCGCTAGATAGAGCCGATAAAGGCAACACTAGCTCCTGGCTATCGCCGGGGGCTAGTGAGACTCGTGCTAGCCAAGACCTGGGCAATTTATATGCTAGCGTAGAAAGAGACAGACAGAAGCTATCCAAGATATCGGCTAGGAATCTTCTAGCAAAGCGAAACGCCTAGCGGCAATCACTAGACGCTCTACTCCAGCAGCTGTTCCAGTAGGGACACTCTAGGCGGCCTATCCTAGAATCAAGACTAGGGGTCGTTGGACTACACGGGCTAGCGTGAAGCCCCTAGTCAGACTGCTATTCCTTTGCAATAGTTTTTCAACTGGCACTCCCACCTCGTACCTTTGCCAGCCACGGCTCCAGCGTCTGCCCAAGAGTGCAATCCAGCTTCTCTGGGTATCTACCCATCCTATCACTATTAGCGAGGAGGTGATACAGGCCGCAAACAATAGGGAGCGGTGCCAGGGGCTCTACCAGGGGCGATGACTGGAATCGTATCCCAGGCTTACCCCCAGCACCAATCCTATTCTACTCTCTATGATATTGTAACCCGTTTGCTAGCAAGTCTACTGGGTCTTGGTAGAACCGCAGTAGGCGTTGTGTAGCTCACTGACAGCAGCTTCCGCGAGCGCGACATTTGACATTATCTTGCCATCTGCGCGCGCCTTGTCGCGAATCTCCTCCAGCTCCACGCGCGACTCTTCCGAGAGTTCCGCCGCGAACACAAAGCCTCGCTTTCCGCCCTGGCGGGAAGACTTGGCTGGCTTCAGGATATCACCAGACACCATTATTGCATAACCTCCTCTCCATTTCCGCGAGTCGTGACTGTTGCTCCAACCCCAGCCACGGTCATAGGCTTCGTACCCAGGTTACGTACCATACACACTCCAATCTGTTGTGCTATGCTCTGTCCTTGCATCGTTCCCATCTCTTTCTGCTATCCCGTTTCCCCTTCCATACTAATAGTCGCACGGAATATGGCTAGTGTCAAGTGAATCTTTTAACTATCTTTCTGCTAGCACTTCTCTAGCCCCGGCTCCCAGCCCCCGCCCTAGAGTGAGACGTCGCTAGCCAACAACTTGCCAGTTTTATACAGCTAGCCAACATATTGGCTGGTAAGGCTCTATCATTAGACTAGCGGAAGGTGCTACATATGTTATAGGAATGCTCTAGAACAATTGATTGAAAAGCCCTAGAACAGAGGGTAGACATAATCATTGTAATGCTAATAGGAGTGGTTCTAGAAGGATATTGCAAATATCCTCAATAAAAAGGATAATCTTATTCCTAGGGTAAAGGGTTAGACGGAACCAAGTTGCGTTATAAAAATGGAGTTAACAATACTTAACAATACACTACAGAAGGATACATTCACAGTGTGGTGAGTACAAACCTTCTATAATCAAGGGCAGATAGCACTTATAGTAGTGTGTTCTTAACAGGGTATATATGATTTCC
>Ga0307928_10001222_pt1 | contig 19501 bp, 31 predicted proteins | sample AceLakmetagen232_FD_201815 | JGI IMG/M metagenome (GOLD analysis project Ga0307928, IMG submission 201815) | Saline water microbial communities from Ace Lake, Antarctica - #232 | ecosystem: Environmental > Aquatic > Non-marine Saline and Alkaline > Saline | place: Antarctica: Ace Lake... | reverse complement strand
GATGAAGAGAATCGTAAAACGTTGAAGCGTCGCAGATATAAAACCATCACAGGCGAAAAGGATCTTATCAAGATTGCTGCAAAGATTGAGAAATTCGACAAGAAGAATGCTACTGTTGAGGAAGTCGTTTAATGGCACTCGTCGAGACATACGTCGATCCAGACGCGACTGGTACTGGTACTGGTGTAGACTGGACGAACGCATATACTTCGCTCAATGCGTGGGAAGCTGCGGAGCAGACGGACCTTGTGGCTGATGGAAATAATCACACTGTTCATCTTCGTTCTTCTGCTGGTGGGGATGATACTACTGCTGTGACGATAACTGGATGGACTACGGATGCAACTCATCTTATCACTGTGACGCAGGATGACTTTCCTGCCGACGGTGTTCTGGATGAGACGAAATATTTATTGTTTAATAATGATGCGAGGCCCAGAACCCTCGACATTCAGAATGAGTTTGTTAATATTGATAAGTTACAACTTAAAACGGTTGCTGCGGGTACAGCATCTCGAACTCTTAACTACAAGGGTACAGGATCGCAGAATCTTAATATGTCTAAGTGCATTCTGTTCGGTTCAGGCTTGCCAGCGTATGCTCTGATTTATGACACCAACGGTATTGTGAGTGTTGTCAATGCTATAATCACAGGTCACGGTGTTGGTGTGCTGCCCTACAGTGCTACGACTGGTATGTTTAATGCTACTGTGTATGGGTGCACAACTGGCATTGCACAAGGCTCAGGTACTGTCACTGCAACAAACTGTGCAGTGGGAAATAACACAGACGACTTCTCGGGTACAATAACAGTCGACCACTGCTGTTCCGATGACGGAGACGGAACAAACGCACAAGGCCCGCTTAGTGGATCATGGGCAAACGAATTTACCGACGCTGCAAACGGTGACTTCAGTTTAGTGTCTGGTGGTAATTGTATAGACAATGGAACAAATACCGGAGCACCATCAGAAGACATAATCGGAACAGCAAGGCCTCAAAACGTAACAACTGACATTGGGGCGTATGAATTTTTGGCATCAACAGGAATAGTAATCTTAAGACGTAGACGGAGTGCATAATGTCTCAAGCATTACAACTCAGAAAATATGGCGTTGAGTTCACAGTTGATTTTGAATTATACGAAGTCGACGGTGTGAACCTCAGAACTGATTGGACTCCTGCTGCTACTGACTGTGAAGTCATGAAGGACGGCGGAGCCAGTACCCAATGCACCAATACAGCCACGGATGAGGGCTCTACATACTCAATTGTAATCACAGCGACAGAAGCAGAGGCAGCACGTCTTGTGATTAAAGTTGTAGACGCTGCAACAAAGGCGTTCTTGGACAAGGTAATTATCGTCGAGACTTATGGTAATGCCTCTGCACAGCACGCATTTGATCTTGATACTGCCACACAAAAGGTTGATATTGAGACAATAAAAACAAAGGCGATAACTGCTGCTGCTGCTATAACAATCAACCCATCTGTAGGTGCAGCAAGTATTGTCCCGACTAACACACAGTTTGAGGCGAGATCACTACCATCTGATGGCTATGTGGTTGTTGGTGATACAATCGCTGGAGCGACAACAGTAGGAAGTGTGACGACTAAGACAGGATACGTCCTAGCATCAACAGGATTAGACTCAGTAGTCATGGAGGATCTGGCTGCTGTGCCTGGTGTGACGGCTTCGATCAAAGCTGCTATCAACTGGGTATACAATATTTGCCGGAATGAGCAGATCACTAACAAGACTGATCTAGAGATCAAGGTCAAGAACGACGCAGGGACGATTATTGCAGAGGCCGATATTAGTGACGACGGGACATCCTTTACCCGTGGTAAGTTTGGGACACCAGATTAATGTTTGATACTGTAAATGACAGATCTGGAGCACAAGGCACATTCATTCTCCCGTTGATGCCAGAACCTGATGTGCTTGGCTTATCCCAGGCAGACAGGCAACAAGTTCAGGGTGTGTACCCTGGTATCTTACCCGACGTTGGTGGTACGGGGTTCTTGTTCTGGTTACTGCATCACCATTATCATGATAAGGAGTAAATCATGTTCATCTGCGCTAACACAGATACAACAATTAAACTCGGACCGGTAACAGACAAGTCTGGTAAGGCTTTCAATCGCAAACGGTTGTTCCACAAAGAAGTGCTGTTTAGCATCAACGCGGGATCTCTGGCAAACTTCGCTTCTCAGCAAGACATCCCTGCGGACCTGGATGGGTATTACAATCTAAAGCTCCCACCCCTGACGCCTGGAAACTTAATGATCATCGTTCAGTTGGATGGCCACCCCGAGCAGGCCTTCCACTACACTGTTCTTTCTAAGCATGGCTATGGTCGCATGTTCTCTAACGAGATACAGTCTGTCAATGCTGTCAATGTGCCGATTGAGAATGGTTATGTCAAAACTGATCCGAATCTAATCGTAGGGGTTGACTTTGAGAAGTGCCTGAACTTGGATGCCAAGCTGGTCATGCCTAACACCTTCCTGGGGGGCGTGGGAAAGGTCGCATCTCCGCATATCACTGATTTGAGTCCGGTGGTATCAGCGATCAGGGATCATGCGAAAGACACAGACACACGCATAGAGCGATTGCGTGTCGGTATTAACTCTCTTGGCGAGTATCTGGAGAAGCTAGATCCCATAGGTGAGAACCAAAGAACCACGATCAATTACATGAAAGAGTTGCTGGCTCATACTCAAGAGCTGGCCGGGGCCGTCAAAGTCCTGGACACACGCACCATATCGGATCAGCTCGTAGACATCATAAAGCGTTTGTGCAGTGCAGCGGACTTTGCACAGCAAGCCAAGCTTACAATTGATGATATCGATAAGTCCATAGGTAGTGCTGTTGAAGACTTGCCTGATATGGAAAACATCTCAGCCATTATAACGAGTTTAGTGGCCATATCAGAAAGGGTTGCCGCCTTAAAGATCCCCACAGTCGAAGAGATCACTGGTGGTGGGCCCCTGGACACAAAGGATGGCCGTATGCGGCTTGTAAATGGTACAGGGGAAGGTGAGATCGAGCTGGAAGAAGGCTTGGTCCATGCCTCCGACGTTAAGCACAAATCTGGATACCGTCTGGCCAAGGATGGCCTTGGCAGTATCACAGCCTGCCTTGAGAATTGTATAAGAGATGAGTGCCAGAAGCTGCAGCCGCCGGCACCAAAGAACGTAGCCCAACAGCATCATCATGGTTGACACTAACACAGAGAAGACATGAACACTGAAGGCATCGGCCTCTTAGCGGCCATTGATTACTTGTTACCGAAAGATAAGTCCGGGTTGAATGTGACTATCATAGCCAACCCGGGCCCATTCCCTCAAGGGCTTCCCCCGAGCGTATCGACCGTGCAGTATGTCGGTATCACAAAGCACCTTGTCCTTGCCCTGCTCGATCGCAAGTGGATGGAGTCTGGCTTGATTGGGTTCTCTGCTGATATGCCGTATGACCTCATGGGTGAGCAGATCAAGTGGGTGGGCGCTGTGGAGTGTCTGCCTTGCAGGAGTCGGAGTTTCAAGTATGAGTTGCCTGACATCTTCATCAGGAGTGCTGAAGCGATCATAGGGGATACGGGTGACTTGGTTCTACCTGGTCTGCTGAGCAGTATCAATGGAGTCATCACGGGCAATCAATATTACTTCATTGAGATCCCTGCCTTAACGAGGGAGGTTCTTTTGCAGATCGATGAAGTTGTTATTATGAGGCGAAGAAAAAAGACAAGGGCCCATTGGTATAGGCCCTTAGTGATCAATCGTTTCGGGGATATTAAAGCTTACGTCAATCGCTATAAGGCGAGAACTTACAAGACGCGGGGTTAAGGAGTCGTTCCAGGGTATCAATCAACCTCCTTATCTGCCCAGCTCGCGAATGTCTGAATCCCACACGTAGCCTCTTTGCCAATGTTCACTCGGACACCTTCCTTGTAGACGATCTTATAATGCACAACACCTTCGTCGCTGATGTCCGTGACCTGCTTGTGGATCTTGCCAGATGCGTTGCTGTACGTCTTGTAGTTGATTTGTCCACATTTCATTTTCGATCTTCCTTAATCAGTTTCAATCCACGCCCCTTGTGAAGTGGGCGACACTTATTTGTCAACGAAGCGGGCCCTGGCTGGAATTGATGACCAGAGCCCGCCATTAAAAAAGCTATTCCTTAACGTGACCATCCTGAATAAAGATCGAACACTGATCCGGATCCCCAGTCACGACGGTCCCGATCAACTGCACACCGTTCTCAACGCCCCATGTATCGAGCTTGCCGCGTTCCACAGGGTCCATACTTTCCAAGCCATCGACAAGGACGAAGTTGCAGCCCTTGTTCGTGGCCGATCCCATTTCAATAGCAACGATGAGTTCTTCCACGCCGGCTAAGCAGTCCCAGGCCTTGCCTTTGTACAGGACCTGGCCGGATTCTAGAGTGATGTCTGGGTTCTCGATCTCACCCAGCTCGGTTACGGCGTTGTTCTTCTTCTGGATAACGTCATTCAAGTCGTCTTGTGTATCCGATGCGGTCTGCTCAGCCTCTTTAAAAGAGCAAACAAGGGCGTCGTAGTCTGTTTGCGTCTTGATCAGGATTGCTCGGTCAGTGTTGGTCTTGTTGGCTGCGGCCATCTTGGTATTCATGGGGTCAAGGTTGATGGGTTCAGGAAGGGGCTTCCAGGACGTGATCACGGCATCCCTCATGAGAAGGTTGTTCCGGTGTGCTTTAAGATCTGCTTCCAGTTCCTCAATGGTGTCAGAAAGCGTTTGCTGGTTCCTCTTGAATTCGTCTTGGTCATGCTTCTTTTGTGTCCGGTCGTCGTTGTCTTGGTTCGCCTTCTGGATTTGAGCAGACAACTTGACGATATCTACCTCGTCAGGGATCTTCACGTCCTTGCCTGGCTCGACTGCTTCAGCCAGAACAACCTTGGCCTTGTCCATGATACCATTGGCCACTGTCCGGGCAGTGTATGCCGTCTTACGCTCAGCCTCAATCGTCTCAAGCAACTCGCCAATGCCCATGGCCAGGACAGCGATCTTGTACTTGTCCGTGGCGTTGGCGTTGATGAACGGACGCAAATCCGTGGCGAAACTGGAAACTGCATTCCCGAATAACGTGATGCCGCCTTTCTTTCCTTCTGGATCTGTAACCTCCACGGTGCCATTCTTGCCGTGGATGCGGACCTTGTAGCCGTTGGTCGTGGTTATCTCCCCACTGGCAATGTCTCCTGGGCCCCCGCTATCATTGTGCAGATCGGACGGCAGAAACTTTTTGCCCATGAATGCTAGTTGGATCAGGGTTAGGGCTGATGTTTTACCCTGCCTGTTCATGCCCCCAAGCGTGGTCAGTCCTGCTGCCTTGGGATCGAAGCGGACACACTTGATTCTCTTGAAATTCTGGGCGTCTACGCTGGCGATTGTCAAGCCTGCGTCTGCTTTGGTTTGTTTTGACATTTGTGTCTCCTGTTATTGGTGCTAAACTGTTTTGTGGTATGACGGTGTTACAAGGTGATCTGGCTTGCGTCCTTTACACTCTTCTTCAACACATCCATGTAACTGGCAATTCTGTCAACGGAAGAAGTTAGCTGGGTGAAAGCATAGTCGTTCTCAAGCGACTTGATCTTTGTGATCGTCGAGGCGTAGTCAATAGCTGGAAGCCTCTGTCCGATTGCTACCTCTTTAGGTTTGGCCCCTGTAACTGCATTGATGATTTCCAGTACCTCATTCTTTGAGGCCGCGATTAAGACGCCATCTTTTGTGATTGCTGTGACTATCATATTATGTCTCCTGTTTGGTTTGATGAAAGTCGGGCGACCCCAGCCGGTATCGTAGACCATAGGGGCCGCCCTATCCTTGAAAGGTTCTTATTTATCGTTTGGTACTGCCTGCATCTTACCGATACAGGATTTACATAGAACCACATCTTTGCCTCTGACCTTTTTTGCCATAACGTCTGAGGTGACAACACCCTTCGCTTTGCACTTTTCATTTATGCAAACATACTGATGAGTTTCGGGCTCAGAGGCTTCAGCTTCCTCAGCTTCCTCAGCTTCAATGGCATCGAAGTCAGGGACGTTGTCCGGGTCAAGAGCTTCCTCTTGTTCCTCTACTGGCCCAGTGGGGTTATCTCCAAAGTGTTCCCCTTGGGCCTCCGTGCCCGGGCCTTCTTCCGTGACAACAGTTTCCTTGGCCACGTCCTTGGCTGGTGCGTCTTCCTTGTGTGCGGGTTCTTTCTCGGCCTTCTTCTTCCCGAATGAATGGCTGCCACCCCTGTCGGTGGGAATGGTCTTGGACTCGACGACCCTGCGCATTTCAGTTTCATTGGCTTCATCGGAAGACATCATGCCCATCTTGACCTCAGGGCAGTGCTTATTACAGAACCAAGCGTCTGCCCGATAACCGAACATCATTTCCGGCATCGTTGTCCACTTTGAGGGGCCTAGCTTGCTGGGTGCATCCCATTTCTCACCCGACACAAGCTTCCATGATATCCACGGGCCATACAGGACAGTGCCAGTACTCTTGCGTTTGGCGAATGCCCGCACTCTGTAATCTTTGGCCCAAGGATCGTTGCCTTCGATTTCATACTCTAAGACATCTTCAAACAAGCCGCTTTGGTTGACTAGGGCCTTGATTAGTTTTGACTCTAGAGCAGGTCGTCCATGTACAATGTAGCTGTTCTGCAGATACATCATTACGTGGCATCCCAAGCGAGCAGAGATGTCCAAAGCAATAAAACAATCGTCGGCATTGCGGTATTTTTCAGGGACAAACTGAGACCTGGCCATTCGGTTGGCAATACTCCATGCCTCTTCCATGGTCTTGGGTTGAAACCCTTGAGAGGTCATGATTACGTTTGGGGCTTTGGTGGTTATTGCAGTTTCTTGTTCTGGGGGCATGGTGTGTTCCTTTTAAATAGGTTATACGATATCCTTCGATTCAATACATTTGATCGATTTCTTGAGCCCGATCCTGTACTGAGTTGTTTGTGTAATTGCTTTGGCCTCATCCAGGTTGGCCAAGACAAGCTCCTTCATCTTCTTCTTTTGGCCCCTGGGCGCCAGAGCAGACACCTTGTCCAGGAATAGGGTCTTGGACAGTTTGCAGCATTCATCCACCTCTTCTTCATCTTCCAGGAAGTGTAACAGCACGGGTCGGGCCAAGGTCACATTGAACGCCTGCCTGATTGTCTCTGAGATTCTAAGGTCTACGCCTTCGTCACCTGACAGGGTCTGGTTATCCATGGCCATAGCACGCTGCTTGATCACTTCCTTGGCCTCGGTCATTTCACTAACTACTGCCTCAATCTTCTTGTACATGCCTACACACTGAGCATCGCTACAATCTTCGATGATCTCTCCAGGATCAAGTTCATTGAAAATACGTACCATGTTCTGCATGAACTCGATCTTGGCCGGGCAGCCCAACGTACGCGGGCAGTAATGACAGTTCCCGCCGGGGTTGTAAGTCTTGCCGTCCCAGTTCTCTACGACCTGTACGAAGTTGTTGTGATAATCGGTCAACTCCTGACGCTTCATCGGCTCCCCAATCTGACAGGTCTTGTCTCTCAGGAAGATGACCACATACTGGAAGTTCTCAATCTCAGGGTATTTGTTGGCCACATGCCAGCAATAACGAGTGAGTTGGGGCTGGTAGTTCTTGTACTCCAGTCGGGTGGTTTTCCAGTCCAGGACGAAGATGGTGTCCGCGGTCTTGATGAGGATATCCGCGTGACCAGAATACTTTACCCCGTCAATGATGGTCTCAAAGCCAGGGTCTCCAGGTCGCTCCGGGATCACCTCTGCATCACCGCCAATATCCCATTCATGCCAGAAGATACGACCGACTGCCGCCAGAATCTTCACATCCTTGGCATTGGCAGGACTCAGATTGTACTTTTGGATGTAGACGTCCAAATCGTCGTTGTCGGTAGGATCGACCAGCCAATCGGCCAGGACTTCATGGACAGCGGTTCCGACGGTGCCGGCGTCTTCATTCCGGTTTATCAAGATCTCGGCTGGGCCCGGGTGGGCCGCTGCAGCGCATTCCAGGTACAGGGGGTCGGAGGATGCTCTGCGGACTACGACTTCTTGGGTGGTTGACATTTCTTTCTCCATTTCATCATGTTCTTCAAATAACGCCTTGTCGCGTCTGTCTTCGCTCTCGCGCTCTGTTAGGACTCTTCCGACCATTTGTCTTCGCTTTTAAGGTTTAGACCGACTTCTATTGAGATATAGGTTAACTCTCTTTCGAATCACTTCATCAACTCTATGCAGCAAAGGTTTGTTTATCGTAACTGCGTTGAATTATCAGCATTGCCCAAGCGCTGGCCTGTAGATCTCAGTATTGCCAGTGGTCCGAAGATGGTGAGTTGCCCGTTGCTTAGCGTGGGCAGAGCCAAATCGGTTCGTAGTCCTCTTTTTCGAATGGTTTGCTGTCCCTCTTTTTGAGAGAAGATGAAAGATGGTGGCACGACGTAAAAGATCCCGGTGAGCAGAGAAGGTTATGACGACTAAGCGGCTCGGGGCGGGATCTGTTAAGTCAAACATTTTGTAATGCTTAATCGTCATGCCACCATCATAATATGTAAAAGAGCGAGGTCAAGATTAATTTTGGTTTCAGTCCCAGATCGCGGAGTATGCCCAGGCGATGAGCAGGCTGATAGCCCACAAGATGGCCATCACCAAAGCTACAGTGAAGATTACCATGAACCACACCATCCATGTGGCAGGCGGTATTGTCTCACCGCATAGACGCTGTATAGCCGGCGCCAACAACACAACCAGCGGATTGGCTGCACGGAGAATGCAGAACGTGGTCCAGATAGTGGCCATCATCATGTACGTTCTGAATGTCTTTTTGAGCTTCATCGGTTTGACTCCTTTTGCCTTTGGTTCAACTTGTTTCAATTGTTCTTTTGGGTGGTTTTTCCAGTACTCATCAATGCTTTTCTCTGCAATGCAATCCCTCACTCTCCATGGTTGTGTGATCAGATTCGCTCCAAGGGACAAATAAAAACCACCCATCATTAAATGGACCCATTTTGAATGGTCCAAAACTGGCACTATCGAGAACCCTCTGTAGTTCTTGGCTCTGGGTGCAGGGGGGTTCATTGGGTCATTCAAAGCGTAATCAATGGGGCCTGGTTCACCGCATTGCCGATCCAACTCAGATAGCCTCTTCTGATATTCGCCTTCAAGAATGCGACCCTGACAGAGTTCGTTGTCTAATTCCAACTTTTCTTGTTCTTTAGCGGGCATATCGATTCTCCTGTTAAAAATGTTGAGTGCCCCAGCGGCCTAATGCTCTTGTCGGAGCTTACCTACTTCTGGGCCCCCCTGATACTATGGGCATGCGTGAAATCCATTTCAATGCAGCCAATACCAACGGTTAGGGGCACTCATATCCCTTGAGGATGCCTGAACACGTTACTCAGGGCCTGGCGGGGATGTATTTGGTTGTCAAAAGAAGCCAGTAGGCCCTTGCGAACCGTAACATTCGTCGTTTTCGGGCATGACCCCGGTGGCATTCATGTGGGCGTACTGGCAATAGCGGGAGTCGGATTCGAACCGACGAAAACTTGCTTATGAGACAAGTCACTTAGGCCACTCGTGCATCCCGCAATCTTAACTTTTTATAGAACAAAACGATGGCCGGTGTCTTCCGTGATATTCGTGTGTAATCCTTTGCTGCCCGACCATCGTTTTACCATGACATTACAAATACGGGTTTTGCCCTGATATGTCAAAGATATTCTTAACAATTTACGCATATTCTTAAGAAAAATTGATCTTGTTGCAGACTGGGCAGAGGTAGTCCGGTTGCATAAGTCTGATGAAACCCAGGGAATCTGTACAGGTTCCACAATTGTTTCTGCCATCAGCATGACACTCTGGACAATCGCGTGTCATGAGTTCGATCGGGTGATCGTGACTGCTTGAGCAGAAAATACAGGTGAAGTTTGTTGTCTTCTTTGATTCTGGCATGTCATTAATTCCTTTCCATCTGTAATGTGTCCAGTTTGTTCCTGAGAGATATCATGGTGTTTATGGGTATATCCTTGATAGATCCTTTAATGTAACACACCCAATCGTGACCTTCTTTAACGATGCGTCCTATCGGCTTTCCTTTTTTGGACAATGCCACCGTGTATTCATTACCAGTACGTTTATAGATGGTTTTATTTAACATAATAATCATATATCCTTTAATATTTCATTGAGGTAATCTGCTATTTTGTGTGCTTGGTAATCCTGCAGTGTCATAAACCCTCGGTATAGTCCTCTTTCCCAGTCATATTTCAGTTTCTGTTTTTCTTCCCATACAAGTCGTTAAGTGCTTCTTGGTGAGCAGAAAATGGAACCTGCGCATACATATTCGCCGTCGTCACAGGTGAGGCATGGCCCAGTTGCTTCTGTACGAGTCTCAGGTTGCCCGTACTGGTCATCAAATGTGTGGCCATTGTATGCCTGGCCGAGTGAATAGACAAGCCTTTAGGCAAACCAGCACGCTCTCTGCATGAGTTCCATATCTGTTGCAGGCCCCGGATGGTCAACGGTCCTTTGCGGCCTATGAACAGTGGGCCAGTGCGGTCTTTGCACGTTCTGAGATACAGTACCAGATGGTTCTTTAGCTCGCTGCTAATCGGTAGCGATTCCCAGGCTTTGACCTTTTTCTTGTTCCTTTCTACGAGGATACAGCCCCGTTTAAAGTCGATCTGCTCGACCTGGATCTTGACCAGTTCTGAGACTCTGAGACCTGTCTGTAAGGCCATATCCACAACTAGGTAGATTATGCCCCCGTCTTTTACGGCCTGGGCAATCATGGCCTTGGCCTCGGTCTTATCTAAATATTTTTGCCTGTCCATCGTTATTCCCCCACAATAATGTCAATATTAGCCTCAACGGTTTCCACCATGCAATCTGCACAGAGCAGGGATTCAGGGTCTGTGGTCGGGTTTGATTCGCAGATAATACAGCGGGATCGGGGAGCATTATGAGCTTTGAGTTCCCGGTTCTGCTCTGGCTTCTTGAGCCTGGTGTGGGCGTTCTCCTGGTGGATCACATGAGCCAAAAACCATGCCTTATGCTCAAGCATTGGATTGGATCGGCCATAAACGCCCTGGATCTCATGCTCCAGCCGGTAGAGTTCGGTCAGATCTTCCTTGGTCATCTCGTCGAAGGTGTCCAGGATATGCCACCCCATCCAGGTAATAATCGCCTGCATTTCTTGGGTTGTGAATTCTAGGGTGTATCGCACCCAGTCGATTTGAATTTTGCATTTCATTTTTAAAATCCTTTCAAAAGTTTCATAGCCTTCTCTGCGTAGGCCTGTCCGGTTTCTGTTTTCTCTCCGTGCAGCCCTTTTCTGTAGCGGGCGAACATCAAATAAGGCGTGTTGGCTCCATATCGCTTGAACCAGTGCTTGGCCACAATGCACGTTGCATCAAAAGCGGCCTGGTCGTATCCCTGCACGTCTTCATAGGTTGGGAAGTCATCAGTCTTGGCGTATTCCTTGGCGTCGGCGTAAAACGACTTCTCGATCTGGCCTACGCCTACGATACCGTCAACATTTGGCTTCTGGTTCTTCCCTCCGCTTGACTCCATCATTGCGATCGCTCGCATGATAGAGGGGAATGAATCCGGTAACATCTCAACCTCTGTGGCTGGCTGTACGCTCGGCTGTGGATCGACCTCTCGCGGGGGTGGTTGCATAGGTTGGACCTTTTCGGGCCTTAGATCGACTCTGAGGCCTGTCCCTACTCCAAGTCCGAAAACTATACTGCTTAACAGCAAATTATTCACAATCTTCACGGGTTTCCTCCTCGTTCGGTAATCCAAAGACCATGCAAATGAGTTGCTTGGGCCATAATGGGCCGGGTTTATGCGGCTTGGGGCAGTCGGCAATGTAATGCCAGCTACGATCTACTGGGCGCAGATGCCTGAGTTCTTTGGGGATTTCTATTCGCATTGGTTCAATCCTCGATGATTTGGCCACAGTTGGAACATTTTACAGGTTCAGGGAACAGCTCTGCGATTGCGGCCACAACTTCCAGGGCCGTTGCGGGTTTGGTGGGGGTCGGAGTTCCAAAGTCAATCTTGTCCCATACCGCCACAGGAACCTTACCGGGATCAATGGGGTTTCCTTGGAAATAACAGGCTTCTACGTTATGCTCGAATAGCACAAACTGAAAATCTCCAACTGTCTGTTCTGCTTTCATAATGTATTCCTTTCAAAGAGTTAGATTGTTAATAGGAGCCTGTCCGGTCATGTCTTAGTAATGACAGGCCCCCGTTAACCACCCAACAAGGATGGTATAGCCCGGGTTAAAGTAAATCATGCTCAGCGAATGAATAGAAATTGTCCTCTGTAATGATTACGTGGTCGAGCACTTCAATGCCCAACAACTCACCGGCTGCACGGAGTCGGCTAGTCACTTCGGTATCTTCTTTGCTCGGGTCACTATTTCCTGATGGGTGATTATGGCCGATGATAATCGCACTACACGCGGATAGGATGGCGCGACGAAATACCTCCCTTGGGTGGACAGGGGATTGATTAACTATTCCCATGCTCACCAATTCCACGTAGATCACCTTATTGGCACCATTTAGGCCGATGCTATAAAAATGCTCTTTGTCTCGATCTATTTCGTCATTTGATTTGAGGATCGCTTGCAGGATCGGCACTGCGTCAAGTGGCCTGCTGATTTTGGGCCCGTGGTATTTCTCGTAAACCATCATATCACCTTTCAAGTGGGTTAAAGTGGCTCATAATCAAAAACTAACAAGTCGGCGCAGATTGCTAGGCTGCGCTTGTTTGTTGGCTCTCAAAGATAAATAATGTAAATGATGACGGCGTAGAAATAGCACTTCCAATGCATTAGTATCCCCTAAATATAATGGCCAATAAAATCCCCGTCTTCGTTGTAGACTTCGACCGAGTACTTAACACCCATACCAGCGAATATCTGGCACGTCCAATCGGTTATACTCTGGACATAATTAGCAATGGCCAGCGCGTCAAAGTGTGAAAATCGTTTAACTGAAATGTTCGTTTTCTCTTTTGGTATAAACATCTTATAAGCTCCTTCTGACTATGGTATCGGCTGTTTTTCTTGCAAGCTCCGCAGAATCAAACCCGCATGTCTCAGAGCCATTGTCAAGCCACACAATCCAATATGTTTTGCCTTTGTTTCCCCACCTATCGGTCGTGTTGGCTCCGCAAATTGTATAGTAGTCCAGTTCAAATTTACCTTTACTATTCATGGAATCCCCTTTAATCCATCATTATTCCAGCTTCGATTTGTTGTAACATCATCCGGCAATTGTTGTGACACTTACGTGCCAATGCCTCATATGCTGCAATGGGTTTGCCGTCTAATCCTTCAGTTCTCGCTATAGTTTGACAGTGGCTTGCAAACGCTTTGTTTAGCCCTTGGTTGGTCAAGCGAATCTCTAAACAGCGTGAAAGCAAAGGGGATGCGTCTATCTGACCATCGAAAAGCTTGCATTCCCCTTCTTTGGTCGTAGTGAATATCCACACTACGTGGCTCGGAATTCGCTCTAAGATACCCAATAACCGTCTAACAGCTATCCCGGACAATCCGTGAGATTCATTCACAATGTACGCACGTCCAGATTTGGCTCCTAATCCATACTGACCTTGTGTTGAGTCAATATCACGGAGCTCCTGCGCCGTCAATTCATCAGCTGAGTCATACTCAGTGATGGAGAAGTCATCCGAGACCATCTTGGCGATGATTCTGGCCAGTGTCGTTTTCCCTGTGCCTGATGCGCCCGACAACCACAAAGCCTTTCCGCCTAATCCCTTTGAAGCCAGTCTAGACAAGGTTTTAACCGCCTTGTCTTGTCCGACAATGCCTTGCAAGTCGGTCGGTCGGTGTTGTTCGTAAAGGTTCATAGAATCCCCTTATCATGAGGAATATTGGAAACTGATAACAAGCCCGGACAGTGCCAATGCCCGGAATTGTGGCCAGTTTATCGCATAAAGAAGTTGGTATTTCGGCATAGTTGCGAGATATTATCGACGAAAGCTCTTTTGTCTGAGTGCATCACTTTCATATTGGGTATGAAGTTGCGAGCGCGTTGATAGTCCGTTTGGTATGTTTCCAATGGGTTGTAGAATCCAGTGCGCTCTTTATCGAATATAAACCCAGCCCGGTGGAGTAAAACGCATCTGTTATCAAATCTGTTATTCAATCCACCATAATATTGATTGCTTGTTATTTCATGAACTTTCATAGATATTTACCACCCTTCCAAGTTAATAAGTGCGATGGGGATTCTGTGACAAGCTGAGATCTCTTCAGGATGCCCAGGATTTGATTGTACTGCCCTAAAGACATTGACCCGACCAACTGAGCGTAAAGCACGCCCGATGGCGTAGATCCTAATTCTTGGATTGTATCGGCAACCGCTCGAACAATGTCTAATGCGGCTTTCACTTCTGATTTTGTGGTGCTCATAATGTACTCCTTTAGAGGGTGTAAGGGTTAGCTTGTGAGTGTATTCCATGCGTTACGATAGGCACGTATCATTCTGGCAGTACGGGTACGCTTCCAGTTGTAGCGAGGTTGGTTTGCTGCGGAATCTAATAGTTCCCCGATGCGAACCCAATACACACGACTGGCATGAGTATAGCCATTGGATACAATCTCTTTTGATAATTCAAGGTATGGTGTAGGTCTCATTGTGGTCTCCTTTATTAAGATGCGATTGATTATCATGAATCAAACTAAATGCCCATGCCGGAGTTGCACCGGCGACCTGTCTGGGCATGGATGGGTTACGAGGTTACGTCATGCCAAATCTTACGGCGTCTACGGATTATAGTGGCGGCTGATTGCCTGGATATTCTGCCAGCCTTGCTTGCTCGTAATACATTACCTATGTGTTTAGCATTACCTTCTGCGGCGGCCAACATGCCTTTAGTTGCGATGATGTCCTTAAGGATACTGTACATAATGTTTCTCCTGTTTGAGATGCGATTGATTATCATGATCAACTATAACCATTGTCGACCAATAGTATAGTTTACAAGAGCATATTCTTAAGATATTAAGCGGATATGTCTAAATAGTGTCTTTACGCTATTCTAAGGGGGGATAATAAAATCTTTAGAATATTGAATAGTTTATTACAAACTTGAAAAGGACACTTAGATACTGATACTATCGGGATAGATTGACCTCGCTTTGATACCAGTTTACAGGAGCTTTAGTATGCCTTGATAGAGGCAATCGTATGCGCTTATGGTATCATTCGTATGCGCTTGTGGGCTTTAGGGGGGATAATACATGAGAACTTCTAATCGTTTGATAAGGTTTCAGATCGGTTTTTCTAATGGATAGAATGGGGTTTGGTGGTGCTTTGGAGGTGCTTTGATCCCTGTTTTCAATAGTTCAGTATTGCTATACTGTGCTGTTTGGCCTTTATATATCCTCATTATTGAGCCAATATCGATGATTGTAGGGGCTTGCGGTGTGCTACGGTGTGCTGATAACCGCGTGTGTGCGTGTGTGTACGCGACCCCCCGGTCGGCCCCAAACGATTCTGAGTTGTCGTTGACGAAAGGTCTCTAAATTTTCAACTCAAATTCTCAGGAATTGGTATAGTGGTTTGGGTAATCTTTAAAGCAGTATTTGTTTTCTCTTTCATGTAGGTTTCAGGATACTGACGGGTAGGATGTGTGCAGGCGCTTTGTTGGTCTAGAGTTCCCCCGTACGAGGTTGTACGAGGGTATTGGAGCGTTCTTTTTGAAAGCTTCAAACCCGTGCTAGGTTGATATTATCTCACCGTTTACGCGTTCTTGTTTACGAGTGGTACGCTGGAAGCCTAGTTCTCCTATACGGCCTACAGTTCTTCTTGAACTGCCTATCAGGCCCATAGCACGCGGGCGGGGGTCTCTACCGCGTGTCTGCCACTTGTCGGACTTGTTTGAGTGCCGACGACTTGTTACCGGACCGTCTTGAGGTGACGGTTGCCCGGACTTTTCTGGCAATCGATTGTCTTTTCGTGTGCGTTGTTTTGGTGGTGTGAACCTGTGGTTGTTCTTTCCAGGTTTGATATATTTTCCCCATTTACGGGGGTCATCTTGTTTTTGTGTTCGTGTGGTGTTCTTTGGGATGCCTGCTTTAGACTTTCCTGTTTTCTCTTGGTAGCATCTGATACAGACTTCTTTGCCATCCAGGATACAGAGGGTCATATACTGGTCTTGGCAGGCAGTGCAGTTGAATAGGGATTTGTGCCTAATGACCTTCATCCTGCGTCCCTCAGTGCCATAAGTTTGAATCGTTCTTTTAGGAGGGCGTCTATTCTTGTGTCCCACTTTGTTTTGTTTTTGACCCATTCAGCTCTTACGATGGTCAGTGATGCGTTGAGGTGTTCTATGAGGGTTGCGTAGTCTCTGTTCATGAATGAGACCTCGGGGTAGGTATAAAAAAACCGGACAGGCTGCTATGATGAGTAGCAGCTCCTGCCCGGGAGAGAAACGAGTTTAGATTTTTAATACCACTCATCATGGCCGATTGAAATACCTTTATTCCTGAGATCCGTCAAGGGAAAACTGGAAAAAGTTTCAATCAACGAACGAATTCCAGCAGCATTTCTTAAACTTATTTCCTGACCCACATGGGCATAGCTGGTTCCTCATCCAGGTTTTTCGCCTTGGTTTGGACATATGGCGGAGCTTTGGGACGTCCTCATTTTTCAGGGCCACATATGGTTTCATAGCTTTCATTTGCTCGGACCTTGTCAGGCTTTTGTCCAGGTCATAAGCGGCCCTTGCTAAGGCATCTTGTTTTTCCTTGGGCAGTTCTTTGATTGGGACTATACTTCCGTCGTTGCAATTCATTTTCTTTGGTCCTTTCCGGTTCTCTTGTTCTTTTCTGTGATAGTATCGAGCGAGGCCGAGTAAGAATGCAGGCACCATGAGTGCCAAGCACCAGGCTCTGAGTTCTTCTATGCTCATGATTCACCTCTCTATTCCCAACATGGAAACTTCACATCAAGTTTCGTCTCCATGCGTTCGAGTGCCCTTTTGAGGTTCCTTGTATCCCGCATGATAATATTCTTCGCGGTCACAGTATCGACGTTCTTTGCTGTTTTTACGGCGAGAAGGAAGTCTCCACACCTATCTAGTGCCTCATTGATTTCTTTCATGATTTCCCTTTCCACGCCTTGACTGCGGCGTCTATCCTCTGTTCATGGGTAGCCATAAGCAACTCGATAGGATAACCCTCAAGTCGGCTGGTTTCTTTGATAACCACAGCTAATGCGTTTATGTACTTTGCCTTATCGCATTGCCGCATCATGTACTCGGCCAACTCAGCCGGGCTCTTGTCGATGTGGTCTGGGATGGGGCAACACCTTGCATTAGTTAACGGGTTGCCTTTATTAACTCGTTTCTCGCATTTAGCACAATATGAAAACTTCTCTCTTGTGTTGAAATCAGTAAACCCGGTGATCCATTTGTGTTTGAAGGTAGTCACGCCCATCATATCCCAGTACGTATTGACAATCTCTTTGTTGTACTCAGTCATTGCGGCCGTTCTCTCCGGTGTCCGACGTGGAAGAAGCCGCATTCCTGGCATTCGTATGCGTGTAGTCGGTGGTTGTCTTTTTCTTTTTTGGTTCCGAAGTTTCGGTCTCTGATGACTGGGACGTAGTCTTCGGCGTCTTTGAGGGTCTCGTGTCTGAGCTTGTTGCATGCTGGTATGGCTACCTCCATGTATGGATCGTTCTCAGCCAGGAGTTTGCCATCTGTTGACCAGTACCGGTCAACTTCACGATAGGCCTGTTCACCAGTGCCGTCACCCTCTAGGGTTACAGTGTGCACGACTTCAATCACTCTTGCTTTGCGAGAGTGATGTATCTGTTTCGTCTTCATGACCCTTCCTCCGTGACGGCTTCGTACTGCACCGCTATGGGCGCGTTGATGATACTGAAGATGCGGCAAATGCTGTTTTTATCTGCTGAGAATCCCACATACTCGACATGGGTGGAGTCTTCAAAATACTTGCTGCAATCCTTGATGTGATGCAGGACGAGCCCGTTGTAGGTCTCTCCAACAGTGTAGGTTTTATTCTTGGCCTCCGTGAGGATTGTGACTGACTTGATCTGGGTCTTCATAATGGTCTCCTTTTCAGTTAAAATAGCCCCGTCACTCGGTTGGCTGCGGGCACCTTGTGTGATGCGGGCACAATGACGGGGCTCCGTTACGAGTCAATGTTGACTAGGCGTTGCACCAGTTGATCATCCCTTTTAGACTATCACATACAGTCCTGGCCTGACTGGGAGCCATGCGTCCGTTTCGCACAGTGATGTCAATTGATCGTTTGCCTTTGGCATCTTCATTGCACGATAGTTTGACTGACTTGTTCTTGACTGTTCTCGGCTTCTTCATGGGGTGTTTCTCCTTTTGGAATAATAGGTTCGTGTGCCTCTGTGGGCACGTTTGGTTCATCGAATGGATGCAACTCTTCAACCAATTCCGTCAAGGCGTCGAACTTTCCTTTGAGGAATTGGTCGTTGGCCAGAAGCATGTGAATATCCTGAACGGTTAGGACGAGCTGTTTGTGGACCTCTTTGATCTCTGTGTTCAGAGCTGTGACTGTTGGGTCTGGCGCCCAGTTTGGCTCAGGGAAGGCCTTTTTGTGCAGGGTGCGAATGTCTTGGACGAGGTCCGCGTTGGTATAGTTGGGCCAGATATTGTCAATCACAATGTACGTTAGTGATGCGATGAAGACTCCAAAGAGGAACCATCTCATTCATTTAGGGGGTTTGTAATAGTCCCCGTCAAGTTCTTGTTCCATATCTCTCAACCTTTCTCTAAAACAGTTTATCGTATCATTTGATCCACACCGGCGGCATCGTTCCAGTCGTTTTCGACTATTCCAGATCATGTCGCATGTGAGGCAGTAGTGCGGGTTGAATACTTCTTTTTTTCCTTCCGTCCATTTCACTTTATCCTCGAATCAGTCTTAAATATGACGAGCACGATTATACAAAGTATTACGAAGGCAGTGTTCATAAGAGCTCAAATTCATCTCGACTATAACAGAACCACAATCTCCCGAGTGCATCTGTGACGTGCCAGCCAGCGGATTTGTGCGGCGGCATATTATCTGTATCATCGATTGATGTGATGACACAAGGATCGGTTGGTATTCGGTCGCCCTTAAATTCGATAGGGTACGCTTTCGCATACTTGGCAAGACTGACTTGGTCTCCGACTTTAACTACTGTCAGGTGCTTAAATTCTTGCCGACAACATAAGTCGGAAGGTTTGCACTTATTGGCTTTGCAGTAGAAGGCGATAAACCATTCAGGCGTCTTGTCTGGGAAACCTTCCTTGACAACGTCTTCCTGTGTGATCGCGTCAATGCGCTCCCATCGTACATTGACGTACTCTCCTACGTGCAGCTTCTCGATGTGCTCATCTTTGGGTATGCCCTGGCCCTTAACGA
>Ga0307928_10001221_pt1 | contig 19515 bp, 35 predicted proteins | sample AceLakmetagen232_FD_201815 | JGI IMG/M metagenome (GOLD analysis project Ga0307928, IMG submission 201815) | Saline water microbial communities from Ace Lake, Antarctica - #232 | ecosystem: Environmental > Aquatic > Non-marine Saline and Alkaline > Saline | place: Antarctica: Ace Lake... | reverse complement strand
CCATAATTAAATATTAACCTGAAATAGCCTTCCCTGAAGGGGACTCCTACTTTATTCTTAATGACTTTGAATTTAAACACTTGTCCAACAATACGCTCATTCTCATTGAGTATCTTTTCTCCACTAAATAATTCAATACGGACGCAGGAGTAAAACTTCATTCCTTTCCCGCCTGATACAGTAGTCTGTGGACCAAACATTGCAAGGCTATCTCTTGTTTGATCAATAACAATAAAAGCTAAGTTGGCTGAAGCTAATGCAGAGACATATTTCCTGATAGCAGTTCCTATCATTTTAGGTCGTGCTCCGCCGTAAGGATCAGAACCCAACTCAGTCTCCTGTTCCTTAATTGTTCCTAATGCTGTCAAACTATCTACTCCCATTGCAGAGAGGGGGGCTTTCTTTCGTTTCTGTGAAACTATAGCTTTAGCTATTGCACCATCAAACAAATCCTCTACAGTAGTAGGAACTTCATAAGTAAACTTTTTCTCTGAAATATCTAAATCGAAAACATCTTCTGCTCTGTCCCCATCAAAGGTTTCTTCAGCATCCTCAAACCACGCATGGCCCCCCTGCCTCTGGGCTGAACCTAATGCTTCCATCACTAGTACAGTTTTACATGACGACTCAGCCCCAAAGATATGAGAGATACGCCCACAGGGGAAACCCCCTGTGAGCTTATCCGTAATAGCTAAATCCATGAGGGTGCATCCAGTGGATAAGTATCCCTTTATTGGAGCAAGGTCACGCTTTAAATTAAATTCTCTTTTTGCCATTTATATTTCCTTTGGTACTTGAGAAAACTCTAAAATACATTGGTTTAGCCCTCTAATTTTATCTTCATCAGACACAACTTGATAAACATTACCAATATAAAATATGAAAATATCATCATACTTATTTTTTTCAACTTTAAATTCTACATTTTCCCAGATAATATTTCATTGCATTCTCTACTCCCATATAACAACTTCGGTAACTTCTGTTCTTTTTCCATCTTTATCCTTTGTTGATGTTTTTGTAATAATTTCTTTTTTAGTAATTACTATCTTTTTAGGACCACGTTCTTCAGCTTTATCCAGTAGTTTTATAAGACATCTCGTTAAAGCTACGTTTTTTAAGTCACACTCTGCAACTGCACTCCATTCGCCATCTCGCATACAATAAACCACATATTCCTTAATCTCATTAAGTATTTTAAATTCTCCATCATTATAAATTACAGTAATCATTATTTATCTCCCCGCTTTTTCCTTTTCAATTTCTCTGCAAAATCTTTTCTCGTATCTTTCTTAACAACATTTACTTCCTTTGCTTCCTTCTCCCCAACACCATAACCAAGAGAATCCATCCGCATTAAATCAACATGGTTATTCAGCATCGACCGCTTGTGGTCATATGCTGTTACTAATCCCTGAGTCAGATTAGCCATCCGCTGTAGTTCATTAATTTTATCTTTTAATATTTTAATATCATCCTGACTAACAATAATATTAGTAATCATAGCCTCTGTTAATTTTTTACTTTCCGTTAATCTATAATCAGCTCTAATTGCTAATGAATGTTCCGCTTCCATAGTCTCCAAATCCAAAGACGCTTCTTTCAACAGAAACCTGGCTTCTGCAAATATCTCAGAAGCCTCTTGATAGAGAGTGGGCTGTGCGCCGCACTCTCTATCAAGGGCATATTGATCAATGGGAAGTTTCTCTTTATATTCTTTAAACAGTTTGCTGATAATTTCCATTGTCATTTCTTCATTCATAATTATCTCCTATTCCTTCTAACTTTACGCTCTCTCTTAGGGGCATCTTCCTTATCCTCTTTTTTACCCCTTACTTTAGCAAGCCTATCCCTAATCTTATCCTTGGCACTTTCTTCAGAGGGAGCATCTTCTGTCTCATCTAACTCATCATCCAACTCTTCTTTAAGCTCTTCCTTGTCCCGCCTACTACGCCTTACAGGGCGTTCCTCTGGCTCATCTGCTTCTTCTTCAACCATACCACCTTCAAATTCACTCTTGATAGTATTATAATCATGTAATACTATTACATCTTCAAAATCCAAAACCGCATCAAGGACTTCATCAGTGATAGGGTCACATTCTTCACTGCTGAAGCTCTTATATTTAGTGTCCGTCGGCCCTGTCCCTGCTCGAGTAAAACCAAGGGCCTTTCCATCATCTGGGTCTGATATATCTATGATGTCTTTAGTTTTCTTATTCCTAGAAATACTCATAATACCATCTTGAATACTAGCAGGAGCATCATAAAGCTGTAATCCATTCTCCGGCTTCTCATCATCAAGCATCCAGAACAAATAACGAGTAGACCCCCTGAGACTTTTAATAGTATTAATTAACTCCTCATCTGCTTCATCAGCTTGTTTCTCTGCTGTACGCAAGACTTTTACCTTATCACAAATTGGGCATGGGCCTTTTCCCAAAAACTGAGGACAGATAAATGCTGAGTTATTAACACCAATGTTATAATGAACTTTAAGTTCCAAACCAATAGCAATAAATTGAGACAAAGAACTGCCTTCCTCATCAAGAGGAGGAACAAACCTGATAAAATTATCCCCAACTTCAGCCTTGTACGCAAGCAATCCTGCTTTTTCTAAGGCATCACTACTAACATACCAGAACCTTTCGGGGAAATTGCCCGATTCCCTACGCTTAAACGAATCATTAATCTTCTTCATTCTATTGCTCATTCTGCTCTCCTTTTACTAATTGACGAATGTATAGTTTCTCTAACTCTTTTAAATAATTCAAATGAGTAGCGGCAATAATACCCGCTACTATTGCTATCCATACTGCCAATACTATACTTGATGCGATAAGTAATCCTATTCCTAATCCAAGCATCTTTAAAAATACTATCATAAATTCTACTCCGAACACTCATATAGAGCATTGATTAGTCCCGGCTCACCGGAATCATAAAAAGGTTTCTCGAATGCTACAATTATTATACTGGCTGTTTCCATTTTTCCGCTATCATTTGCTCCCAATAAAACTTTCCCTGCATACGATAATACCATACGTCTAAATTTTTCCAAGTCTATTTTACCATTTTTTTGAAGATTTTTATATTGCTCGAATACTCTTTGTGTTTTTTTGAATCCAGTCCCCATATTACAGATTGTTTTACAGAGTTCAAAGACTTCTATTTCATATCCCTCAGCCTGTCCTATGATAGTGAGAGCTTCTTCCGTTGATTCAATATTAAATACTTGCTCTAAAAGAATCAGGGCTTGTCTGGGACATCCCTCTGATACTTTAACAATGGCTAGGTATATATCATCCTCTATCGTACTATTTTCTTTTTTACAGACTGCAAAAAGCAAATCCTTAATTTCTTGTCGTCTAAGCAAGGATACCTCAAACTTAGTACATCTATTTTTTAGAGCTTTAATCAAATGAGTGGAATCAGTAGTGCAGAAAAACATATAAGCATGGTCTGGAATTTCCTCTGCTGCCTTTAATAATGCTTCCTGCGCCGCCTTGGTAAATTGATGGGACTCATCAAAGATGTATGCCTTATTTCCACCACAAAGAGGTAATGAATAAATATCTCTGGATATTTCCCTAATCGTATCTATCCCTCTGGTGTTAGCGGCATTTAATTCTACAATACCACGCTTATCACAGTTAAATTCATTAGCCATGATTCGGGCTAATGTTGTTTTCCCACAACCACTCTCGCCCTGAAGGAGAAAACATCTAGGATGATTCTCTTTTTTTAATAGAGACTGAATACTACTTTTCAGCGCTTTGTTTCCAAAGAATTCGTCTAGCGTCTTTGGCCTGTATTTAATATGGAATGGCATTTATTCTCCTTCATCCTTTTCTTCATAAAGAATTAAACCAAGTAGCGCATAATTTGCTAAATCAATGAATGTATCGGCCACTGATTCATCCTTTACTTTTAATTTACCTTGACGAGAAAAAGCATATAACCGAGAAATTTTATCACTAATTCGCACTAATACGCCTTGCCATGCTTCTATTCCTAATCCTTCGCACATTCTAAAATTTCGTAAAGGATCATTTTCATCCCCCGCATAATCATGGTTTTTCATAGCATGTATTTCAGCCATTGTTTTTAACAGCTCATAAAAACGTGGGTGTCCACACTGAGTTTCTTTTTCATCTGCCATATTTTTACTCCTGTAATTCAATAAATCTAGTTAAAAATGCCTGTTCCGCTTCCTTTGGAGACAACGGATTCTCCAACCAACACTGTACATACATAACTTCATTTGGTTTTAATAGATGATTATAGCTTAACAAGGGCCAATCTATTTGCCTATTTAGTAACATATCTGCTTCAATCAATGCTAATACAATGTCTTTTTCTTTTAATAATGGTTGATGCCCTTCCCATTTTATCTGATATTTATTTAAATATTTTGCATAAATATTTCTTTGTACTGCCTCTTCCAATTTAAGATAATCAGGAAGCATAACTTTAAGAGGAGTAGGTAAGTCTACTAAATAAGCCTCACTGGCATCATGCAATAATCCATAGAGGGCTATTAAATCTTTATTCTCATCTTTTGTTGTTATCTCCATTAACTCAGATACTAAGACTGAATGCTGTGCCACACTATAAAATTTCATAGTATGTCCGGCAAATCTGGCCATATTACTTAATGCGTGAGCTATATCCTCAATGCAAAAATCATCTTGCGTGAAGGCTTCATAGTCAAACTTCTTATGTGTATAGGTTTCTATCCAATGGTTGCTCATAAATTAAAACCCCTCAAATTCTGGTAATGCATCATACTCTTCATCCGTCATATCTATTACTGTAAATGTATACGATGTTCCCTCCTCTGCTTCTAAAAATATACTATTTAAGGATACTTCAGACAAAGGACTAACAAAATATCTATCACCACCATCAGATACTTTAAGATAACGCCATTCTCCATATTTTTTCTTTACACTTTTAATTGCTTCCTGTAACATAGCATATTCTGGTTCAGATTTTATTTGTTCTGCAATGGAATTAAATAATTTTCTCTGCCTCTCTTTAAATATTTTATCCATATTATTCTACCATTTCCATTTGCGCCATTTCTTTATGTGGATTCTTATATGTATTTAGAATAGTTATTGTATATTCCTTATGGAACAAATCTTTTTCCATCCTAATTGGACCATTGCGCCGCATAAATTCACTCAATTCTTTGAGTGAATTAAGTGTGACAAACCACCCCTTAATTAAAAATTCACGAAGAATAAATCCATCTTTAGTGACTCGGTGGTGCTTACCACTGTTATACCACCATGATGTATCTCCATTATTAAACATCTCAGCAGGATTTTTAATATCCTTTTCATCCTTCCTCAAACAGCTAGTCCAATATGCTTGGTCACATGGACTAAGTTTCTGTTCATCAGGAAGCCCCTCAAATTCTTCTCTAAAAACTTCATATATCATTCTTCTTCCTCCCCACCAAAAAATTCAACTAGTGCTTCTTTTAATACTTTAGCATGGTCAAGACGTAGGGACAATCTTACGGGATAGTTTTCATCACTGTGGTTTGGTAGGTCTAACTTAATAAAATCAATTTTTTCTCCCGTCTTTCCCATCAATTTAATCTTATTTTTCTTATCTATCACATGAGTTATTGTAGCATACTCCTCTGCCTCATTTAATTTATCCAGTCTTTTACTCATCAGCTTCCTCCTCAGTAGTTTCTTCTTCAGGAACGCCAACATCTTCTTCTTCAACAGTTTCTTTATCTTTTCTTTCCTTCTGAAGCTTGTATACAATTCGCATCATCTTTTTATAATTGGGGTCTGATGTCTTCCCATGTTTTAAATTCTTAGATAGGGTATACATTAAATCGCCCCACTTATTTCGCTCACCAACGAGAGAATCTACTTCATTCTGCTTTGGATCGGGCAAGCTTTCTTGCAATTTAATACCATAGCAATTACCATAAAACCTTGTATAACTAAATATACCATAAATTTCACCGTTCCTAATAACTCCTTTTTTACTCATCTCCACAAAATCAGCAAGACAAATATTAAAAACCCCGCTTGTTTTTTCAGACAGTAATTGTATTACTAACTTATTATTTCCGAGGGATGTGCTTACCCCAAGAATCGTCATTGTGTCTTTAAATGGAAGCGCTTCCCGCCACTCTACCGATTGATTGATGTTGTTAGCCTGGTTAAAAAATGCGTGAAGCTCACCATTAATTGTAAATGGATAATTCGATACCATAGTTATTTATTCTCCTTTGCTAATTTTTCTGCTGCTTCTTTATTTTCCTTAAATAATTTCTCCTGAGCATCCTCAAATGCTCCCAATACTATTGGATCGTCAGACGACCATACCCTCTCTTCAAATTTACGCTCTAACACCGTTTTTCGGAATCCTTCAAATTCCTCAAAGTAACTTCCATAAATATGCCAACTATCGGCAAAGTGCCTGTATACACCAACTCCTATCTCTCGTTCAATTTCATGTGATAAAATCATAGCAATATGTTCCTGTAAAGCAATGAAGGCATACATATTCATAAACCCGGCCTTGTAAGCATCATTAGAACGGATATGAATATGCATATCTAATTTATCATCAACTACTGTACACCATACCCTCTGCAAGCAGGGGGGATGGATGTCTCTCTGGTCAACTATTGGTACCCATGTAATGGCTTGCGCCCTGCGAGAATGAGGGGCTTCCTTTAATTTCAAAGTCATAATTGCTAATTGTGGTATATCTAAATAATCTTTCTTATTAAGAACATACTCTATCCCATTGGCTGGATACTTTGTTAATCGTTGGCTATATGTATAAGACCACTTTCCGGCATCAGGGTCAATCCAATGGTCATGTACTCCATATACTACTTCTTCCTTGTATGTATATAAATCTTCCAGCCCACCGGGAAAACATCTATGAATTCTAGGCTCTGCCAATGGATTCTTTATGACAATCAATGCGGCACAATCTCTGGAAGGCGGGTCTTCCGACTTATCATATTCAGTTTTCTTCTGAGTCCCCTTGTTCCAGCACTCTAAGACTGCGTTTTCCCATGCCTCTGGAAGTGTCTCTGCTACTACAAATATCTCACTCATTTACCTTTCTCCATCAGCTTCTTGTACATATCATTAATCATATTAACTAGAAGCTCACTTGAATGACTAAAAACATCATCATCCTTCACCCACTCCAACGTCTTAGTCCTGTATTGATACTTGACTGTTTCTCCATTGCATATATACCGGCGTCCCCGCCAGGTCCACGTAATCGACCTTTTATTAATTTGTAATTTACCCATTGTTTTATTTTCCTTTAATTTTCAATTGCTGTCACTGAGCCGTAATCACCTTCTGTAATTAAATTACGGTCTCCTATTGAACTAAAAAACTCGCAATCTGTTATTTTCTTTGTAGCATCATCTTTCAAACCACCATCTTCTATTCCAAATAAATATCTACAGGTAAGTGGATGAAATATTTTTGTATACGCTTGGTAGTTAGCTTTTCTTACGGATCCATTTTTAACACTTCCCCATGTTTTACTACTATTTTGTTTAAATAAATGCTGTGCTGTAAATTCTACAAGTCTACAAATAGCAATTTTATGAAACTTAGCCCATACGCTTATGGTGCTGTCATCCCACCACCAACGAGCATCGGTATCATAAAATTCTAAAACTGAAGATAAAAACATACGAGGAAAAGCCCACGCAGGACACATCAATGCTTGATTAGTAGCCTTTTTTGTCCAACTACTACCAACAAATTTAAGGTTTGACTTCCATTTAATTTCGGCTTCCCAACCTAAATTATCTTGTCTGTGTAATACACCAATTTTTGGTTGAGCAAAGCATCCCTCTTTAGCTACATCATAAAGTCTATCAAACAATCCTTTTTCAAATCTCATATGAGGGTCAAGAATACAAAGAACTTCTCCTGATGCAAAGCGCAACCCGCGCTCTCTTCCTCTGGACATTCCCATTTGCTTATGATTTACTACTAAATTAACCCTTGAATCTAAATTATTACAGCTACCATCTTCGGAAGCATCATCTATTACTATTATTTCAGGGTCATATTTATCAACGGAATCATAAATAGAATGAAGAGTATTCTGGAGTTCTTCTCCTTCATTTCGGCTTGCCATCACAAGACTTATTTTTTCCACTTCTATTCCCCTACTTTTTTATTAAGTCTTTCTTTTATTTCCGGACCGCCATTTAGCCAGTTGGTTTCATTTTTACGACATTCAGGATGATACATCCCAAAACAAAACCACTCCCACCCAACAACTCCGGGGAACATCTTTCTTACCATATTTTGGCTAACATCCTTTTGGCCACACCAATGGCATGTAGAATTCCAATCTTTTTTAAGTTTGCAATTTAAATACATAAGATATCCAACTACCAAACCCGCAAGTAACAAACTTATAGATATTATTAAATAAAATATTTCCATTATTTTAAAACTCCTCCATATCTAACCAGTTTTTTCCTATCTTCCATTCTACTTCCATTCCAACAAATTGCCAGCGAAATCTCTTCTTTTTTAAATGTTTTTCTGCAATTAATATTAAATCTTCAATTTCCCTATCAACCACATCAAATACTATTGAATCATGCACCTGCAATATTGTCTGACTCTTAAACCTCTTTTCAATTAATTCATTATTTGTATCTGTTAAAGCCATTAATAACAAATGAAATGATGTCCCCTGTATTGGAGTATTAATAATTTCAGGAACACTCATCGGCCCATACCTACGAAAACCCATGATACCCTCTACATAGAAATTATCTTTATAAAACTGTATCATTTTTTCCTGCCATACTTTTACATCTGGATACTCATCCCATAATTGACCATGCCAAACTTCTACTTGAGATGCGTCTACATCAAATGTTTTAGCTATACTATAAGCTCCAGCCCCATAAAATGAAGGAAAAACAAATCCATTTTTAGATTTATCTCTATCAACTTCATCTTGTGTTTTTTTACTAACTATCTCCCCCCACTTAGTATGCATATCTACATTGTTTATTAGATGCTCTATTAATGTTTTATCCTGACTATAGTTAGCCAAGACCCTAACTTCTGATGCCTTATAGTCTACCTCCATTAAATAATCATTCCTTGGAATAATACACTCCCTGATTCCCTTTAGTTGTGGGTCACGAGCAGGGAGATTCTGAAAGTTTGGATCTGAACTCTTACTTCTATACGTAATAACATGAGCCAAACTAAAACTAGGATGAAGTAAGTCTTTCTCATTCACCAATTTCAAATAGCTCTCAATGTAAGTGCTTAATACCTTCGCCGCCTTTCGTACCTGTAAAATATCAGAGATTAAATTTTTAATATCTTTTTTTACGCCTTTCTGCTTCTTGTGCTCCTCCAGTACCTCATTATCTACACTTGCGTTCCCCTTCTTGGTGATTTTGATTGGCTTCATCCCCATCATTTTATAGAGAATGTTTCCCACCTGTACAGAGGACTCCGGGTTAAACTCAGTCGAATTATTTTGTTCAAATTCTTTTACATATTTATTCTTTCTAATCCTTTTTTCAACAATTTCTTTTTCTTTAGCCCATTCTTTCTGTAACACCTTTAATTTAGGTACGTCTACTAAAACCCCTCGCTCCTCCATATCTACAAATGCCTTGTTGCCTCGCATATACATCTTATAAGATTTATTTAGCAGCTTATTTTGTTGTAATTTAGTTTCATGGTCATGGTATACGGCTAAAGTTGCCCTTGCATCCAATTCATTGTGCCGTGCAATCTCAACTAATGACATACTTGTGACATTAGCCATGTCAGCCTCATCTTTAAAGGTAGTTCCCAATAAAGTAAATGACTGAAATCCTAATGATTTATTACTCCTGCGCCCGTCAAGAATATGTGATGAAATCATAGTACAATCTTCTAAGTAAGTAGGAATCACCCCACACTGCGCCCTACACCATAGCTCATCAAACTTAGCGTTATGTGCTATCTTTGATAAATCATTTGTCATAAACTGCCTAAATAAAGCTAAGACTTGTAACTGCTCTGCATCACTCCATCCATCATATTCAAATGGGAAACAACAACTGATACGTCCATTGGCTAGTGCTACTGTATATAATTTACTGTTTTTAGTGAAGGGAGAAAGAGAAGATGCTTCAAAATCAAATGTAACAGGGAGATTATCTGAAACAAATTTAGTTAATGCTGTTCCTATATCATCCACATTTAATATTAAATTAAGACCTTTAGTGTCTAGCTGGTGCATAGTATCATCAACATGATTTAAAGCATCTTCTATATCTGAGACAAACACGCCATATAGCTCTGGATGGTCTTCTTCCTTCTCTATGATATAACTAAGAGGAAGACAGCAAGCTACCCAACAATCATACTTATGGGAAGGGATTCTCTGTCCCCTCATAGTAAGTATAGGTAATGTTTTAATAGGGGGATTCAATACCCCCTCAATAGCGTGTGGGCCTAGTGTAATTATTAAGTTTGGTTTATACTTATTTATCTGGTTAATCAACTTCTCTTGACAGGATGCTAATGCTATTTTACCCGGCCACTTATTCTTGGGTGGTGAGCACTGTAGTACATTAGTGACAACACAATCTTCATATAAATCTATGTTTAATTCTTTAAATGCTTTCTTCAGTAATGCTTCTTCTCTCCCTGTAATCGGCTTATCATCGTAATCACAATTTGTGGTGGGGAAATCCCCTATAATCATAATACCTAATTTATTCTCACCCATAGGTTCTATTTCTGGAGATTTAAGGTCATTACCATAGAGAGGACATCCCCCACACGCAAATATCTGAGATTGAACTATAGTTTTAACGTCTATAGCTTTCTTCTTTTTGGCCGGTTTCTTTTTTTTACCAGTCTTAAATTCTGAAATGTCTAAGAAGAATCCAGAGTTGTTTGTCATGGTATCTTAGTTACCTGAATGTGATTAAACTTATCATCTACATTAAGACCACATCCCCCTGCTTGAGAAAATAGTTCTACGTTTTTAGTCTTCGGATTTATTCTAAGTATGTAAATTTTATTATTATGATTATGTGCCTCTACTGCATAAATCTCAAAATTCCCAAACTTATCAATCCGTGTGCCTAAAGTTAGAACATCTTCTTGTGGCTCTTCTTCTTTATACATCTCTATCTTCATTTTGTTTCTCCTTTAATTCTAGCCATGATAATAGAACAATTGCCCTTGAAATAGCTAATGCTAATGTTTCTCCCGCAACTTCAACACTCCATATCTGTGAATCATCTGGAATATCAATGATAACTTCATAATCTACTTCTTCTGCCACTCCTTTGTATTTTGATATGGTATAGGTTTTTCCAGTTTTCTCTAAAACATTGATAGATGCTATGTTATTTCGTGAATATTGAAAAGACTCATAACAACCAATCTGTATTTTAGCAATATCTACAGCGATAAGATAATCTTTTCCGAGTATTCCATGCATGTATATTACATACATGAGATAGTCTAAATCCTCCCCCGCTGGGAGTATCCTTATTTCTTCCTTAGTATAATCTTTTAATTCTTTCATCTTACTTCTTCCCCACTGAAACAATAGGCATAATCAAAAATGTAAACTTCTCTGACAAATCAAACTGCAAAGGCTTCCCCGCTGTAAAATACATAACTACATCATCTGCTGTCCCTGTCTTAAAGGCATCATGCAAATACTTCGCCTTGAGGTAAAACTCCTGTCCCTCTTTTATATTAATATTCTCATAGCCCATCGTTATCTCTGCTTCGCCTATCCCCTTAGACTCTCCATAGATAGATAGTTCCTTACCGAAAGTCAAAGTTACCCAATCATCTTTCCCAGAAAGTATAGGGAGAACTTGCTTAATAGACTCAATAAATTCTAATCTATTTATTTTACACTTAGTTGCTTTATCCCTATCTACCATATAGGAGGCCCAATCAAGGTAAGAACCATTCATGCTAATCTCATACAATGTTTCATTATTATCCTTCATAAGAACAAATTCCACTGAGTTCTCATAAATATTCATTCCTACATAATCATACTCAAAACTGTTGCAGAGCTTCTCTACCTTATTAATAAAATCCTTTGGAATATTACACAAAAGAATATCATCAGAATCCTCATATGACTGAAAGGAATCTTCTTTCATAGAAATCCTGGTATGTGCAATAGTCTGACCGTTTGCAGAAACTAAATCAACGGCACTACAGGATGGGACTACTTCAAACAGCACCCCACACAAAGTCTGATAAACAATATTATTAGAGGCGGCTATCTTTGCCTTCTTGATTCCTTCCAAAAACTCGGCTTGATTTAAGGCGAAAGTACAGAGCATCTCCGTACTTCCCGCCCCATTAGGAAATTGTTCTCCGTCATGGTTACAGAGCGTATATTTCCTCTTAGCATGAGTGAGTTGAATTCCATTTTCTATCTTCAATCTAATTTCTTTATCGGTGAAACTATCTACAATTTTCTGAATGTCCCACGGTAATGTAATTGTATCTACATCACTACCTTCAAAATCCTCTGATTGGCCACATGTATGGCTCACTGAAGCATTACCATCACTACTTGTCATTCTCGTTGATATAGTTTTATCTTTGTTCTCAACCAACTCCCATTTAATAAGAGGGTGGTCAAAGAATTCGCTATTGTTAATTAAGAATGCGCACTCTACTCCATGCTGAAAAAGTTCAGTATCAATTAGATACTCTTTTGATTTGTTCATGTTTAAAATTCCTCATAGGGTAATGTTGGGGGCAGATATAATACTACCCCCAACAAATTAAATTAATTAATCACCATCTCCCAAACCATAGGCTTCCAAAATAGCAGAACAAACACCACAAATTTCTTCTGCGACGATTTCCCTTACTTCATTTTCTGTAATACCTGCCACATCATCATCTTCAACTACTTTCTCATCCTTCTCAACGTCCGCTTCCTGTGGAGCATCTTCCAATTTGTCTTGAGTTCCTTCTTCAACCTCTTCCTCTTTAGTATTATCTTCGTCAATCCCCTCATAAACTTCTGGGTCATTGCTATCATCAACGCCATCCCAACTATCTTCTGTGCCTTCTTCCTCAACTTCAGCTTCAACTTCTTCTACTACTTCCTCAACCTCTTCAACTTCCTTAGCAACCTTCTTCGGTCGTCCCCGCCCACGCTTTACTTTTGGCTCATCTGTTACTATTTTCTTCGGTCGTCCCGGTCGTCGTTGCACCATAGTCTTATCTCCTTTTATTTTTTCATTCTCAGACAATACAATATCATCTTCTTTTATTGCTTTCTCTTGTTGCGCAAGTACTGTAGCTGCTCTTTTTCTTGAGTTTGCACTATCTCCTAACTCGGCATAGAAGCCCTCTTTAAGTTCCCTGTAGACACGATTATGATCATACCCAAATTCTAACAATTTTCTAGTATAACCACTCCAATTTATTTTCCAGTCTACTTCCCCCTCTCTAATTATTGGGGGGGCCATTAAAAACTCTCTATTAAATTTATGTTTCTTTCGCGCCTCAGCCAATTCATACTCATTCAATTTTGTAAGCTTTATACACTCTTGATACTCATCGAAATACTCTATCTCACAGAGCCGACAATCAGGAGATTTTATATCCCATTCAGCATAGTGCTCACAATAAACTCCCACATCATCTAAATTTTTATCGTCTATATCATCTAACATGGTTACTGTTTTGTTTAATTTTTCCCCCATAAAATATTACCTCCAATTAACTAGTTAAGTCTTCTTCAGTATAATTTTCGCTATCTTTATTATCTTTGGCATCATCCCCACTCACTGCCTCATGCTTCTTTTTTAATTCTTCCAATTTTTTCAAGTCGGTAATACTAACAGGCACAGATTGAGTCATTACTTGTTCAGAGGATTCTAAAGTTAAAGTTAATTTCTGCCCCAACACGCCCCCCAATAAAACAGAACCACAATCTGCACACGGAGCCACATTAACAGTGTGTAATTTCTGCCCCCCTCTAAAAAAACATAATGCTTCTTGATTTGCTCCACATTTTTTACAAATTAATTGTAAACGAATCACTACATCTTCCATACGTTTAATCTCCTTCAAGTTCCTCAATTACTTCCATTCTAGTGGATGCTTCATTTAATCGTTGTTGTAAAAGATTTATACTCGTTAAAATATCATAACTAAATGTATTAAGTTTTTGATAACACCCAACGAGGTCACAAATTTTTCTTAGCCCCTCCTCTTTATCTGTATGTAATTCTAACTCACCAGTTTTATCTTTGGTAATATACGCTCGTGATACTGTGAGCATCCTCTTAAAAATCGCATCTCCTTTAGTTTTAATAAGCTGGTTAAACTCCTCAATGTCATTATATAAAAATCCTAAATTATCTGCCCTTTTTTTTAATGTCATTGCCACCTTCATATATTTATCCCTCTTTTTTATTCCATTGTATTACTATAGCTTCTTTTAACCGTTCAATAACATCGTTTTCCAAACCTTCCGCATAAATCTCCAATATCAAATCTTCCGCATCATAAACTGACATACCCCACTGCTTACAATATTTAATTATTGCTAATGTCCCGGTTTCCATGATTTAAGTTCTCCCATTAATTCGTTTATATCAGGTACTTTAGTGAGCTCTTCTCCGGCATCAGTTTTATTAAAGGTAGCAACGGTCTCCTCATTTGGTATTTTATCCTCATATACTTCTTCAATTTCTTCGTCTAGCAAAGAATCATCCAACACTTCATCTTCAGCAATTTCATTAGATGCAAAATCATTTGCTAAGGAAGTAGTCAGCCAGTCTCTAAAATCCTTTCTATCCTCAGTTATTTTAAGGATATATTTTCTAAATTTAACGAGTAGTTTTTTATATTCAATATTGGCAAGCTCCATCGTCCGTTCCGCTTCTTTAACAGTTTGCTCCGCTTCTTTAACAGTCTCCTCTGCCTCCTTAATAATTATTTTTAGGTCCTTGCACATGCTACACTCATCATTTGCAGTTAAATACCTGAATCTTTTTTTCTTCAACAGTCAAATTCCTTTCAAAAGTCTGTTTGTCTAAAAACAATCATACAACAAGAATAATAGGGAAGTCAAGAAAAACCTCACTTTTTTATCAAAAACTTTTATACTAAATATTAAACCATAACACACTAAAGTAATTAAATATTAAATTATGGATGGGCGACAGGATATTAATAATATTTATCTCCAAAGTAAATACTTATTTAGTGACTTACTAAATATGGGTGGTGGTACATTATTATAAATATTACCAAGATAATTATTGATTTAATTAAATACCGTTATAATAAGACCCCACACCCAAAGCTTTACCCCCCTTTAAGGGGGGGTAGCTGTGGGTGGGTATTCTGGGGGGTTACAGGGGGGTTTTATTTTAGTATTAAATTTAATTACAAAATAATTAGTATTTTTTTGACTTTCAATGAATTTTAATTGTATAATTGGATTAGGAATTTAATTTAAGGGAGAAGAAAATGGATAGTGAAGTAGAATATTTAAGAAAGAAGGTAGAAAATTTAGAATATTTAAAGCACGAAGGAGATAAAGAGATTGGACGTCAATCAAAAGAAATAGAAGGGCTGGATGCTTCGTTGGTACAAGTAAGTATTTTAATTATTTTGGTGGGCGTCGGTTCTATAATTCTTTTTGGCATTCTCTTATTTATGTAAATCTTATTTAATTTAAGGAGAAGGAAATGAGCTTTAAAAAAGAAATGAAACGAATCAAAGAATTAAAATCTCACGAAGAAGCAATAGAAGCATATGATGAATTAAGAAAAAAAATTGATAAAGAAGAGAAATTTTGGACTATAGTTAAATTTGGATTTGTATTATTTACAATACTTCTTCTTATAATTATGGTTATTTCAAAAATTTAAGGAGAAAAAATATGACTACAGGTGATAAAATATGGGAAGTCTTTTCCACATTTATTTTGTTAGTAATAATTTCTTTATTCTTTGCTTATACAATGTATAAACTTGATGCCATCGAAACTACCATTAAAGAAAATCAAAATAAGGCTATTCCAGCTCCTAGAATCGATTCAAATTCTTTGACTAAGGGAATCAGTCACGTAGAGGGGGGATCGTCCATTCCTGATGAGCCTACAAGCCCTATAAGCATGTCACAGAGAAGGATGGACGTGTTACTGGATGCAATAATGGAAGTTGAGGGTGGTTTTATAGAAAATACCTTCTTAGATGGTGATAGTGGGTGCGCAAAAGGCCATTTTCAGATACATGAATTTTATTGGAGAGATGGGATTAAATTCTTGGGGGTAGATTGGCCGTATCTGCCTGATGTTTATAACTTGAATAAATCTAAGCAGGTGGTAGAAGCATATCTAAATTATTATTATGATAAGCTTATTGTTGGATTTGATATAAAAGATAAGTGGGCAAAGTGGGAAATCATGGCGTCTATACATAATGGTGGGCCTCGTGGCTATGGTAAAAAATACACAAAGCCTTACTGGGAAAGAGTTAAGGCAGTTTTAATTAAATTGGAGAAGAAATGAAATTTATTATGAATCAACGAATTTTTGATACAGAAGATGCCTCTATATTATATCAAAGCCTCGTAAATGAAGATGACTACCAACAAACCTTATATCGAACAAAGGGTGGAAGTTATTTTGTTGTAGAAAAAACATATGATGAGTATAGCTCAAAATTGTTTTCAACTGAGGCATATACAATTCAATGGCTTATTGATTTGTTAACATGTTATGGAGAAAAATTAACTCAAAGTAACATTGATACACTAGAAGAAGCATTTCCGCGCATGAGGGAGGTATAAAATGGCTAGAAAAAAAGGCTATAAAATGACGGATGAGCAGAAGAAAACTATGGCTGAAGGACGAAAGAAAAAAGCAGCGGCGAGAAAAATAGAAAAGGACAAACAACAGGAACTAGATGAAGAACTATTGAATAAACCTTTCAAGAGTGCTTATGCAATAGCGGAATTAGCAAGGCAATCACCCCCTAAAAATAGATTTAAAAAGAAAAGCACTCATAAATATAGGCGCAGACGTAAATTATATGAATATTCCCCTGCGACTACAGCTATTAGAAACCATTGTTTAGAGTGCTGTGGGTATAATAATAGTGATACTGATAATTGTACAGCGACGGCTTGTTGGTTATATCCATTACGTTTTGGCATGTCTCCAGAGAGGGCTCATAGTTTGGGGAAAGAAGTAGGATGAGCGTTTTTGATCAAATAAAGGCACATATTGTAGCAATAATATTCTTCATTGGCTTGTATCTTTTTTGGTATACAGAACATTGGGACCTTGGAAATACGCTTATGGGGATTGGTTTTATTTATGCGTTTTTCTATATATTGATTAAAACTACAGGTGATATAAAATGAATTACCTTGAACAGAAGCGACAATTAGAGATAGAACCATATGAAGGGCCATTTATAGCGGTGGATACGTCAACATTAAAAGAAAAGATGGAAGAAATTGATTGGAAAAATCTGTCTAAGGATGAAATAATAGTAAGGACTATTCCAGCTAAAGAGATGAAAGATGGTGAGATAGGTAGAATACGAATGGGGCATACTGCCGCTTTTGGAGATTTAGTTCAAGCTCATCATGATTCTAATTTTGGACTTAAGGATAAATTAATTTGCCTAAATCAACGCGCCGGTAAGTCTTGGGCATCAATGTCAAAATCGGATAATTTTCGAGTTGAGCTTTTAGAAGGTGAAATTACTATCAATATTAAAAAGGGAGAGGATTTGAAATGAAAACTACAATCAATGGGAAAGAAGCAAGTATTAGTTGGAAGCATATACAATTTAACCCGGACGGGGGGCATTTAGTTTCTAGGGAAGTATTGCAATTTTTAAAAAAATTCTATGGTCAATTTACTCAGCTACCTATATTGTTTTCTTCAAGGAGAGGAATAAGTTTTTGTTTTTTAAATCCAAAGTATGGTGATGTTGGATTTCCTGTAAGATATGATATGATAGGGATTGCTGAATGTAGTAAAAAAGACCAGTTTAATAAGAAGATTGGACGTAAAGCTAGTCTATCAGACATGATACAACATACAACACCTCGCTATTATCTAAATGCAAAAAAACAAATATGGGCAGATTATTTTAAGAGTATTCAAGTTAAAGAAGAGCCATTAAAAAATTATATAGATGAATTCATTGCTTATAATTGTGAGGATATTACTGATATGGAGCGTGAAGAATTATTGAAACAATACTATAATTATTTTAAGAATATTAAAGGTAAGCAAGGAGTAGTAATATGATGCAGTTGTGCTGGCTTTAATATCAGATTAAATATTTACCTTGAAATTTCTTTATTTTTCTAGTATAATGTTTACGATTAACTATAAATAAGGAAATTTCATTATGAAATACAAGCGTAAAAAGGGTAAAAAATTAAATCTCCCGATGAAGCAAAAGACGAGGCCTCATATCCGCATTCAACCCGATGGGACGGTTAAATTAAACAGGCCGTCAGCAGATATTAGTTTGGAATCATTAAAATCTATCTACAAGGACATAGAAGATGGGTTGCCCTTAGAGGTGGCCTTGAAGAAGCTCCAGATCACTCCTCATGTATTTAAGCAGTATGCTGAGACTAATTACACCGACTATGAGGCAGGTAAGACCACTCAGTGCGTTATGGACGAGGTAGGGAATAGACAGGCTTTGTTTATTGCAAAGCATGTAGCTAACATTAATGAAAAATCTGATAAGGCATGGCAAGCCAGTTGTTGGCTATTAGAAAGAAACTTCCCGGCGCTGTTCTCTCAGAATAGAACTAACGCAACCACTCCCCAAGGGCAGAAATTGCATATTGAAATTACCAGCAATGTCCCACGTCCTACTGATATAATTAGAACTCGTCTGCGCACTAAGGGAGAAAAACATGATAAGGATATTGTACAGTCTCCTGATGGAAACCCCATTGATATAGAACTTGAAGAAACCTGATAAAATAACCTAATTTAATTTGCTTTTATGAAATCTCTGAGCTATAATTAATATAGTAACAGAGATTTCTTATTTAAAGGGAGAAGAAGATGGGTATTATGAAAAAAACACTTTATAGTTTAGCTAAAAGAATGCATGATACCCTTACTGAAATGGATGAAATTGCAGCTTTAATATTAGATACAGAAGATACTCTTAGAATAGGAGAAAAAAATCAGGAGCTTATAAGAAATATTAGATGGGAGATAACCACTCTCACAATGAACCTATTTATTTTAGGTGATAATGCCGATGATAAAAAATAATAAACCAGTAGGATTAGGAGAATCAATTAGATTACGATATAATGAACAGCAAGTAATTGAATGGGATTCTGGAAAATATAAAACCTTTAAAGAGGCGTCTACTGTAGCAAGGAAGATAATCATTGCAGAATTGAAAAAAGAAGTACCCGATTTGTTTGTTAAATAAGGAGAAATAGAATAATGA
>Ga0307928_10001220_pt1 | contig 19515 bp, 32 predicted proteins | sample AceLakmetagen232_FD_201815 | JGI IMG/M metagenome (GOLD analysis project Ga0307928, IMG submission 201815) | Saline water microbial communities from Ace Lake, Antarctica - #232 | ecosystem: Environmental > Aquatic > Non-marine Saline and Alkaline > Saline | place: Antarctica: Ace Lake... | reverse complement strand
TTAGATGACTTAACTGCTATGGCTGTTTGGAAAGCAGACCCAAGAAACTCCGCACTTTTAGGTGGTGTAATAGGGAATGTTGTAGCAAAGGTAATTGGTATGGACTACCCTGCTCCAGAAGTTGGAAGAAGCTGGGGTAATGTATATGCCTTTGTTGGATTCAGGGATGAATACAGCCTGAGAAAGTTTGGAATAAATGAGGATGTTGCAAGTCAGATTGTTCCAAAGTTCGATGGTGTAGACATTGTTGAGTTCAAAGCAAGGCTTATGGACAGGAAAGGTAAAGATGGTCTTCTATTAGGAAGATTCTTGGACATAGACAGCATTGCAAAGAGCGACGCAAAATTTCCATCACTAAAAGAACTAGCAGAGGAATATGGTATTTTGACAGTATCTCAAATATCAGAACACGTTAAAGAAAATGTGTTTGTAAAAGGTATTGTTGGAAGACACATAGAAAAGGATGGAGTGAAGATAGGTCTGGTTATATCTTCAACAGGAAGCAATCCACTTACCGTTTGGTATAGAGGAGAAATGCCTGATGTTGGTGTAGAAACCACTATGTTTGGATATATATCCGATTATAATGGTGATGTATCACTAAGGGCGAAGGGTGTGCTATAAGCACATTCTTTCTTTCTTTTTTTTATATAAAGAAATAGAGTATAGAATAGATAAAAAACTTTAAAAAACTATGAAATTTACAAATGCGACACCAGTATTTAATAAAGGAAGTGGTAATAGTAAACCAAAAGCAAAGAAGATTGTGGTAACAAATGAAGAAATAGCATCTGTAATTGATCAAAAGAGGAAAGACCCTCTTGTAATATCTATTGTTGGAAAGGCCGATACTTGTAAATCTGGATTGCTTTGTGATATTGTTGCAAAGTATCTGCCTGAAGGAAAGGTTGCAATAATATTAGATTTTGATCATAGCATAAAACCTATTATGGACGAGTTCTTTCCAGAACATATTGATAAATTCTTCATAATAAATGCTACTGCTTTTGGAAAGGATTATAAGAAAGGACACGTTGTTGCACTTGCTGCTTTACAACAGGTAATTAAAGACCAGAGAGACAATGTTGGGTTATTAGCAACTGAAGGAATGGACAGACTATTACAGCGTTCATTTAAGATGACTTTGCAGGCAAGAGGATACAACATGGAAGACATGAGCTTCTTTGGTAAAGGTGGAAACACTGAGTTTACTCCTACGGATTGGATGGTAAGAAATGATTACAATTTCGATCCCTTTGATATGATGTTCAATTATGCATCAGAACTTGGAGTTCCATTTATAATGACAACGCATACAGAGGACAAGATAAACAGTAGAAGAGAGATTATAAAGAAGGACTCTCCAATTTGGTATAAGATAATGCCAGATTATGAATACTATAGATTTACTACAAAGAAGAAGATAGATGGAGATAAAGTAACTCGATATTGTGTGTGTGACAAAGCAAGAATAAAGACTGATTTGTTTGGAGACGAACACATAGTTCAGGAGTTCAATACAAAGACAAAGGAGAAAACGTGGTATGGCATATGCGATTACCTAAAGGAGAACGGTTTATTATAAAAATAAAATAAAAGGAGGTGATAAAAAGAAAATGAAATATTGGGACATTGGAGTTAGCACTAGAAGATATGAAAAGTGGTCAAAAAGAGAAGACAAACTTTTGAAGAAAAACGACAAATTAATACCAACTAAAATACAAGAAGCGTTTAACTCAAAAGGATATAAAAGAACAGTTGCTGCTTTAGTTGAAAGAAGAAAAAAACTTAGGAGATTACGTCGTGGAGGAAATGGAAGCTCTGGAAGACCAAGCGTAAAGAAATATACAAGACAAAAGATTGGTGAAGTTATATCCTTTGAACAGTTGACATTTAAACAGTGGATAAAGGAGCAAGGTAAAGCTAAATATAAAGAATACCTTGTCAATAAGTCAAAGGAAATAAACAAACTGATAAATAAATTATAAAGTTTTTTAGTTGAGAACAGTTGTTATTAATTGTTCTTAACTATTTTTATTATCAAGGAGATAGCATGAGTTTATACAAATTAATTAAAGACGAATTTGAGAACAAGGGATTTGTAGAAGTTCCAAATCTAGTTGAAAGGCTTACTGCATCAGTTGGAGCACACATATTTAATCTAAACAACATTGAGCTTAAAAAATTCTATCACGCTGGAGGAATAGAGAATTTTAGAATTCATGTTGTATTAATGGCACCTTCTGGATTTGGAAAATCTACACCATTTAGAATAATTTTAGATGATATATATGGAATATTATCAGAAGCTAATTTTCCTACATCTGTTGAAAGTGGAACATTCTCAAGCGAATCTTGGATGGGAACGATAGACAAGAATGGAAGCGGAGATATGACGACACATGAAGGAGTATTCTCAAGATATAAGACAGGCATTGTTGGTGCTGATGACTTTATGAAGCTTAAATCATTGATGGATGGAACTGGTTTAACAAATGAAGAGGTATATTTGCTTACTGCACTTGACAGTGATACTGCAAAGAAGAATCTAGCTTATGGGCAGATTGTTGAAACGGGTATAGGAACAACCATGTGGTGTGGTATAAGGCCCTGCAGTCTGAACATGGTGTCCGGACTAGCAAGGAGGTTTAGTTTTCAACTATTCTTTCCAAGTCCAACAATCGCAAGGTGCTTTAAATATGCTATGCGTGACAAGAGAATGAAGAGCAGAGTAACCAGTAATACAAAAGAAAAGATAAAGGATGAGGTTATCAAGATAGAGGAGAAGATACGTGAAATAGATGAAATAGATTATACTCCTGTTGAGAAGTGGATAAATGGAAACATGATGATACCACACTTTGAGGAGATAATATATAAGCGTCTTGCAGTTGGATATACTTTAGCATCTAAGGATACATTTGAAATAGAGATTGATGAAATTCTTGAGAGCCTATTCATTGACGAGTTCAGGAACAGGATGATAATAAGGGAGAGTCCTGAGCGTGAGATGGTATATGAAATAATAAAAGCAGAGAAGAAGATAGATGTAAAATCTCTAATAAGTTTCCTTAGCTTTTGGTATCAGATACCACAACTTCAAGCAAAGGGGTTGATATTGTCATTGAGAAGAGATGATAGGGTTATAGTTGATGGAAACTATTTGATAGCAACAAGAAGAAGATTTGTATCTAAGGATAAGAAGACAGGAAAATATAAGTTTAAAAAATGAAACTATCTAACAACAAATATCATATACTTTTGGGGCATTGTCCAACATGTAATGGAACAAACTATGTAAGAACTGAATTTAATCCCGATGGAGACACTATATTAACTAATTGTGAGTGTGATTGTGGAGAAAAATTTGAAGAACAGTTTGAAATATTGTTTATAAGAAAAATATAATACAACAATGAAGTGGACTAAGCTTAGAAGAGCATCAGGACTATTAGAATATGTATGCGAGCATGGTGTTGGGCATCCAGATCATAAAAGTGCCAATGAGATTGCTCTCAAATTTAAAGAATGGGAGCATGGAAATTGTACAAAACAAGAAGCAATAGATGCTTGGGGTACTCATGGATGTGATGGATGTTGTAGTAGGGATGATTTTCCAGGTAAACAGAAGAAAATGCGTAAACATAAATGCATACATTGTGGTAAACCTATTATGGATATAGATTATATTTGCAACAAATGCTTTATAATGGGAATACGAGGAGAAATATAAATATGAATACAGAAGAAGTAAAGATGCTTGCTAATAAGCATTGGAACTATATAAGGACTTTATTATTTAAGTATGGGCACGAAGCTGAAGATCTTGAAGAATATCAATTCAAGTCTGGTTTTATACATGGATATAAACATGGAAAGGAGGATAAAGAATAAAATGAAAAAGAAGGATATATTATATTACGGAATTGGTGCAATCTCTGTTGTACTTATACTGATTACATTGTCTATATTAGTATATGCTGTGTGTGGAGGAATATTATTGTATTGCTTATATTATTTTGGTGTTGTTGAATTTACACTAGAAGGAGCATTGCTTATGGGTATATTGATATTTATATTATCAGTTATATTCAAAGGTATAGTAAGTAAATAAGAAATGAATCTTGATAGTATATTTGATGAACTTGATAGTAAGATAAACTCCGAAGATTTGGAGGCATTTATCATATCATTAGATTATAAATTGATTGAGGTGTATGGTTGTTATGAAAGAGTGTATAAGAAAGAATTACCAGGAAATGCACATATCATTATATATACTACAATCTCATTAGATGGGTTTATAAGAAAATCTGGTTCAGATGCAATAAGGATACTATTAATGAGAGATAACAAGACATGTATAAAGAAAGCAAAGAGAGTAAACAGGAGAGGAGAACTAGTATCAATATGTGATAGAATAGAGTTAAGGACAAATGAATTGGAGAGTCATTACTTTAAATGTGTATATGGAGAGAAATAGCTCCCATATGTAAAGTTAATAAACAATTAAGATTATAATAAGTTTTTAAAATAAAAGTAAAAAGTAAATTTAATTGTTTATTAAGGTTTATATACCCTAATCTTAATAAACAATTAATATTATATTTTAAATTTTTTTTGTAGATAAAATTTAAATTTAATTACTTATTAACTTTTATAGGGTATAGAGTATAGTATAAATAGAACAAAAATAAAATGGGCAGATGGAAAAAAGACCAGAATTGGAGAAAGGACTTAAAGAAGATTCCTCGTTCAATAGGATTACCTCAAGCAATAATTGATTCTCTTGAAGGTGTGAACGCTTCCGAGATAATAACTGAACTAGTTGAGCAAAATATGCATAAGATATCTGATGGAAGTCTACAAGACTCTATTGAATATAGAAGGATACGGATAGCTGACTTGGTTATGACAACAATTAAACAAAAAGAACCTGAGATAGTGCAAAGTATAAACAATGCAATAAGCGATGATATAACAAAGGATGAAAAAAAGTTTACAGACTTTGGTGATAATATAAACAAGAGAATATCATCTGTTGAGAGCACAACCAAAAGAGAGCTTGAATCTCTAAAGAAAGATCTTAAGACAATGGAGAAGTCAAGAAAGTTAGATAAGCGTGATATTCGTTCTATAATCAAATTAGAGATAGGAAAGATAATAAAGGAGATTATATCTTCCTCAATAAGAGAGTTTGTTCCAAGCGTGAGAGAAGTTATGGACAGCTATGAAGTTATAAATGAAAAAGAAGTTAGCGAAAAGGTTGAAAAATAAATACAATGGATAAAATAATAGATGTCAATGAGCAGATAGATAAGTTTGTTCTTGAAAATAGGGAGAAAGAGAAGGGTGAACATGGTAATGTAAAGGATAATGAATATTATATGAGCTGGGCTGGTAAATGTCCTAGACAAATCTATATAATGAAGAAGCATGGATTTGAAGCGGGGCCTGAGCTACTTAGAATATTCATGACGGGTAATCTTTGGCATGACTTTCTTAGAGAAAAGGTTTTGGGCTTGGGCAAAGAGAAGAGGATACAGGTAAAATACAGGGATATCATTCTGCGAGGCAGAACAGACGGAGACGATGAGATAAACAAGGTAAGATACGAGTTTAAGAGCATCTTCAAGCTCCCAGAAGAGGCAAATGAACACCATGTAAAACAACTTATGCTATATCTTGATGAAGAATACAAAATAGGAAGTTTGGTATATGTAGAAAAGAATAGAGGAACAATCAAACAGTTTGCAGTAAAGTACTCAAAGGAAGCATTTGATGAAGCAGCAAAATCTCTGATAGAAACAAATGAATATGTAAAGAACAATAAGATTCCTCCAAAGATTACTGAAAAGAAGGATAAGTGGCAGTGCAGATACTGCTTTAAGGAGTGTAAGAATAAATGTAAAGAGTTAGAATGAATACATACACAAATCAAATAAGAGACAAAGACTCTGGAGATATAAAGTTTGTTTCTTTTGGAGACTATGCTGCTGACTTTAAAGATTTATTAATAAAAGCAGCAGAATGGATAGAAGAAATAGAAAAAGAACACTGTCTTATAATACACAATATAGTTGCTACTGAGAATGAATCAACAGAGATAACAATATATTATGAACTTTATGAAGAATAAAATGACTATAGAAATAAAAAGTGAGAATGCATACAAGAAAAAGAGAATAAACTTTATTTCAAACATACTTTCACAATTACCTAAGAAGGATCTTAAGAATATAGATTCAATTAATGTTATTGTTGTTAAAGAATATCCTCCATCAAAGTCAGAACTTCTTGGAGAATACGATAGTGATTTACAAAAAATAACAATATATAAGAAGAAGAACACATCAATTGACTCTATTGTGCATACACTACTTCATGAAATAGGACACTCAATAAACAGCTACTTTGAACTAGATGAAGAACAACTTGCAGATGACTATGCAGATAAGATGATTAAAAAGATTAAATACAAAAAATGAAAAAACTGAAAAGATTAAAAGACAAGATTTTGGGAAAGGTTAAGAAAGAGAAGAAGGTAGACAAGCGTAGACCATACGAGATTAGGTTAGAAGAAATAAAGAATGCAAAAAAGGGAGCTAACTTATTGATAGATGCGTTTAATTGGAACAAGCTTAATATCCCTTACATGATTGATATATATAATGAGATATATAATGAGTTGCATTCGTATGACAACGTTGAGAATGATGATTATATATCATACAAAGAATTAGAATTGGGTGAAATACTAAAAAGACATGAAGATTATATGACTGATTTATATTTATCTTGCAAAACACAATAAAAAATGAAAAAACATATATATAAAAAACAATGCGACATGTGCAAACCAGCAGTTGACTTTACTACTCCATTTGCATATAATCGGCATATGAATAAACAACATGGAATAGACACTAGAAAATGGTATGGAGTAAAGAATCCATCTCAATTTAAGATTAGTAAAACGGCAGTAACAAAACAGACACAATCTGAATATATAAGAAAGATAGCAGAAGAAGTTTCAGATAGTATTAAAAAGAGGAAACGATTGTTTCCTAAAGGTAGTGTAAAGAACATAAAGTTGGCAGATGAAACATGGTTACAACAATTTTCAGATTTGCACTATGGACTTCTTGTAAAGCCAGTAGAAGTTGGAGAGTTGTCAATATACAATGCATCAATTGCAAAGGATAGGATAGAATATCTTGCAAAGATGATGACTAGAATACTTCAATATCATACTAATAAACCAAAGACTCTTGTAATAACGTTGCTTGGTGATATGATTGATAACTGCATAATGCGTGGCAATCAAGGTATGAACATAGAATTTGGTGTTACAAAACAAGTTATGGAAGTTACTGAGATATTAACAGACTACATAATCTTCCTATCAAAGTATTTTCATACTATAAAATGTTATGGCATATATGGAAATCATGGAAGGATAACAAGAAAAACAACAGATGCTGCACCATATGATAACTTTGACAACTTGGTATATTGGTCAGTTAAGGAAAGGATTAAGGATATGAAGGATATAAGCATGGAGTATACCGATGCACAGCATATGATTGTTGAGGTAAACGGCTGGAAGTTTTGGCTGGAGCATGGAGATACAGTTAATAGTTGGGTTGGAATACCTTTCTATGGTGCAAAGAGGGAGAAGGCAAACATAACAGAAACACTTATGCAATTTAGAGAGAATGCAGATTATATGCTTATGGGGCATCATCATCAAGCTGCAACATTTAATAACATATTTCTAAATGGAAGCTTTGTTGGTGGAGACATATACTCTATAGGGAAGCTTAGGAGAATGTCATTACCTAGTCAAAACCTAATGGCAATAAACAAGAAGCATGGAGTAGTGTGGAACAGAGAGATACAACTAATAGACGAGCCAAGAAAAATGAAAATAAAGATATATAAATAAAATGACAACAAAGAAAGAAAAGTGTGAAGAACTACCAGTTGTGTTTGTTGAAGAAGAGGTTATTGAAAACGCTAAGAGTACAAGAATATCAATAACTGTAAGCGATAAGAAATCTAAAGATGCATTTGATACGCTTGTAAAGATAAAGAAAGAATTTAGAGAATGAAAACAATTGTGTCAACAAATGGTGGTTTGGATATACCAAAAGAAGCAATGCATATTAAAACACCATGGTGCACAATAGTTTATGGCAAATGGAATAAGTTTAATCAGAGGTCTGAGAGGAGATATTACAGGCACAAAGAAACTGGACAATCACCATACATACCTGAAGGGTTTGTAGAATTGGACAAGATTACATATAAAGTTATTGATAAATAAAATGCCAGGAAGATTATGCGAAGACTGTGAAAAGTTTTTAGTATCAGTATATTGGAGAAGGATAAATCAAAAATTCTTATGTGCAAAGTGCTATGATAAAAATGAAAAAGGAAACGGAGACAATATTTAAACAAAGTGGAGTTTGTTTTGTGACAAAACTTAGAAATAATATATACCCACTCTATAAGGAATTTAAGAATGATTATGATTGTATGAACGGTAAATACCCAGGACTATTTATGGAAGGAAGTCTTGAAGCATTCTCAAGGTTTGTAAAAGAGGGAGTATTTGCAAAGTATAGTGAAGAGTGTGTTGGTATAAAGAAAGAGATTAAAAAGAAGAATATTAAACTATGAACATACTATTAGTAGAGCCTGATTATGATAGACCTGCATCAAGGTATTATTTTCCTGCAATGGCATTAATGCGACTATCTTCATATTATAAGGAAGTTGGTGCAGACAATATAGATTATATTCGTGGAATGGGTGGATACTTTAACAAGAATATACCAGATAAGATATGCATAACATCATTGTTTACCTGGGAAACAGACAGACTAGTTGATACAATAAATTATTATAAAGGATTGTTTCCAAAAGCAGAGATAGAAGTTGGTGGTATTGCTGCATCTCTTATGAAGGATTATATAAAAGAGAAAACAGGAATAGATACTGTATTTGGAATACAAAAATGGTTAGAAGAATATCCTTTGGATTATAGCTTGTATCCCGATCTTGATTATTCAGTTGCATATACAACTAGAGGTTGTCCAAACAAGTGTCAATTCTGCATAGTATCAAAGATAGAACCAGAGTACGAAGAGATAAATAACTGGAAGGAGTTATATTATAATCCAAAATTGCCAACAATAACATTTTGTGACAATAACTTTCTTGCATGCACAGACAAACACTTCACTAAAGTAATGAATGAGATAAAAGAAATAAATAAACCATATGACTTTAATCAGGCACTTGATGCAAGATTGTTTACAAAGAAGCATGCAAAGGTATTTGCAAAGACTCGTATAGAGCCAATGAGGTTTGCATTTGATACAATGGCAACTGAAGGCCACATACAAAGAGCAATCGTATGGTGCTATAAAAGTGGTATACAATCAGTAGTGGTGTTGATGCTATATTGCTGGAAGGATACACCAGAAGAACTATACTATAGATTGTATGAAATGAACAAGTTGTATGTAAGCGTATTCCCAATGAGATTCATGCCACACGATGCATTAAATAGAGAATACATTGGTGAACATTGGACAAAAGGAATGTTAAATAACTTTAAAAACATACTCCATAATCACTATAATCGTGGTATGGTTGGGAGAAGTCCATTAAGCGTATTTAAAAAAGCATTTGGAAACAATGCAAAGGAGTTTATGGATAAGTTGGAAGGAGATGAAAAAGGACAGACAAGTTTGATATAAAATAAAATGGGAATATTTTATGAACATACACCACAACTCGCATTAAGATTAATAAAGTGTCCTATATGTGGCATTATTATTGGAAATGAATTTGATAATATACCTAAAGGAGAATTATGTTTAAGGTGTAATGCAAAGAAATGAAAACAATAAGTTTCGGGTGTAAGCCCACGGACAAGATTTATCTTGAGCAGGTTCTTCCGGCCCTGTTAAACAAGAAGAAAGACCAGACTATACGGCCTGCTTGGGATAGAAAATGTGTTAAAATATTTAATCCTTTTGGAGAGCATAAAGATAAGGAAGAATTGAAAGTAGAGAAACCCCCGCGCTTCAAAGTCGGAGACCCTGTGAAATTCTACTGGAAGCAGAGGAGCAAACATAAAATATTCTGTTCTACGTGTGGGAAAGGGATAACTGAAATGGAAATAAAGAATGATGTTTACAGAGCAACAAATAGATATATTCCTCCAACAAGAGAAGAACCTGGAAAAATTGTATCTAAAGAGATATATAGAAAAACAAGTTGTTATGAATAAAAAAACAAAATGGCAAACTACATGTGTGAGGAATGTGGAAATTATAGTGAAACGCTTTGGAGTGGGTTATGTATAAACTGTACTCAAGAAAAGGATTTTGTACCTTATGTTAGAGTGTTTAGTGAACATGTACAACGCATTGATGAAAAATGAAAAATAAAATTATGGAAGTAATGGTTTATGTATATGAGAATGGATTAAATGAAATAAGAGAGATGCCAGAGTTTAGAAATGCGTCTGAAGCAAAATATACTTTAAAAAAGAATGAAGTTGGATATATAGATTTTGATGATTTGCGTTTTAGAATAGTTTATTGGGGGGAATAGCTGAGTTGGTAAAGCATCTGGCTGTTAACCAGAAGATCGTAGGTTCGAGTCCCACTTCCTCCGTAGGTATTTAAAGAATAGATTAGAAATGATAATAAGACCAATAATAATATTGTGGATAGGTTTAAGAGTGAACAGCGTGTGGTTAATTTTAATAGCAATAACATTGTTTTTTCATGGTTGTGAAGATGAAAAAGAATAACAAAATGAATAAAGGAGATAATGTTTTTGTTCTAAACAAAGAAGGAAACTTAATAAAAGTTATCGTAGAAGATATTAATACAGCAGTTAATGTTTCCTATGGAAAAAAAAACATTTAGATTTACAGGAGTTATGAGAGTAAAAGAAGAATAACAAAATGAACGCATTTGAATCAGAGTTTGGGAAGAGCATAAAACGAATAGAGGGAAGTCGTGATGACTTCTATGGCTTTAAACTATTTGACACAACAAGCTTTAGAGTAATATCAGAAAAAATATTCTCATTGAAAGTTCCTTGTGACTTTATTGCTATATATAAAGGAAAGACATATTTCTTGGAGTGCAAGTCTTCAAAGAATGCTACAAGCTATAGTAAGAATTATATAAAAGATCATCAGTTAGTATCAATGTCAAAGGCTGAGAAAGCTGGAGCAAAAGCATACTTTGTTATTTGTAAAAGACATAAAGCAAGAAACTTTAAGTGTTATGCAATGAAACCTAGCACACTTTTACATTTATTTTCTTTGTTTTCAGACAAAGCAAGCATAAAGTGGAAGTATATTGAAGAATATGGAATTGAACTAGACAGAGTTACCAATCTACAAGAGTGGGACATTAAAAAATTATTTGGTATTTGGGAGTAAACGATGAAAGAAGAAGAACTAAAGACGTTGAATGATATACAAAGTTTTGAACTAACTTTTAGTGGTGATGGGTTTGAACATTTAAAAGCAATGGAAGGAATGGTCTTAAAGAAAGATGTTCGTCAGAAGGCAATAAAGTGGATTAAAGGACTAAGCGAAACTGGTATTTTTTCAGATTGTAATGTTGGAGGATTTGATTTTGGAAACTTCTCACTTGACTATGAAAAAAGATATGGTAAAAATAATAAAGAAGCTAGTGAATCAAATGCGTCAACATTGATTAGATGGATTAAACACTTCTTCAACATAACTGAGGAGGATTTAAAATGAACAATCACAAAGAAGAAGATAATTTAAATGCTAGATGGAGAAAATTATGCAAAGAGATGTTTGGAAGAATTATTTAAAATGACTAAAGACGTATGCGCAGTTTGCGAAAAGGACAACTATGATGAGAAGAGTATAATGATACACACTGGAGATATAAAGCACTGGGTGTGTGGTGAGTGTGTATTTGCTATAGTTCAGACATATAAAAGGATGTAGAAGTTATTTATGACGCTCTATAATCTGGAACTGGTGTCATTTGTTCTGTTTCTGCATCTAAAACTTTGAATAACTTAGTTTTAAGCTTCCTTTTATTGTTTTGTTTTTTGTTCAATTTCTCTTTTTATTACTAATGTATTTTTATCTGAAGGATCTTCTTCTGAATTTAATTTTTCTGTAACTCGCATTATAGTATCTTTAACGGTTTCTGAATTGTTTTTTTGTGGAGTTGTAGTTATTATCTTTGAAGCAAGTTCGCACTCTTTTTCTATCCTCTCTGCAACCATACATAACTCTGAAGTTGCACCATCGTCTCTCTCAAGCTTATTTAATCTTGTAGCAAGAATGTCTGAAGTAGTTTTTAATTTGAATATAATTGAACTAAACTCTCTGGCTACCTTTTCTTGAAATGCCGTGCTTCCAACTAAAATATCTCCAGCAATACCAGTATGTCTTGTTATAAACTTTCTTAAAGGAACAACCGATATTTCAAAGTTGTATTTGTCCTTTATCTTTTTTTGAATGTCTGTTGAATAGCTACCCTCTGAATTCCATAGGATTATATCCTTACGAATTTCCTCTGGAGCAGTTTCAAGCTTTGATTTTACACCTGCCATAATGTTTTAATGTTATTTATTGTCTTTATAAAATTTATTAACGTGAAGATATACCTCTTTTTCTGCATCACAGTATCCAAAGAATGGACAACTTTCTGAAAGGCACGTGAATTGTAGCTTTCTTTTACAATATTTTGGAACTATATCTTTATCATCAGCAATACAATATCCCTCAATTACAATATCTGTCCACATCATCATAATTTATGCCTCTTAGATTAAACGGATGCGCATATTAACATAATAGATGGTAAAAAGGTAGCTCTTAGATGAGACAGCTTGTCTCAGAGCTAGAGCTTACCATATCTAATCAATGTATTAGGTTAGTTGGGCTATATCTATAGGCTCGTGGATGTGAGAGAGTGTATTATTGAAAAGAGTTGAGACTTTCATAACCACGAAATGCCCGATATTCCCTAAAGTCCTAAATATAGTGCTCCAAGTCCTACAAGAATCAGAATTGCTCCTGTTCCTGTAACAGCCAAGTTACTGACACCGCCTTGTGCTACCATTCCTGTTCCTGTGGTAACTAAGACAATCCCAACACCCTGAGTTGCAGACTTCTTCACTTTTTCGTTGTCCATTGTTGTTTTGTTTATCTCCTATTCATTTATGTTTTACTTATATCACCTCAACCGTTTTTGATTGAGGAACATAACCATCTTTGTCAAAGGATATAGTATATACTCCGGATTCAATGCTTAAAAACCTACAAACTCCAGAATTGTCTGTAAGTTTTGACTCAATGAAGGTTCCGTCTTGCGATACAGTTATCATTGCGCCATCAATTAGGATGTCTGACTTATAAATAACTGTGCATGTTATATTGCGCCCATTGCCAGATTGTTCCTTTTCAACTATAAACCTTACTTGTATGTCTTCTGGGTTTGGCGGAGATTCCTCGTCTACAACAAGCTTTACACCAAGAGGCTTTAATACTCGTTCTATCTTGTTTGCAATGGTTATCTCTCCTGAGCCAGCAAATAATAGACCAACTGCATTATTTTTATCATTTAGTATAAGGCTTCCTGAGTCTCCTCCTGCTGAAAAGTCAACACCACTCTTTCCTCTTATTACAAGCTGATCTGCAAATGTTGCAGAGAAACTTCCATAGTTTACCTTTATTGTTGCTGAATCATCCTCAACTGTACCTTCAGTATAGCCAGTTGTCCTACCAGACTTCTTTACGCTCATGCCTTTCGCAGCAAGTTCAACACCATTTGGAACTCCTATATCAACTATGCTAGAATTATAGTTAAGCTCATCATCACACTTTACAACAGCACAATCTATATAGTTTGTTCTGTTTGGAGATATTACAACGTGGCTCATTAATTGCCCAACATAGTTTATAGTTCCCATTGTTCCACCATCTGCTTTGCCTTGCTGTATTACTCTTCTCTCTTGCTTTGATACATCTGCTTGAGGATCTTCGCAGAATACGTGAGCATTACTTAATAAATATCTCTTGCCAACTTCAAGTTCGGCACTCATGTTTTCTTTTATTTCTTTGTCTATGTCGTCAAGATCTCCTGAACTTCCCCAATCTAATGCTATTACTTCGTGACCTTTTGTTCCGGCAGTTATGCTTATGTTACCTATGCTTACACCACCTGGGATTGGGCGGTGTCTTGCCTTTCTATCAATAGAACGTTTCTTTGGCTTCTTTTTGAAGAAGTTTAAGAAATCAAAGAATCCTTGTGCCTTAATCTCGCCTTTAGTTTCAATAATATCAACTTCAATATTTCCAAGTTTTCTTGGGGCAACATCCTGTGAGCTTAATTCTTCTCTTGGCTTCTTCTCTGTGACATATATCCTAATAACATTCCTGTCAGCCTTGTCACCCTCACCTTTACCATAACCTATTCCAACAACGTTTGCCTTCTTTAGCATGCCAGTTGATTGCTTACTTATTACTTCCTTTGCTTTTTCTTTTTCCGTTTTCATTTTTATGTGGTGGTTTTAATACATCAATTTTTCTTGGTTTCAATATATTTATATTTTTTGAATACGCATTAAATAGTGTTTCTTCATTTGTGTTTTTGTTTTTTTCTTTATCAATCATAGCAGAGTTTATTTTGTCTTCTGTTATTGTAGTTGGTTCAGGATATCTAAGTTTATTTAATGGTCTGCATTTAAAGTCCTTTCTTCTATATTTTGCAGTCCATGAAAATTCAACATCATCATCTCCACCAATTATGAAATATTCTTCATTCAATTCTTTTATATAAATATGAGAATTTGCATATGGTGTTATCTGGACTATATACTTATCTCTATATGTTATACCTCTTGTTTTTTTATCTATAAATATTTTACACTCCCCATTTATTAACTTACCTATTCCATTATCTTCTATCCAATATTCAGGACTCTCAATTCCTATAGTTTGATATACATTGTCTCTATCGACAACATGATTAGTTCTAGTTGAACAACCACTTGTTAAACAACCATCTAAATCTAAATCTCCATTATCATTAAAATATGCTTTTGTAAAATTATCTGAGTCAAGCAAATAAAGAAATGATGTATTATCATTATCACCAAGTTTTATTGTAAAATTATCTCCACCATCACAGACAAATATTAAATCACCAGTTGTTGTAGTAAAATAACTATCAGAACCATTGTGATACATGTATGAATAATCACTTGCTGAATCTGCTTCATAATGAAATGAAAAATATCCTTGTGAGTAAAATTTAAATATTGTATTATCTCTTGAGCTCTTTCCAATAAAGTAATTTGTTCCAGAATAATCTCCAAGTCCTATTTCAACATCACTTGCACTATCAAGTATTATATCATATGTACTATCTTTGTTTGTTATTAGTATTCCATTTGCATCAAGAGTCATAAATGTAGTTGCTTCAATTTCAACTCTTCCAGCAGATATTTCATAAGTAGAACCATTCCAGTCAGAGTACTCATTGATTGTTTCAGCAACCTGCTTTGCAGGAGCCTGATAATCTGTATCAAAACCTGTCTTAAGCTCAGTTGAATAATCTAACTTTGCATTTGAAACGTCAAGTTCTGCTTTGACTTGACCTTGTTTGTATATAACATCTATTGCAACAATACGCATTGTTTCAGAAGAAAACCCAAGTAGAGAATCAGTAGCGTCTATATTGTCACCAATCTCTACCGTGTTAGTATCAAGAACATCAAATATGTTTGCAGGTATTATTGTTCTTTTTTTATTTGAAGTGTTATTACCATTTATTATATTGTTTCCTACCAAGTCAAGTTCGTGCTTGTGTGTTGCTGTTTTGTCTACAACAGGCTCTGAGTGAAGACCATTCAATTGTATTGATGAACCAGTTTGTGGTGAAGTCTTTGTATATTGTGTTCCCTCATAAGTATCGTGATAAACAGGAGCATCTGCACCATGCATATATGCAGTAGTGCTTCCAGCTTCTCTGTTTACTGTTAACTTGTTTGTAGCTATGTTTGTTAGCGTCATTTTCTCAGAGCCAATAAAGATTATGTTAGAACCTGTGCTTGAAAACCCTGACGCATCACTTAAATCAAATGTTATTTGCTTATCTACTGGAGTTGTTGTATCATTTTGATAGAATATTATCTCTGCACCTGCTTTGTGTGGAACTGCGCTTGAACTTGCTGCACCCCTGCTTTTTATAGTAAGGGTTACTGTTGATACGCTGTCTACTTCAAGTATCTCATCGTCTATCTTTATGAAGAAGTCTGTTCCTGAATCTGGCCAGTAGCTTGACATATCCGTTGTAGTAACTACTGATAAATCATCAGAGTCTATTGCAGCATTAAGAAAAGAATCTATCGGATTTGCAGTAGTGCTTCTTATTGTAGTTGCATGAAATATGTTTGTCTCAACTGGCGTCAATCCTATTGCTTGACTAACTACCGTAACATCATTTACTAAGCTTACTTCCTCTGCATTATCACTAAGCCACTGAGCATTTCTGTTTGCACCTGACGTTGCAAATGAATATTGAGATGAACCATTGTTTCTACTTGTTGCTACATGTAAGGTATCTGTTCCTTTATTAAGCTGTTCAACCCCAGTGTATGCTATCCACCACTCTTGGTTTGTTATCTTTATTAGCTTGTCTAATGCTTTGATGCACTTGTCGTAATATAGCTTGATGCTTGATTTGCTGCTTCCACCAGTATCAGTTCCATCTATTGCTATTATTGCTGCACTATCTGCTATATAGCTTACTATTGTTGATATTGCAGTGTCTGTATATGTTGTTGAACCAGTTATCTCTCTTCTTAACTCTCTTGAGCTAACTGTTCCAGTAGCAGAATATCCGCTTATCTCAAGAGTATAGTCCATAGCATACTTTGGCTGTTCTATTACGAACAACTCAAAGAATGTGCTTCCAACAAATATGCAGCATCTCTTATTTGCGCTTACTCTTGTCTTGTGTGCTCCAGTAATTCCCAATAGTTTTGCTTCAAAGTAAGATAGCGTATTTAGCTCTATCTTTGCATTTAAGCTAACAACATTTCTTGTATAGTCCTCCCAGTAGTTATTTGTCTCATCCCATACATAGAAATTTATTCTTTTAGGCTCTCCGAGACTTGGAAGAGCTGCACCTATTCCTGTTCTTCTTGCCATTATTATTTAAGCGGTTATATTAAATTCAAATTCATACCACCATGACTTGTCTGGCTTTGTATAGTTCATCCAGCACCATGCATTACATGATTCATTCTCTGCAAGCTGTCCATAAAACTCTTTCCATGTTGTGTTTAATGTTATTGTTTTTGAACTATTTGTTGAGTTACTGCAAAATAGAGTATATCCTCTTGGAGCAGTTTCATTAACTCTCATTACAACATTTCCTGTAGCTGTTCCATTATTTGTTATGTTGAATATTGACTGGGGATTACTACTATAATTTTCAAGTATTGCTCCATTGAATATTTCACTTGCTGAAAGTACTCTTGAATACATTTTGACATTATCTAGTGTTCCATTAAAGTAATCTGCAAAACTATTTCCAACTGAACGATATCCTAAAGTAAGAGGAACAGTAGAGTTTGTTGTAGCAGTTGTATTTGCTGTTGTGTTAAGAACTCCATCTATATATATTTGAGAAAACGATCCATTATTTGTAAGAGCAACATAATATATCTTATTCAACTCAAGAGGACAAGTTACTGAACTTTGTTTAAGTGTCCACTCAAGACTGCATGAAGCAGAAATTAACACCTCATATCCTTCATTTAAGTCATAACCGCCTCTGCAAATTACTCCTGCATGCTTATCTACAAGATAAGCACATGAACTTACATTAATCCAGAAGGTTATTGTCATTGGCCCAGTTAATTTATGCTCGTCATTAACTGAAAAATTAACGTAATCTGAATTGTTATTCATAAACTTTAGTGCATACGTTGAATTTTTTGCTATACCTGGCACCCAATCAGAACCATTTATAGTTCCATTATTTACTGATATTGAATCAATTAAGACAGTTCCACTACCAGCCTCAATTTCATATTTAGCATTTGTAGGCTCTATTGTATCATTTCCATTATAAGTAATGTGTTCTATTATAGAAGAAGTTTGATTTATTGCTGGACAATTCTTCTGAGTTTTGTTACATATGAAATATGCAGTACTCGAAGTTAATGTATATTGCTCCCAATCTCCAGACAAATTCCATACATATACATCAATATCAGGCTCTGCAGCTTGTGGATAGAATGTCATAAATGCAGTAAGTGCGATTATTGTAATCAATCCTAACCCTGCAACCTTTTGAGGAGTTTTCATTTTCATTTATATGTCTGTTGCATTTAAAAATGTCATAGTAATATCATAAAACGTTGGAGTATCTTGAGAAGTAATTCCATCCTCCATCAATTTTGAATCTTGACCCATTTCTGTATTTTCAGTTATTTGAAGCTTTAATACTTGCATACTTGCATTACTATAATCATCACCCCAATTTACCGTAAGTGCACCACCATACTTTATAAGCCATGCTATATCTTCCTTAACATCTTCTGCATCTTTTCTTGATACATTTGTTGAATCTACACTTATCATTCCAGCTATTGTAATTCCTTCTTCTACCATCTTCATATCCAATCCATTTCTTTCTGGCTCTGTTTGCTCATAATCTGTTGATGGTATTGGATAACTTATTACTTTTTTATCAAAGTTTTGAGATACCTTTACACCAAATATTGTATATATTGCATTAACAGCATCAGAACCAGAACCATCTCCTATTGTAATAGTAAACTTAGTCATCTTATTCCAACTCTCCGTAAGTTATTTGACATTTTATCATTTATTTCATCTACTAGTGCATTTATATCCATATCATTATTTATTGTTGCACTTATATTGTTGGTTATGTTTATTTCACCAGTTCTACTACCGGCTGGAATAACCGCTTCTCCACCGTGAACTATTGCTGGCATTGGTCTTCCAAGTGGTCCTGGAACTATTCCACCTTTTGCAAATCCTAACATACTACCAAAGTTTGGTATTCCAATAGAACTTCCAACGTTTCCAAGAATATCACCAAAACCACCAAGAGCTCCAGTTATTCCATCTATCAAGCCTTGAACAAAGTTTGCTCCTGCATCTAATGCACGTTTCAATAATCCACCAGTGAAGTCGTCTACGATATGGAATACCCACTTTAAAAAGTCTGTTACTACACCACCAATTCCTGCAACTATACCAAAAGCAATTTGAACTATTTCCAATTGAAAACCAATAAATCCGCTTAAAAATATCTTAATACCATTCCAAATTCTATCAAGTCCCTCCTTTACTAAATCCCAGTTACCTGAAAAAATGCCTTCTACAATCATTAAAAATCCTTGAAGAATAAGTTTTATGCCATATATCATGTCATTTACAAA
>Ga0307928_10001219_pt1 | contig 19516 bp, 38 predicted proteins | sample AceLakmetagen232_FD_201815 | JGI IMG/M metagenome (GOLD analysis project Ga0307928, IMG submission 201815) | Saline water microbial communities from Ace Lake, Antarctica - #232 | ecosystem: Environmental > Aquatic > Non-marine Saline and Alkaline > Saline | place: Antarctica: Ace Lake... | reverse complement strand
AAATGAAATAAACTTATCCCACTTGATAAATCATGTAAACAACAAGTTTTTCTATCCTCTGTAAAATGTAATTCTACAGTAGTTCCCAAGTTAAAGAGTAAATCTAATACATACTTAGGATTTAATGCAATTGACTTAACTTTCATTGGTACTTTTATATCCAGATTTATTATTGTTCTTCTAGTATCAACCTCTATTATATTAGGATTCTTTACAGTAGAAATTAAAATTAATTCATCAGTAGAAAATTCAAATATCGTACTACATTCATTATCTTTTAAAAACTCGACATGACGTTTCAATTGTCTTGCCAAGGAAGTATTATTAAAAACAAGTCTATTATTATTATTAATCATATCAAATAAAAATGAGTAATTAGGAAATTTAAGATTTGAATAATTAATCCTAATTTTCATATTATCTGTTATCAAATACAAACAATCCTCAGTAACAAAAACAGCTCCTTGTTTACTTTCAATTAAGTCTTTAACTCTTTCTAAACAAGTATCAGAAATAAAAACAGGTTTTTTCAAATTTACATCAGGAAGCATACAACTAGTATAAGAAAACTTAATAGCATCTGTCATAGCTAATTCCAACTTACCTTTAGACCTAGATTGCAAACTCAAACCTTTATAAACTGAATCTCCATTAGAAACAGATACATTTCTTAACATAATAGCAAAATCATAAAAAGTTAATCCGTAAATGAGCTTAGTTGTATTAAAATTAATATCAGGGTAACCTTCTGAATTTAAAACATTTAAGTTGAAATTACAGTTACCATTAATTAAACACCCATTATTACCTGCTTCTAAACTGAAAGATTTATCAGTTAGATACTTAACCCAATTTAACTCTTTCTTTTGTAACAAACAACTACCACTTTGTTTAACTACACCACTTATAATTACTCTTACAGATATATCTAAATCAGTAGCTATCAACATTATATGGTCACAACTGGTTTTAATCAAGATTTCATTTGAAATACCAATATCTTTAAAATGTTTAACATAAGTAGCCAACGTACCCAAAGCATCCTTAAATTCATTACTATTTACTATTATTTTCATAACTCTCTCCCTACTTAAGACGTTTAAAGTTAACTACTTTTCTCAACTGCTCCAAAGTACCCTTGAGTTCATTATCATTATCTAGCTCATAATCAACTCTATCAAGTCTTGAAAAGGATGGAAAAGCTGACAAATATAAAGCCTCTCTGTTAGGATTAACTCCATCTATCAAAGTACCATCCAAGTAGTAGTCACCCTTATAGTCCATATAAACACCATCACCAACAGGAGCTTGCTGAGTAAAATGTTTATTTCTAAAATTAACCATAATATACCTCCCTACGGGGGCCTGCGCCCCCTGGTTTTTTATACTAATTCCCATCCATCAAGATTCACATCTTGATGACCAAACCGATCAATAAGAGCCTCGGCTTCGTCCCTTTGATTATAATTAGGACGTACTTCGCCGTCTTCATCAACAAAATACCCTGGAATACATTTCATGTATTCCACTCCACAATCGGCAACAACGACATATCGATTGAAGACAAAGATATCTTCGCCGTCTTCAGATATTCCGGCTTTATAAAGATTGCCTTCTTCGATTCGATAATTTGATTGTATCATGTTTGTTCCCTCCCTTTGCTTTAAAACACTATATATGCACCATGTATGCCAACGCCATCAAACGGAAATAATTGACCCATAACCACCCGCATGACGTAAACTTATAATATTATCATAAGCTCCACCTTCAGCCTCACCACACTCACCACCGTGAGTTTTAGCATACCAACAAGTTTCACAATGAGGTGTCTTCTTAGTATCAAGTTTGTCTGTAGCTATTTTACAAAATGGACAGTACTCTGCACGTACAGGTAGCTCCAAAGCAGTCATCATACCCTTAACTTTAAGCTCCATTAAATCAGGAATATCCTTTGCTATTTTAAAATCTTGACTCAAACTAGCAAACTGCTTACTTAATACAGCATATTTCTCACTACAATTCTTTTTAACCATTTCTAACGCTTCATCTTCTTTCATAATAATTCTCCTTTTGAGTATTAACTCATTTATAAACCATATATCTAACATCTTAATATTATTTAGTTTTTGGTTTCCCTCCAACCAAAAACGAGCCTAGCAAACCGCAAAACGAGTGTCAAGAAAAATCGTATGAGTGGTTTTGCAACCACCTGTACTTATACAATACTTACTGTGTAAGTAACTCTATAATATAATCACCACATAAAAGTTTACTTATCTCATAGCTAGTAATTTTAGATAAATCGTTTACCCGTACTTCTTTATCACTAAAGTAACCTTCATAATTAAGATTACATAGCTTAATTACTTTATTACCCATATTAACTACAACAACTTTTCTTTTATAACTAGTACTACCATCTAAAACCTGTAAATTAAGTAAATCTCCAGCTTTATAATAGGTAGGATTTTCAGCTTCTCTTAGTCTACCACTATAACCATCCCAACTAATAGAATTTCCATGTGTCCAATATTCTCTAATACAAATTTTTAATTCAGCCTGAAGTGCAAGTATCTTAAAGTATACTGATTCCTCCTTATTACATTGTCCACCATGAGTTTCGCCATACCAACATGTACCACAATGCAAAGCATTTCCATCATCAGCTATTTTACAAAAAGGACAATAACTTGCACTCAAAGGCATATCTAAAGCAATTATCATTCCCTGAACCTTTAATTTCATAAGATTAGAAATATTTCCTACTCCTTCCATAACTTTAGCTAGTTCAAGAAACTCAGCACTCAAATACCGATATTTTGCACCACATGCCTTCCTAGCTAATTTCAATGCAGCATCTTCTTTCATTTTAATTCTCCTTATAATTTAATATTTTATTTAATCTAAGTTAACTACCCTTTTAATTAACTCAATAGTAACTTCAGCACTAACAAATGTATTTATCTCATATTCAGTAATTTTATAAACATCCTGTACTTGAATTTGCTTATCAATATAATAATTAGGAAAACCAACAGTAAAAAGTTGTACTGTATTATAACCCAAACCAGTAATTACAACTGTTGCTGGTGTTGGTGCTACCCCTCTACCACTACCATAATTTAAGTAAGTAAGTTTAATTATATCACCTACCTTGTAAAATTTAGCATTTTCAGCCTCTTTCATTTTAGCAGAACAAATATTCCACTCAGTAGTATCCTTAATTGTCCAATAATTATTAATAGCATATGTAAGTTCACTCTGTAACCCTATCAATCTTTGATAATCAGAATCAGTTGATGCACATTTTCCATTATGCATTTTAGCATACCAACAATCAGCACAATTATAATTATCATCAGGTAGTTTAGCCATTGTACAAAATGGACAAGTATCAGGATCAATAGGTAAGCTCAAAAGCATTAACATACCCTCAACCTTTAACCTCATATAAGCAGGAATATCTTTTGATACTAAAACTTTGTCAGCTAAATCATGAAAGCTATTACTCAAATCCATATAATTCTTACAACATTCCTTTGTAACACACTCTAATGCAGCATCTTCATTCATTATAAGTCTCCTTTTATATTTACTACATAACTGTAAGTTCAAATTCAGATGGAAAGTTAATACTTAAATGTATACCCAAGCAATAAAGAGCTTGTTTAATTCCAGTTATTTCATTACGAAGCCTATTTACACGATCATAATTTGTGTATGAACTTTCCAACTCTAATTGTAATTTAAACAATTTTTCCTTTAACAACCTTTTAACTTCATCCATAACTTTCTCCTTAAAATAATTTTTAATTATTTACTTTATTAAGAATACTCTTTAACTGAGTATTTACTCGATCATCAGTACAATATAAAGCCCTTATTTTATTAGGCAGCCAATAAATAGTCCTCCAGTTTGGCCCCATAGTTTGGGCTATCGAAGGACTTTTAAGTACAGGAAGAAATGTTTTATATAGATCAACATTCATCCAATATTCTCCTTTAGGATTTATTATATTACTCATTATACTTTATCCCCAAGATAAAATATACCTTTAAATTCTAATTCATGTGAAGCATTAATTGTAACTTCCTGAGGTTCAACTTTAAAGAGACTAATTAATAATTCAACTGTTTCCATATCAGCTTCATTAGAACACAAGGCTGAAAGATAAACACGTACTCTAGGTCCACATTCTTCTGATTTAGAATTATTTACTATTACCTTTTTCATTGATATATTCATTATAACCTCCTAGTATTATTTATTTTTTCTCCCTCTACAACAGAAACCGACCCTAGCAAAAGCCAGAACCGGTGTCAAGAAAAATCGTATGAGTGGTTTTTAAATCGCTGTAATTACATAGTGAATAAAGACAAAAGACTGATTAGTGGTTTTACCTTTCATTAATTAAATACTTAGTTATAACAACTCCTTACCACTCATACGATTTTTCTTGACAAGAAACACACCTCCTGCTACGGTCGAACTCGTACAGAACACAACAGCTAATGATAAATAAATAAAAGGAGGAACATATCATGAGGTATTAATACTAAATACTACTCAAGTATGGGTGGCTTTAAAACCACTCATACGATTTCCCTTGACACCTCTCCCTCGGTTTGCTAGGCTTGTTTTTTTGTTAGAGAAGAAAAAAACTAAATAAATCTAGGAGGTTAAGATATTTAGAAATGTATAAATATATAGAAGAACATAAAAAGGAATTAAGTGATTTACTATCCTGTAAAATAGATATGGACAGACTCTTATTTAAAGAATAGGGAGAAAGTTAATGAAGGATTATACAAGAGATTATCAAGGAAAAAAGGTAGGAAAAATTAACTTTTGGAGTAAATTGTTTGATATTAAAGATTACACTATTTACTACCTAGATATAAAAGAAGAAGAAAATGGAGAAGAAAAACGAATTTACCAAATGGTAAAAGAGCATGAAAGTTTAAGTCCAAGTGCATGTGGATATTATAAATTAAGTACACTTCTAAAGCATAAAAATTTATAGGAGGTTAGTAATGAGAAATTATCTAAATATTACAGATACTGAGTATGATGCAATATTGGTAAAGATAGTTAAAGAAGAAGGGGCATCTATAATTCAAATTCCAGGTGTATATGAAGCTGTAACTGACCATTTTAATAAGGAAATACTTAAAAGATATAAATATGGAGGTAATAAAGGTGAATGATTTAAGAACTGACATTACAGATAAAGAATCTTTTGTTAAAGCTATTAATATACTACGGCGTAGTGGTGGATGGTATACCTATGCAGGATCAGTTGAAGGCTTGGGTATTGGACTTAAGGGATATGGTACATGGTTGCAAATATTTAGAGTAAATGGTGTATCTTATGGTGGTTGTTTAGACTTAAGTGTTAAAGGATTTAATAAAGAATTATTGGAACCATTTGTGAGAAAATAATATGGATATATATATAAAAGAGTAGATTTATCAACTACAAAGGGATTTCAAGAAGCTGAAAAGATGCAACGTTCAGGATGGAAAGTTTATCAAATAGGATTTCAATATATTATAATGATTAAAAAACAGTAAATACTATAAAATAAGGAGAAAAATATGATAAAAACTTGGAAAGTTATGGCAGATCCAATAAATAAAGGATACCATCCATATCATGACAATAGATATATAATAACTAAAGATACTGAAGTAGAAATTTCCCCTTATGTTCCTACTGATTGGGGTTTGTCAAGTGGTTCAATTATTTGTAGAATGAATGATATTTGCAATCAACCTGAAATTGCTAAATTAATTGCTAAGGCTCCTGAAACAAAAGAAAAACTTGAAAAAGAGCAAATAATTAATAAAATTTTATTAGCTGAAAATTCAAGACTTAAATATGAAATTAGAAAATTAAAAAGAAAAGGAGAAAAGAAAGATGATAAATAACTATGAAAAAGCAGATGAAGTATTACAAGGTAGAAACAAAGATAGCCGAAAACTAGAAAATAATACATATTTGATACGACATAAAGACTGCATTGCAGTTAGATTACATGCTACGGACATTGTTACCTACTATCCAAACAATACAAGTAAACTTAATACAGGAGGTTGGCAAACAGTAACAACTAAAGATAGAATGAATAAATACTCTAAGGCTTCTATTCTACAAAGAAGTAGCTTGTGGTATATAGAAGATGAAAATGGAGATATGTTACCCTTTACAAATAACATGATTATTAATGATAAAGGCGGTCCTAAAGGTAAGATAAGTTTCAAAGAACAAATAAAAAAGAAAATTTTGATTGAAAAAATAAATAAATATTGTAAGGCTATTACAAAACTTGATAAGTTACCTATTCCAAGTACAGGTGATTGTATTTACTGTCAATTTCATGATTCAGAAACTGGTTTACCTTTGAATAATACTGAACATCTTATATCACATTTAGATGAAACCTATATAATGGTTTCACTAATATTTAATGCACTTACTTGGAAAGGTTATAATGATCCATCGTTTATATTTAATTGTGGTTCAAGAGATACTATTGTAAGAGCAGTTAGAGCATACTTCAAGAGGCAGTTAGGTATTAGCTAATATTTAACATACTCACGTATAACAATATTGATTTTTATAAATTACCCGATCAAAATAAATAATTCTTAGTATGAAAATACAAATTTAGGAGAATAAAATGAAAGTAGAAAATATAAAAATAAGAATTATAGAAAAAACAAGAAAACTAGAACATGATTATATAATCCTTGATGCATTAAAAAATGATGCCAATCCAAATGAGCAAATATACCTTGATGTAATTAATAATATTAAGAATATAGAAAGACTGTATACTATAGAAGAAATCGAAGCTAATAATTTATTGTATGATATTTGGTAATAAATAATTTAAAACAAAATAAAAAAGGAGAAAATTAAATGGACAAAACAGAAAGATATAGAATGGAAAATATTCAAAAAGTTAAACTAAATGGACGAGATAAAATTATATTTGATGCTTATGAGTATAATTATGAACAAAAAGCTTATATCTTTCATGGACAATATTTTGCGCCAGTAAATACAAAACCTGAAAATCTTTATTTACATCTTGGTAAGAAATGATAATACAAAATATAAATTTAGGAGAGTAAAATGAAGGTAGAAAACATGATATCAAACAGAGGTAATACAGTTGCAAATCAATTTATAATTCATGTAGAAAATGGAAACTTATTTCAATCTTACTACTCAATTATTGCATTTATTACATTTGATGGACAAGTGTTTCTAAATGAAGATAAATGGGATTACAGTAGAACTACCGGAAAATATAGAAATAACTTTTTAGGAGAAGAAAAAAAAGAAACAGAACAGAAAATAAAAGATGGTAGATATAAACTTATTTCAGAAGAAGAAATTGAAGCAATATGTTAAAAGGAGAATATTATGAAACGTATAACCAAGAAAGTAAAAGAAGCAATTAAAGATTATACAGATAATAATACACCTTTAATAGAATGGGATAGATCTGATGCTGATAGTAGAACTATAAAGGAAATTCTTGAAAAGGGACTTGATAAATACCTTGAAGAACTTTATGAATTCAATCTTTCCTATATATTTGATTTGGAAAGTCAGGCTCTTAAAGAAATTAGAGGTAAATTCGATGACTATGATGGAGACAGAGTTGAAGAAATTGCATGTGAATATCTATTTGTTGATATAAATGCAAAAGATTTTATTAATCAACTACCTCCTATAACATGTATACTTTATGTTTATAGTAATTATGATTGCTGTAATTCATTTGATACATATGAAGATAGTGATTATCTATTTGATGCCTATCAACGTACAAAAGTAGGAGTTAAGAAAGCTGATTTTATGTATGAATTTCATAATGGTGCATATGGTGGAAGTTTATTCTGTTTTACTTTTAAAACTGATATTAAACGATATCTTGAAATTAAAGACGAGATTGAAAATGGTAAATCTATAACAATTCCTGAAGGTATGCAATTTGGATTCTTCTCTTCATTCCAAGGTGCAGGATCAATCTTTAAAAAAGCAACATATAGAAAGATGACTATACCAATTCAGGGTGAAACAGAATATGATAGTATTGGAATTACAGCAGACTTAGAACAACACTATTCTATGATTGATGTATATGGAAGTAATAACTTTATTTACTCTGGTAGTATTAAAGTAAACTAAAATAAAAATTATAAGGAGAAAATAATGGCAAAGCTAGTAATTAAAATAGACCTGGATATATTTCATTACAGCTGTATAGAACAAGAATTACAAGATATACTTGAAAATTTTATTGCTAATGAACTATTTGATTTAAAGAGATTTGGTATTGTAACGCAACTTAGAGATATAGATGAGAATGTAGTAGGAATAGTAAAAATTGAAGATTAATAAAAATAATATATTAGCACATAAGTATATTGGTTTCAAAACCACTCATACGGTTTTCCTTGACAACGGCTCTGGGTTCTGCTAGGGTCGGTTTCGGTTGGAGGGAAACCAAAAACTAAATAAATCTAGGAGGTTATATAATGGAAACAATTATGATGTATGAATTAAATATAATACTTATGTATTCAGAAATAATTGATAAACTTGCAATAATATTTATACCTATAATTATTATACTAGCACCAATATTCATTATATATATGTTCTTTATAATAATAACGGAGGGAAGACCTAAAAAAAAGAAATCAAATACTGATAATGAAGATGATATAAGGAGCAAATGTAATGGCTATGACACCAGAAGTAAAAGCTGAGAGAGCAAAAGCACGTAAAGTTTTAAGAAAAGCACACAAAGAAGCAATAAAAGAAGAACAGAGTCGTAACCAAAGAGAAGTTAAACAAATAATTATATCAATAGAATGGCGTAATAGCAAACAATGGGAATCTAACCCACATGCACAAGCAGTAGTTGAATATAAATATAGAAAGAGAGGTGAAAATATATACGAAATAAGAAAAGGTTATACTGCTTCAGGTTGTGGATATGATAAAGAAAGTACAGTAGTAGCAAGCATATTTAATGATTTTCTAAAATACGAACTCTACTGTAATATTAAAGGAGATAAACCGTATGGTATATGTATTAGTAATAGTTTTAGGTACTATGATGAAGGTATCGGTATAAGTTGTTATTATCCTATTTCTAAATATATAGGAGGTATGTTTGAACATGTATCAGGTGGAAAGATGTTTGATGTTTATAAATATACAGATAAAAAAATAAAGGAGAATTAACAATGAGAACACAAGAAGAAGCATTAGAAATTGCTAAAAAAGAGTATATTAAAAAGTCTGCTAAAATTAGAAATGATTTATATGAAATAGAACAAGAAATTTTAATAACAAAGAATATTCCTGAATTTATGGAAACTAAAGTTGAAGGCTTACTTGCTGTATGTACTCTTCCAATAGGTATTAATTCATGTCCATTTTGTCTAATAGCTGAATATCAAAAGCTTAAAGTTGAAGATCTTGGTTATGATTGTAAGAACTGTTGGTATAGTACAATGAAGGGAGAATGTGGACACGTAGGATCAATATATAGTGACCTGATAGAAATTGAAGAGAATCTAAAACATCAAATTGGTAAATATTGGTGTGAAGAAGATAGTAATAGGTGGTACAGAGATGCGGAGGTAAAAAAGGAACAGGAGGAAGCTAAGAAACTACCTAATTACCGTGTAGGTGATGTTATTAGTATACAATCAACAACTAACATACATGATAGATACAATAATAATAATATTATTATAGTCCATGTAGGTTATAATACAATTCAACTATTTAAAAGTGAATATATGTATTATAGCCATTATCAAATTAAAGTAAACAATATATTTAAAATTACACCAGCAGAATTAAATAAGGCACTACTTACTAAGAGTAAAATAACTCTAGTTAAAAAAGCAGATGAGGTAACAAAATGACTGTCAGTGAACTGAAGTATAAAGTGGAAGAATCAGGCCATTTACCATATTTCTTTTCAAGAGAAACTATGAAATTTTTTGGTGATACTATGCATAACTATGGTGTATATTCAACAACTATTAAAAATAGTGATAATGAAAATATTGAATGTTGGGCATTACATCGAAAAAAGCCAGTAAAACATAGAATTCAAACAACTGCTTATTTTAATAAAAAGACATTTAATACTGAATTTCCTCAATAATAGTAAATTATAATTAAAAAGGGAGAATATAAATGAAAATGGAATTAAGTATTAAAGATGATAATGAAATTAGAAACCTTATTAAGGATGAAATACGTGGTTCAGTAAAATCAATTGGTAGAGAAGAAATGGTAACTATTGTACATAGTGTTTATGGAGAACTTATTGAAAAAGCACAACCAGATAAAGAGAAAGTACAAAAAATAATTGAAAAAGAATTTAAGAAATGTATTAGAGATGTAATACATAGTAAACAAGAAGGTACTATTAATTGGATTAAAGAAGAAGCCAGGAGGCAAATTAAAAAAAAGATTATAGCACTAATTCGTTGTGGAAATATAGAACTCTAAAAACTAAAGGAAAAATAATATGAAAAATATAACAGAAGAAATGGAACTTGCAGCACAAAAATTAGTAATACTAATAGGTCATCCAGAATCACTTTATTATATGCCTAAGTTTCCTAAAGCTGAAGCATTGGGATTAGATACAAAAGATGAATTTGAACAGATAATTTTTATTGCAATAAACTGGTTATTCCTATGTAGGGGTAAAACAGACAATGAAGCATATGGAAGATTAGTTACAATGTTAATATATGAAATTGCTTCTTTAACAGATATAGAACATGTAATACAAAGTTGGTATCGGCGTAAAGGTGAAAATAATTTAATTGAAAGAAAACTTAATAAAGAATAGAAGGAGATGAAAATGAATGAAGATAAGACAGAAGAAATAATTTTAATAGGAGATGATAAAGCTGCTACATATAGAACTGATATAAGTGGGTGGGTTAGTTTAAATGGAATATATTGCGGAAAAGATGAAAAGTACGCAAAATATGCAGGAGCTACACATCGTTTATGTGAAAAATGTAAAAAGCCAATTAAAAAACACAGATCATTATGTGAAGATTGTCAAAGAAAGAAAGAAGAAGCTAAGTATGATAATATGCCTAAATCAATCTGGAATGGAATTGATGCACTTTATTCTGATTCTCATGGTAGATGGTTCTTTGACTGGGGTGAAATTATTGAATACTGTGAAGATGAAGATTGCTCTTGTGATAGTCTAAAACTTATAATTGGTACTCCTATATATGCAACTGAGATAAATCCTAATTATTATTATGAAGATGATTTACCTGAAGAAGTAGATGTACCAGATGAATTATGGCAAGCATTTGAAGAACTGAATAAAATGATTAAAACTGATAAGGTAGTGCTAGCTTGGACACAAGGAAAATTTGCAGCAATTCTTGATAAAGAGGAACCTACTGAAAATACTGATGAACATCCAACTCTTATAAAAAATATAAAAGAATTGTACTCACAGGAAGAAGATAAATGAAACTATACAGAGTAACACTTAGGGGTATGACTGACTGTCCAACAGGAACTTCTTTTGGTCATCCATATGTAGTAGCCAAAAATGTAAAGGAAGCAGTAGATAGTGTACAAGATTATATGGAAGAAAGGGAGCTAGGATTTTCCTATGAAAGAGAATGGGTATAAAAAAAGATCAAATTATAGCATGGAGGGATTATGAAGATAATTATCACATTTCAAGGGTAATAACAGTACTTAAAAATTACAACAAAATAGTATGGGTAGCACTGGATGATAACGGTAAACATATAAAAGCAATACACCGATATCAAGTTGTAGCACGTATTCATAGAATTAAAGGAGTTAAAGATGAATTATGATATAAAGAATAAAGTACTAATAATGGGAAATAATTCAGTAGACGATGGACAGTATACTATAATTGAACATGATTATAAAGATCACACTTTCTTAGTTGAGGATTTTAAGAAAGATAGATATTGGGTATTTCCTGACTGCTGTGATGTATTTCAATCCTTATTAAGCTGCAAATTTGATGCAACTATTATTCCTAAAGAGAAAATTGAGGGGTATAAGGTGTGGGTTGAAGTTAGTGATATTGATCCTGGTAGTTGGATAAGAGTAGTTAAAGGGTGGCATTCAATTAGAACTGCTACTAGAGATGATATAATTTTCGTTGATAATGCAGCTTATAAATTTGATGGTAAATATGAAGGTAAACCTGAGTATGCTCAACTATACTTTCAACAACCTGAAAAATGTATATTTAATGAAAATCCATCAGATGCACTTCTGTTGAAAACAATTATTGATTATCCTTGGTTGCCAGGATGGTGCAAAGATGGAATATGTGAAGATGGAGCTAAATTTAGTAATTGCCCTTGTAGTGGAGCCGAAAACTGCACAGGAGAAAACTCAGTTTGTTTTAAAATCTTAGGAACACATATAGATTTTAAAGGAAAGGGAGCAAATGATTGTCCATGCTTTAGCACTAAAGTTAATATTAAAGAAGTTAAAAATCGTATTGTTAAACTAGATGAAAAAACTAAAAGGGAAGCACAAGATAAAATTAAAATGCAGATTAAAAAAGAAATAGATATTGATGATACAATTCTAACAATAGGTAATTATGACATTAAAGATGGAATTTATAAAATAGTTGATAAAGATTCAAGTTCACTTCCTTTTAAACTTAATTATAAGGCTGGATGGTGGATAGATCCTGAAGAATCTGATGTTTTCCAGAAATTGCTGAGTGGACAATTTGATGCTAATAAGATCCCTAAGGATAAAATAACTAACTATAGAGTGTGGGATGCATTCTATAAGGAATGGAGAAAAATAAAATCATTTAGAAATATAACTGTTGAATTTAATGATAAAAAAGGACGTTGTTTCTTTCCTATACATGGAACTTGGTTTGGTACTCAACAACTCTATTTTCAACCACCTAAAGAAGAACATATGTATAGAATAGGTGATTGCTTTGAATGTTCAGAAAAAAGAATTAATAGACTAAGCAAAGGTAGTGTAAATAATTTAGGTGTACTGGTTGATCTTGGATCAAATAATGAATTTTGGAGTGGTGACTATGCCTTGAATGACGATAATATAATAATAGATCAAAATACATTTAAAGACTTCCTAGTTAATTTTGATTTAACTTATATTGGTACATCTGATGAAATAGTATTTAATTTTAAAAACCCAAAAGGAGAAAATTAATGGATATAATAGATATAAAAAAAATGAATCTGAAAGATAAGTTAACTGAAAATATTATACATGTAGTATGGAAAGATTCTAGTTCAATGGGACATTCTTGGACAACAAAACCTTTGGAAGAGCTGCCAGAACTTCTAATAGAATCATATGGAAAATGCGTTTTCGTTGATGAAGAACGAATTACTATTGTGTCAACAGGCGAATCAGATTATAAGCAGCGGTTACTGCAAATAAAGATACCTATATGCAGTATTACTCAAATTGATATAATGGAAATAAAGAAGTAAAAGGAGACTTTAAAATGGAAAAAGCTTTAATAATAGGATGTGATTCACTACCAGATGGTATTTACTTTATAACTGGTCCCGACTACCTTAATAAGGAACTAATCAAAATTAGTTATGGTGGAGAAACTTGGGTAGATAAAAGAGACTGTGATGTTTTTCAAATACTATTAACTGGTCCTTTTGATGCAAATAAAATTCCCAAGAACGAAATGAATGGTTATATGATATGGGATACTGAACATGAAAAATGGAGGACTATTGAGAAAATTAACTATGAAGCATATAAATCAGATTATTGTAGTCTTATACTAAAAGAAATAGAAGGTGATTCTTGTACACAACTTTATTCAAATAATGGAAAGTGGAATGAGAATACACCCGTAACATTGAGCTTTCAACCAGCAGCAAAATATAAACATAATCCAAATTTATCAAAGAAACAACCAACAGAAATTCTAGCTGATAGGATAGATAATAAAATTTGTAGCTATTTAAACTCTGAAATCAATATTAATGATCAAATATTAATATTGGGAAATAGTGAAGTACCAGATGGTATTCACAAGATAATTGAGAAAAAGTACTATGGATTAAACTACAAATATCAGTTTATAATAGAAGCTTTTCCTGAAGTTTGGATACAATCAAGTTCTTGCACTGTTTTACAGAAAATTATAACTGGTCCATTTGATGCTAATAAAATTCCTAAAGGAGAAATAAAAGGATATAGAGTATGGGATATTGAAAATAATATATGGAGAGAAGTTGAAGAAATTGACTCAACTGATATTACACTTAAACAAATAGATTATAGATGGAATTGGTATATATTTTTTAATAATGGAACAAGGAATAAATCCAGTAAAACAGTTTATCTTAGCTTCCAACCACCGAAAGTAACTGAAGTAGATGAAATAAACAGTGATCCTACTGATGAACTGCTACTGAAAGTAATTGACGAATGTCCTTGGTTGCCAAGATGGTGCAAAGATGGAATATGTACAGATGGGAGTAATTTTACTAATTGTCCTTATGGTGGAGCAGGTAATTGTCCAAGAGAAAACTCTGTATGTGCTAAAATCTTTGGAACATATATCAATTATACAAATCATGGTACTGATGATTGTCCCTGTAATACAACAGTTATAGGTGTACTTAAGGTTAAATCTATTAAAGAGCAGATTAATATATTAGAGAGAGAACGTAAAAGTAAAGAACATGTTTTTAGAATTGGAGACTGTTTTAAACTTCAATGGGAAACTATTCATAGATTAAGCAAAGGACCGGAAATTTTTACAGGAGTATTAACTGCTCTAAACTCAGAAAATTCAAGATGGGGTACAACACATAAAATAGATGCAGAAGGTATTATTAAAGACCAAGAAGAATTTAAAGACTACCTTAAAATAAATAAATTAATATTTATAGCAACATTTGAAGAAACATTTATTAATAAAGATAAAATTGATAATCTCCTAAAAAAATGGTTAAGAGAAAGAGATCATATTATGACATATAATTCAATAAAAGATATACATCTCAAATATATTCAAGAATTAGATAGACTTAGGAAATAAATAATGGAAGCTAGTAAAGAAATACGTACAATGAGAGTAATGGCATGACGTAGAGCAAAGGGAGAACTTGAAAGTATAAAGGCTACTTACTGGTCAGACGAAGGTGGTGCTCATGGTGATTTCGATCAAGCATTAAATTACTTTGTAACCACTATAGATGATAAAGGATTATGTGATTAAGGAGAACAATATGAAAAATTTTATAGATATTGGAACATATGTAAGATGCAATGGTAGAGTAAAAAACAATTATGTGTACGATACATATGATCGTAAAATTGAAAAGATTACATGTAAAATTAAGGGTTATATTATTGGTGGTACTTACCTTAAAGAAGGAACTTTAATTAGGGGGTACGAAGAAGGTAATTCATTTCATACTACTAAAACTGTTTTTGTATATAAGGTAGTCCCAGGATTTATCAACAAACCAATATTGGTACTGCCGGAACAAATTCTTCCCAATCAGGTTACTAAGTTCCCTTCAGCGTGCAAGTTCAAAGCTTCTCATTTGTCAGAGATAGAACGCAATAAGCTGTCTTCCTATATGAAGACAATAATGAAAGACTGGCCTAGAAATAAGAAAGGTCAGTGGATCAAAAGAGTAAATAGATTTGAATTTAATAAACAATATAGGTGGATTGGACCTACTGATAAATTACCGCAAAGATGGAATTCTACAATGGGATTTTGGTTTGATGGTGAACCTAAAACTTGTCTGGAAGTATCTGATGCTGGAAATAATAATTCACTTATATATGCCAGATTTGAAGATAAAGTTAGCAAAGCCAAGTGGTGTTACGATATAAACCGTGATCTTAAATATTTTGAAGAGGTAATATAAAATAATAAAGATAGGAGTTAATACTATGAATAATCTTAAACTTAGAGCTTGGGCAGATGGCCATATGCATTATGCAAAAGATGACATGTACTGGTATATTACAAACAGTGGTTATTGGTCATTGAATAGTAGTGGAGAAAATGAAACAGATGGAATAATTTGTGATAATTTAGAAAGTGCTGACCCTATTCTCATGCTATATACTACTATACCAGATACCACAGGACGTAAGATATGTGAGGGTGATATTATACCTGATGATGAAGAAAGTGACGGTAGTATTTTTATTGTTATATATGATGAAGAAAAAGCAGCTTTTATGTTAGAACTTTATGGTATTGAAACTTATACTGGAGAAAATGGACAAATGTGTGAAGGAAATTTTTGCTATATAGACACTATGTCTTTAGATGATTTTGATTCACTATCTATATGGGCTACAGTTATTGGAAATAAATATGAAAATGCAAACTATTTGAAAGGAGATACATAATGGATGGATCAGAAATAACAAAAGAATTATTTCTTAGAGATGTCAAAGAGCATAAACTTACAATTATAAAAGATGATGGAGTGTATAGACATATAAAACTTGCTGAAGCAGGAACAAATAACAGAGCATTTGAAATTATTACTTGGCCTGGATACCTTGCATATGTAGGAGATATGGGAGATTATGTTTTTAGTAGACTTAATGATATGTTTACTTTCTTCAGACAAGATAATATAAATCCTGATTATTGGTCAGAGAAAGTAACGGCTGAATCTATCTTTGGTGAAGGTATATGTTTATTTAGTGGAGAAGCATTTAAAGAAGCTGTTTTAGATGATGTAAGGTCACAACTTGATCTTGAAGAAAATGATAAAATACCAGATGATATTATGGAAGAAATTGAAGCACTTCCTCATATGGATAATGAAATTGAATGTGTAAGTGCTATGTGGAATTTTGAGTCAGATAAACTAAACTTTGATGATTTTTGGGAACATAATATTACTAGATATACTTGGTACTATATCTGGGCCTGTTATGCTATAAACTGGGCTATAGTACAATATGACAATACACAAAAGGAGTAAAAAATGAGTGTTGACTACTATGTAGGAACTGATGGACCAACTATTATTGTTGAAAATATAGAAGATCTTTTTAATGCATTAGATATATTATATACACAAGTCATAGATAATATAAGTAATGACTCACCATTACTAGCAATTCTTAAAGAAGCAATAGATGCAGTAGATGATGAAAGAGGCTAACAAGGTATGCCCGAGTGGTGGAACTGGTAGACACAAGGGACTTAAAATCCCTTGGTAGTAATACCGTGTCGGTTCAAATCCGACCTTGGGCATCAATTTATTAAAATTATAAAACTAAAAAACTAAAAGGAAGAAATATGGAACTTGGAACTTATATTACAACCAGAGGAAACGAAGCAATTAAAGAATTAAGAAAAGAAATTGGACCTGAAGCACTAATACAAACAGATAAAGCATATCAAACAACTATGAAAAATATAGAAAAAAACTATGAAAATATAAAAACAGCTATTATAGAAGCACTTCCATATCTACACCCAGAAGATATAATTACATTAAGAGACACATGCACAGTAACAAGACTTACTATAATTGGAAAGAAATATGATATGACTACAGAACAAATGAAAGATATATTAGATAAAAATGATACTGAAGGTAGAAAAAAACTTAATAAAATATTTATGGAAGTACATCTTCCAATAGAAGACTATTTTAAATACTTAGATTCTATTGAAACATATACACAAAATAATAATCCTTGGTCAGGTACACTTTCTATTCAAATTTTCCAATATATAAAAGATACATTTACAGATGCAATAGAAACAAAAGAATTAAATTTATTAATATCAGCGAGAAAAAAGATGATATATGAAGAATATATCTTATCCAAAGATGATACTAAAATATGGATATAGACATGACAAATACAATACAACCAGAGAATACAATAGAAGTAATGGCATATAAGCAACTAGGACTTTCTATAATATATAGAGCTGTAACTGACTATATAGAAACTACTAATGCTTCAAAAGTAAGAAGTAAAAACAGACATTGGGAAGCTGAACGCTTTCTATTTCCACAAAGTAAAAAACAAGAAAAATATACATTAAGTATATTAGAATTAGCAGGATTAACATTAGGTAGTTTTAAAAAGCTAACAAAGAAAACTTCTCAGAATGCTGGTATAGAAATGCCAAAAGGAGTAAGATTCAAATGGAAGTAACACCAGATAAAATCACTAAATACTTTGGTGATGCTAAAGTACAAGCTAGGCAAGTAGCAAAAGATTGCTGGAAATGCTACTTACTTCATAACAAAGAATCAAAAAAATATATAGGTTTTATTCTAGTAATAATGAATTTTAATACCCCCGAGTACTACCCATTTAAAGGTAATACTAGAACAAAAGCAATATCAGCAACAGAGATAAATCTATATACTAGCTTACGTGGTAGTATGAGAGCATTAACAATAGCATACTATCAAAAAGGAAAAATACCTTTTCATCCTAATTCAAATATAATTATTAAAGAAGATAAAGTAGTATTAAAAAATCAACGAAAAATAAAAAATAATAAGGAGGAAAAGACTAACTTAAAGAGAAGAAAAAAATAATAAAGGAGTAATATGAATAAGCTTAAATATTGGGTAACTAAGGAGGGAAAAGAACTAGATATTAAATTTATGAAAACTGATCATATCAAAAGATGTATAGCTATGCTAAAGAGAAGTGGATTTATTAGTGAATCAGAATGGATATTTTATGATAATTATTATGGATCAGACAATGATAATTATTGTTTTATGGATGTTTTGACTGCACAAAGACAGGCTTTAAATTGCACACCAAATAAAAAGATTGATATGCTTGAAAAAGAACTAGAAAGACGAAAAGAAGAAGGTATAAAATGAAAATTAAAGAAATTATTTAGCAACATAGAAGAGATTTTAGAGCAATATATGTTTGTGAACACTGTGGTAATGAATATGAAGACTATGGTTATGATGATGACAATTTCCATAAAGAGGTAATCCCAACAATGAAAGGTCCTAAATGTCAAAAAACAGCATCAAAGAATTATATACCTAGACAAACTAAATACTATGAATGGGAAGTAATTTAAAATAAAAGGAGAATAAAAATGGAAAAAGAAGAAGAGATTAAAAAGTTAATTACTACAGCTCAGATATACTTAGCAACAAGTAGTTTACTTAAAGAACTAAACTGTATGGGAGTTAGTCACCACTTAACAGAAAGTAAATTAAGAATTCAAATGGAAGGTGAAAATTTTATTAGACTATTTTCAAAAGGATATGATATAAAGAGAGTAGAAGATTATAGTGATATACCAATTGAACTTACATATGAATTTGAATCTGCTGTATTTTTTACTAATATTACATTTGATTTTGCTATGAAACATGATATTATCGAAATAAGAATCAATCCAAACAAGGTAGTACAGATAA
>Ga0307928_10001217_pt1 | contig 19529 bp, 40 predicted proteins | sample AceLakmetagen232_FD_201815 | JGI IMG/M metagenome (GOLD analysis project Ga0307928, IMG submission 201815) | Saline water microbial communities from Ace Lake, Antarctica - #232 | ecosystem: Environmental > Aquatic > Non-marine Saline and Alkaline > Saline | place: Antarctica: Ace Lake... | reverse complement strand
TTTATCTGTCATATTTCCCTCCGTTAACAAGATGTTTCCTTGATAAAAAGTTTTGCCCCACATTCCGGGCAAGTAATTTCTATATTCGCATTCGGATCTGGTTGGGCATATTTTAAATCTAAGTGTCCACCTTCCCGGTACTCGTCCGTGTCGAAGTAATTAAAATAATCCTCGCACTTCGGACATACAATATTTAATTCAACTGTCCAACATGCTTCGTCAATTACATATGTTTTACCCATATTCATCCCCCTATTGAGGCGCGGGAAATCGAATCCCGGTACCGGATTTATACCCGGTCGAACCATTCCGCCCCCGGTAAATTATTCCGACTCATCCATTTTAAACAGCCGTTCATACTCTGTTGTCAATGTATTTGTATTATTCAGCGGATGGTAATCGTCCCATTCTCCAATATCACGGGTTCCCATTTTCATCACCTGCGGGGATATACAGCGATTAGGATAGCGAACATTTTCGATTTGTTCCTTGATCTCTTCTGCCCCAAGTTCATCAAAATCAATTATCATTAATTCGACTTTGTAAACCTTCATCCTCTTCCTCCTCCCGGTATTAATTCCGGTTAATCTATTTTCTTATGTTTCGTATTTGATGCTCTAAAGCCCCTACAGCATCACTGTTGTAATCTCTATCATCAGGCCATGAGACAATAACGTCTTTTAAATACATTTTACTCGAAAGAGCGTTTATCAAATCATCTGTATCAAAATCCGATGCCTCTACTGTAATGTTCATAATTCCCCCTCACTTCCACCGCTTTAAAGATTGCCACCTGATTCCCCGGTGGCCCGGTACCGATCCGCGCATTGCGCACCACGTTTCACGATCCTCTATTTAACGTTAGAAAGGATCACGGTGCTGACGACTTAGCCATTAGTCGATAAAGTGCGACTCGAACGCACATCTTCAGCTTTGACACCGGCAGGAGTCGAACCTGCACCACGAAATCCTCATTGTCTTTGTCAGAACAACTTCCGCCACGGTGCCTCAGTTCCCGATTTTACCCTCGGTTAGGTGCCGGATTCCTGGTGTACACATCAAGTCGATCTATCCGGTCAAAGTCCATCATTATGATTCAAGGAAAAAGTACCGTTTCGACGGCATAATTATTGTTACCCACCCATGCAGGCGGGGTTATTTTACTCTTTCAAACCGCCGTGAATCGAGAGCGTATTCCATGAGTTCACCGTCCGCGTTTTTCACGAGAATTGAAAAGTTGTCCTCATCCAGTGCGTGCTGTGAGCCGGCTGATCCTTCCTTAATAGCCGGGAAAACACGGCAAACTTCACAAACCTGATCTTCTTCTGGAAGTTTAGCGTTTTTGTACCCGCCATCTTTCCACTTCACTTTGTCGCCAGGCTTTAGGTCTTCAATGTGATTAAACCCATCACGAAACGCCGCCAACTCCTTGCCCTTTATTAATTTCTTGTTTCCAAAATCTCCGCTTCCCGTCAATCTCAATAATTCCTCTAATCCCATAATTCACACTCCTCGCCTTTCGGCTTATTGATTATTAATAAAAATCCTGTGAAGCAGCCCGCCGGAAAACCTCTCCACAGGTAGGCTTAAAAAAGTATGCTCAAAGCTCATCGACCGGCGTGGATGCCAGTCCATACGGACAAGGCTATTAAAGTAATTTCTCCTGGTGACTGTCATACGATCAGCCGTACCCAGGTATTTATTTTTCATCTGTCAAAACCAATACAGCCTGGTGCATTAAATAATCGTATAAAGTAAAAGCCCGTTGTTTGTGTTCGTCGGCGAAATCTAATACATGGTCATACCCGTCGGCAGTTAACCACCGGACAATATACATGGCTTTTTCGGAAGGCTCTTCACCGTATGGAGTCGCATAGGAAACGTTGTAAATCTCAACTGAGGTTATTCTATTTTCCGGCTTCTCCGACAGATATTTTCTTATCACTTTCGGCAATGCAAAAAACATAAGCCAAACCATGAAAATAATAAGCAGGGTTATCGTGATATTCTCAGCCACTTCCCGGAAAGTCATTCGCCTAATCCATCTGATAATGTTTTTCATTTCTTCCTCCGATATGTTTTTGCTTTCGCAAGTTTCGCAGTTATATCATCAAGTACCTTTTTCAACTCTACCCTTTCCATTGGTTTTTCTTCTATCTGCTTTTGTTCAGGCGGCGCATCAAGTTCAAATCCACGATGATCTAAAACTTCTTTCCAGGCGTCCTCTAATTCCTTCACGGCTGGCGGTCTTTTATACATAGCACTAACCGCTTTTAAAATCTCTGCATGAAGGAGGCTTATCGCTCTCCCGTTTTTTCCGTCAAGCCATTTACAAACTGCTATTTTCTGAGTCGCATTATACGCGCCATAATAATCCTGGATCTGTTTGATAAACTGCTCAATAGTCAAAATGGTATATCCTCCAGGGCATTCTCTTCAGCGTCTTTTTCTTCTTTCCATTTGTCCGCCGCAGCTGATAAAACCCTGTCCCAAATTCCGGATGAATTAAGCGATGAAGGCAGAAACGGATGACCTTTAAAAAACTTGTCAGTATTTCGCAGGTGAATAAATACTCGAATCATTCCTTCAAGGAAAGTGCCAGGGTCTTCAGGTGTTCTGTCAGTAGCCTTTTTTATCAGACCGTTAATCGCCTTCCCCTCTCTCCCGTAGTTGGTAAATCGTTCCTGAGGTTGCTCTTTTTCAAACCGTGTTTTAATAATGTTATAAAGTGTTGTATCAACAGGCGGCTTGGCCGCCGTCTTTTTCTTATCTTTCTTTTTAGTTGTTGGTGAAGATAGAGATGAAGATGGAGATGAAGATGAAGAGCATCCCTTCAGTATATCCGCTGGCATATCCGGGGGGATATCCGACGGCAGGCTTTCAGTATCTTTATTCCATCTTTTATTGGCGTTCTCGCTGGCACTTTTCCTTCTGTTCGTTGCCTTATCAAGTTCCTCATCAGCTCGTTTATGGGTGTATTTGTTTCCGGATAGTTTGAAATACCGTGATAATAAATACTTAATCCCGTCCATCTCCGCGGCTGTATATTTTGTTACTTTTCTGATCCGGTCAATATCATTTATCATCTTTCCGTCCAGGTTCCAATAGTAGAATAGTATCCGCATATAAGCCCCGAATTCTTTGTCATCCAAGTCTTGAGTGTCTTTCAATAGATCACCAATATAAATAGGCATCCAGATATCTACCTTCATGTGTTTTTCTTTTCTTTCCTTGGCTTGTCAAAGTGTGCTGACTTACACCGGGGACACTGCCTAACCTCATATATATCGATACGCGGTTTCCAGACATATCCACACCGTAAGCACTGAATCATTTCTACCTCTACAATAACCTTTTTCATATTCATACTCCTTGGATAGTATCATATAGATATTACTTAGTCAAGTAACATTATTAGCATTAAAAGATAAAATGTCTTTTATTTCTTGTTCGTTTGATAACTTATTATCAAATATAACTCTGCCGTCTTCAAACCCTGTATTTTCAAATCTGATACAATGGAAACCATGGTATAAATAGTCTTCTGCCAATCCCTTTTTTAAGGCATCATCTATCAATTCAAATAGTTTCCTTTGCCAAGTTTTCATTTTTGCTTTTCTTGTTTTTATTTCAATTAACATCATGTCTTTTGTCTTATAATTATACATAATAAAATCTAAATCAGAAACCATAAAACCTGTTGAACTGTCCGGTAAATTCTTTTTTACCCATCCACTGAAAGTTAAATCCCTTATACCAGTAACTTCCGACCGTGTCATTTTATTTCTGCCCCGATTGCAGTCCTTTCCATTTCATGTGCTACTTTCAAAGTCGTTCCACTTCCTGCAAATGGGTCAACCACAGTATTACCTGGTTCGCTGAATATCTCGATAAGTTGTGCTATACCTGTTTCACTCTGCTGCCACTCATGTCCGAACTTTTCCATAGCTTCAGATATGACTACATCATAAGCTGAAAACCTCATTTTCTTTTTACCGTTAGAAAATATAAGTACCGGTTTCCATCCGCACATTATATTAACGCCGTTCACAAGTTGTTTTTTACCGACATGAGAAAGACAGAAGGTCCAGACATAAGTCAGATGTTCAGATAATCTTTCTATAACTTCTGGTAAATGGTATTGACCTGAATAGGTAACAAGAAACCCGTCTTTTTTCATGTGTTCTTTTGCATATAAAGCTAAGTCAGAAAAGCATTGAATATATTCATAAGGATAAGGTGGATCTGTTATTATTGTATCGATACCATATACATCGGACAACACATCTTTAAAGTCACCATGCCGGAAGTCAATATCTTTTAATTTTTCTTCCCGGTTTAGTTTTTCTTCTCCAATGCGGTCCGCTTTTTTCAATTCCTTTTCTACTTTCAACATCATAGTTTCTGTTAGTTCTTTTTGAGCTTGTTGAGTTTCAATAATAATTTCTTCAAACTTCGGTTCTGGAATATTCGCTATGCTCTGCCATCGGGAAGATTCTTTTTTTTGTATTCCGTATTCTTTTAAAGGTGACATCGTGTCACCTTTTTTAGGTCTTCCCCTCATTTCAGATTCTTTAAGAATTTCGCCTGCTCTGCGCTCTGCACGTAGTTTTATTTCTGCAAGGCTATTTTGCATTTCTAAACCTTCGCCTATCTGTTTAGCGTATGCTCTCATAGCTTCAGCTTTATCTTTTATGTGTATGACTTCATCAACTGTTTCACACGCCGCTATTGCAGTTTTTGCTTGGTTCCATTTTATTAATTCCATTCAGACTCCAAATAAAAAACCTTTCAGGGTTCCCGGTGATGAACCGGAGCGGCCAAAGATAACCGCATAAAACCCTGAAAGGCTTCTATCTTTGTACACCACCTAACAGCAATGTGCAAGGGCCATCACCCCCCTGACTAAGCCTGTAAAGTGTATCATATATTTGCTTATCGGTCAACTTGTTCCTTGTCATAATCGCTTGCAAAATCGCAATGTTCAGAGCACAGATATACTTTCTCCCCTGCCCGTGCCCGGACAAATGCCGCCGGTTTACCGCACTCGTGGATGTTACCTTTACTGCCGAGTAGGAATTGACAAGCGTGAGGTTCCCTATTTTTCAGCCGGTAAATCACCTTTTCACCTTCGTCAACAGTACATCACCATTCGGCATTTTATACTCATACAGCTCATCACCCTGTTGAAATTCTAACAGTGAACCGAGTGAAACCCTGGCCCCGCCGTTGCCGATACGCTGCACAATATACGGCTTGTTTTTAATCAGTTGTCCTCTAAATTCTTCCATCGTTTATACTCCCTATCTCATCAAGTTTTGCTTTTATTGCTTCGGGATTTTTCCCGATATTAAAATAATCATTATGTGCAGGGATCTCACAAACCGGCCTCATATTTAAGGGATGATATATAATTTCTTTCCCGTATTTTTTCAGGTTAGGTTTTGACTTGGCGATACAGTGCGCAAGGTATACAGGGGATTTTGTACAGCCTGGATACTGGCAGACATATCCACATTCAGCAAACATCCTCAGTTTTAATTCTCTGAAATCGAAGGCTTCACGGTCTGTCATGGATGGTCCCTATTATTTTGCACTTAGCCCAGTCAGGGCTTGCGCTGAATCCACCGTCTCCAGTCATCAGCATAAACGTAGCAGCACGATAAACTACAGGCGCAATCCATCCGGCTTCATCGGTCAACAACTTATCGCCTTCGCAAATCTCGTTACCGGCTTTGTCATTTTCACCTATATACAATTCACGAATAGCCGTTTTATTATTATACCCTGCAAATAATTTACAGTCATTAAAATCCCATTCCCCAAGCGGCGGTGGGTATCTGTATTCTTTTCCTGTCCATACTCTTATTTTCATTTATTCCATAACTTCCCCTATTTTGATAACTCTTCAATCCTTTTTTTAAGCTGTTCTCTTTCCTTAACCAGGTCATGGATGACTCCGGCATATCTCAACAATTCTTTGTTCAGGTCGTTTACTTTTACAGCCATTTCATCTATTTGTTGAGTAGCCTTTTCAAGTTCCTTTATCATTTCAGCATAGCGGAATTTCATATATTAGCCTTATTAATTACAGATTTAAGCTCAAGACATAACTCATGTCTTTCTTTTTTTGCATAACTATGTAACAAAGTCCAACCCTTTATTGTTTTTACCGCTTCCAGCAATACTGGAATATGTGATTTACAGCCTTCAAAATAACCATTATCATACCCGTTATAAAATGCTTTTTGAATTGGCGTTGCCATTTTGTACTGTTCGCTTTCTTTCATTACCGGGTCGCAATTTTCGCAAAGAATAGTACCTGAAAAATCATCCGGCATATCAAATACACGTCCGCATTTACAACACGTTATCTTTTTCATTTTTTCTCTCCATAATTAAAATCCTTTTGAGTCCCGTATTTTTTGTGTACTATCCTTTTCATGTCTCGCATTGCCAGGGCTTCAGCAACCGGCCTGCTCATTTCAGCATCGTATTCATATTTGCCAGCAAGTTCGTCAAATATTTCTTGCTCTTCTTCAGTCCTGATTTTCATCTTTTATAATACCGCCCTCGACATTTATAAGATAATATGTTTCTCCTATTTTTGCTCTATAAACAAGACAACTGTATGAACGAAAAACTTCTACTTTATTTGGTTTTTGTTCATTTTTTGCATAATCATATGCGTTAATATCTGATTCCGATTTGCAAGACAATAAACACGCTATGACAATTACAAATACACCTATTACCTTTTTCATGATATCTACTCCTTATTATTTGAGTTCCATTCCATACCGGATATAATTTCTTCAACCTTGGCATCCGTGCAACCGAAAATACTGATAATCAATAACAGCATATCGATGCATTTCATCCGTTGTTTCTTTGAGTATTGCGTCCACGATTTCAAAACACCTTTCACCCGGCCTTTCGTGCCTGAATTAAAATCGTCAATAACATAACCGGGAATATCATTCATCGATTTTACCTTCACCATTTCAAACTTGTCATTGACATATTGATAATGGGTAAAACCTTCGCCATATCGATACTTAAAAAAATCTTTGAAAGCCCATTGGTCCGGAGTTGACAGGTCGTAAATAATCCCGTCGTCTTCTTTCTTAAATGTGTTTGTCTTAAACATCCAAAACCAGAAAGCATTAATCAGAGAATGGAAAGCCTTGTTTTGTTGAGAAGATCCTAAAACGGCATCTTCTAATAAATAAGACTTCCCAATTTCAGGCTTGTCTTTGGATATAACTTGATACTGTTCAGCTTCAAGGATTAGGATTTTCATTCGTCTGTATTATCCTTCGGGCAAGTCTCAGAATTAGGTAAGCAACAATCACCTATTTCATAATTATACCACGGGCAATTAAAGCAGCTTGTCACTTTTTCAGATAGATCCCTGTTATCGTTAAAAGGATGCAAGCGATCATAAGAAAAGCTATTGTCAGGCATCTAATACACTCCTTCATCAGAATAGCCCCGGATCTTCAAGGGATTCTTTCGGCTCCGGTTCTTTGGTTTCTTCCTGCGGTGTCTCTTCCTGTTCAACTATTTTCCCGACCAATTTTTCAGCTTTCTTTTTAAAGTCAGGTTTCACAGGCTCAACTTTTTCAGGAATAGATTCAATCACTTCCGGTATTGTCGGCTCGGCCTGTTCAATTTTTTCCGGTTCAGCTTCGGGGATAGGCTCGGTAGTAAATTCAGGAAGTTTTTTCAATAACTGTTCAGGCTGCCCCGCCGGTTGGATTTCTTCAGGCTTATACTGCCTTCGCTCGCTCGGTCGTTCAATGGATTTCGGTGCGTACTTTAAGACCATAAGCAACACGGTTTTTTTTGCCATCGCAAGCCAGTTGGTATTCCATGCCGAATCTTTTCGGGCTGTCCCTTTAGCAAACTTTTCTTTATGCTCTTCAATCTCAGCAACGGATTTCACAACATAATCAAAGCCGCCATTCTTTAACTTATACCCGGCCCATACACCGATGACATTGCCGCGTTCACCTTCCAGGGGCGGGCGGTGTTTTAGAAATGCAACGGGAATACCATAATGATAATCGAAGTCGTCATTCTGCCGGATCTCACGGGAAGTAACTATTTCATACAACTCGGTCCGGTATGCAAGGTCAAGTTCCCCTTGATACATTGTCTGAAAAGTCGCTACTCCTTTGTAAGGAATAATACAAGCCTTCTCTCCGTCAGGCTCAAGACCTTTTGACGCTGCTTCCCGTACCGCCATTGTCAAGGAAGCCGGGGAACAGTTCAACAGATCCGGCGTGTTGTAAATGGCCTGTAATGTCATGCGGGCAAACCGTAGGAAGTCGGTTCCTGCAGGAAGTACCGATTCAATACCTTTCTGATTTTTCGTCAACCACCCCGCTATGGTCTGATTATCATCTTTCCGTTTTTCGTCTGCGTCTGATCCGTCAGTTTTCATTTGTCCCTCCAAAAATAGATAAGGAATTATACCCTTTATTTAGTAAAAAGTAAACCCCTATTATTACGAATTAATATATTCTTAGCGTTCCCCGCTTATCGACTTTTACTTTCCGACCGCCAGCACTTTTACCGATAGTGACATTTCCAAGCTGGTTTTTAATATCGACAGTAAGCCGGGATTTCTCAGCATCCAGGGTTTTTAAGTTTGCCTTAACTTTTACCAGCCTTTCTATTTCGGTATCACAGGACAGGTCTACAGTCCCTTCCTCTCTCCGGGTATCTAACCATTTATAATCTGCTTCGTTTATCGCTGCAGGGGCAATATTCTTTAAATAGTTTTCGTGCCAGAATCTTGACTCCTCGGCAATCATCAAATCAATGAACCGCTGATTTCTTGGGACTAATCGAAGTACCGGATTCTTTCCAATCAGCGCACAGACGACAGCTATGTTTTTATCCATCACAGCCATGTAATGTTGGACCTGACAATACGCTCTGTCAGATACCTGATTATCAGACCATTCAGATGCCAGGCTTGTAACCGTTGTTTTAATTTCAACTATTCCGTGATATTTCGGCGTTGTAAAAAGCCCGTCAATATTGGCAAACATCGGATAGTCGGTCTGATTTGACTGCATCATTATTTTATAAGGCATGGTTGTTATTTCTTCATCGGCGATTTGATTACGCCAATATCGGGGAGTGTTTTCAAGTAGGAAGTTTTCCATATACCGACCGACCCTCATGGATTCATTATCTTCTATTGGCGGCAGTCTCCCGGTTTTATGTAGCCAAACATTCAGTGGGCTGGAATATTTATTCAGACACATTATCCCGGAAGCGTCTGTACCTCCAATCCCCTTTTTCCTTTCTTCCAACCATTCCGCTTCTGATACTTTTTCAAGGTCACAGATTATTTTATACGGCATCGGTTTCTATTGCTTCATAATATTGACAATGGCCTTTAGCGTTTAGATTACGATAATCTATCAATCTTGTTCTCGATTCAAAATATTTCCCCGATATTGGATTAAATTTCGTTTTACTCTTAAAACATACTTTATGCTGACAATGCCCATCGGAAAGGAAACATTTATACCCTTGCAACCATTTGCACTTTTCACACGCATGTAACATTTCATAACCCCCTATAAAATATTATATTCTGATTCCAAGCTCTTCCAATGTTACCCTTGCCTGGCTGTACGGATTCATGGAAGAAGCGAAATCCCGAATTTCTCCGGCATGCTCTTCAGCGAAATCATAACCGTACTGGCCGGTATAAAATTCCTTCAGATCCATAGTCCTATCGTCAAGGATCGATTCACGTAAATCAAGATTTAGTCTGTTTTCCATCGATTTCCTCCAACACCATTATATCATATACTACTTGATCTATAAACCCGTGAAGGTACCGCAACATATTAGGCTGAATCATACCGATATACTTTTCGTTGTTTTCTTTTATCTCATATCCTGGGGTCAACGGCTGCCCGAGATATACCATCATCCCCTTTGCCCCGGAAGTAAACCGTATCCGATTAACGGCTTTACCGCCACGAAATAAAGGTACTGAAATACTCTGTGCTAATTTTGTTCTCATTTTCTTAACTCCTGTGGTCTTACTGCTGCAATGGGAAAAGTACAGCGTGGATTCAACATTCCATATTTAGGGAATAGTTTATACCCTGAAATAGTTTTTTGCCTCTGATCGATAGCGGTTGCATCGTAGACAATACCGGCATGAAGGAAAACAAGATTTTGAATATTCATGTTTTGTCCTCTATTATTCGTTCGATTGAAAAAGACGGCAAAGCAAACTCAGATTTATTTTCTATGAAAGGATATGCTTTACATTTATTATCTGTACCGTTTTGAATGCGTCCTGCCAAGAAACTCATATTAGATTTACCTTTGTCATACTTTAAAATGAATATAACTTCAGGATCTTTCTTTAACCGGATAAGCTCAAAACCATTTTCTTCAACAACCTCTGTTTCCGGAAGTGCTTTCATCGCCTTTAGTGTGCGGATTTTTACTTTCATTCCCTTCTCCTATTGCGGGCCATTCGGATTCCCGCGCGTGGTTTAATGCCGGTTTCCCGGCACCTATATGTTAATATCCTTGCCCTTCAGGTAGGATTTCTACCAGTTCATACCTATCACCATTCGGACAGGCTTTCTCAGCTAATGCGTGACTGGTATGTTTTGACGCAATATTGCCGGTCATACGATCTTTAACCATCCAGGTGTAAGATTGTTTACTTGGATTCTTATCATTATTTTCTTTATTCATCATGTTCTCCTTATTATTTCGCTACAGAATAACCGGCACGTTCAAGACGTGTAAAGTCGGCAGGTGTAACAGCCCAGTACTTATCGTCGTCGCCTAAAATAATCCACTGTGAAAAATTAAAAGCGAACTGCCTGGAGGTAAACTTGAAAATGGTATTTTTTGTTATTGTCATATTCATGTTCTCCTTATCATTAATCATATTAACAGTATAAACCCTAACACGGTTATATGTCAACCCCAGATAGTAAAATAAGTAAGGTATTTGCAAAGTTTATTTATTAGATGTATTGGAGATTTACCCGCTTGTATATCTTCTAAGGATTGCTATTCCAACTAATCTGGCTTTGGAATACGCATATCCGTAGCAATATTATATTTTGGCATATATTTTTTAATATACACCATTTCTTTATACTCTCTTTCTTGTTTATTTTTAATATTAATATAATACACATCTACAAACTCTTTTTTGTCTTCCTTTAGATGAGTTACAATTCTATGTGATATATCTTTAGATTGCCCCACATAAACAACCTCACCGTCAAACACAAGAAAATAAACACCCCCAATTATCTCTTCAAACTTTTTTAATCCTTTATGGGTTTTTAATTTCATTATCTTCCTGCGTCTCTTTGACTATTTTAATAATGATTGGTTTGAACTCTTTCATAAAACTTTCATTCTTTATGGCTTGAGCACGTCTATCATGTCCCTCTTTTCTATTTACCCATTCTTCAAACGCAATAAGGCCGAAAATATGCCTTGCTTTTTCTGACTTCATATACGGTATTGCTCTGTCCATTAACTCTGTATCGATATCGAATTGCATTCTGTATGACATAACCCTTCCCTCCTATTTAGAATACTGTCCGGTACTGTCCGGTAAGTATAGCACAGAATAGAAAGCAAGTCAACGATTACACGTAAAAATCTGTGAGTCATTTCAGAAGTGCAAAGGTTATTCCTACTATAGCAGCCCCGGTCATTACGCTAAATCCTGACCGCCAGGCTTTTCTTTTTTTAACTTCTTTATCAAGTTCCGTTTGTATTTTTAAAAGCTCGGCATCATACCAGGCTGCAAGCTCGTCTTTCTCTTTCTGCATAACCGCCTCAATCGTCGCGGCTGCCGTCCTCCCAGCTTCTTCCGTTGCTGTCTGCATCTCCGTTTCGTACATCGTTATCAGGTTTTGAATCGCTGTAATTACTAAAGATCCCGGATATAATGTCTCTGGCTTTATTGCGGATGTTACCTCGTTTAAGGTCGGCGGTTCTGCCGATATCGTCAACAACGGAATCGATAATATTAGTATGGTCAACAACAGTTTCCGGCTTCTCTTCATCGGGTTTCTCCTTTCTTGTTTTCAGTCCTTGAGTTACAAGCCAGCCTAATAATATTATAACCCCTGTTATCAGACCAGCAAGATATTCTACCAGATTGTCCATATTATTTCCCTATCAGATCAGCCTGAAAGTATTTGCTTTTAATCCAGTCAGTCCATACATTCCCGCCGACATAGGCAAAGCATACGGTTACAACCATCCCGCCGAAAAAGATAAGGACCCCGGCAGTTATCGCCGCAGTACAATAAGCCACAGCGGTGAAAAAGATAGAGGACAGAATAAGCAGGGCAATCAGGCAAGCATAAAACTTTCTACCAAATGTCATTTTCATAACACTCTCCTTAAATGGTTCGGCCATATATCTGCCGGGTTCGGTCGCTGTTCCCATTTCAGATAATCCCTATGGGTATGAAGTTCAAGATGTAAGTGCGGGCCGGTCGTATATCCGGCATCCCCGGTATAGCCGAGTACCTGGCCTTCCTTCACTTCCACCGGCGTATTATGAGAAGCCATTGAAAACGTCCATTGATCTTCTTTCTCAACTACCCTATAATTCTCGAACACCTCAACAGGATAATCCCTTATAAGATTATCTGCCTGGATATGACAGTGCACATATGTTAAGCCGGAATACCCCTGCAGGATAATCAGTCCGCCGAAGGTCTCATAGAAATAATTCGAGAATGAAAACCATTTTCCATCTTGCCAATGAAGATCATTTCCCCTGTCGGCGTTCCGCAGAATAACAGCTATGTAAACTACCCCGGCTTCCTCTGCATAAATCGAGGTATTCACCGGACAGGCAAGATCCACAGCCCCGTGAATATGAGTTTTAACCTTTGCCGTTATCGGTCGCATTTCAAAATAATCTGAAGTCATAACCGCCGGCACATCTTGAATAGGAAACATTTCTCAACCTCCAAATAGTTTAGTACATACTGACGTTATCATCGCAATAATAAACGCGGAAACAATAAGCCACATCATGCGGTCAATTTTCGTTTCAAGTTTTGATAAACTTTTATTTATTGTATCGTGCTCTCGAAGATTATTTTCTTCCACCTTAATCAAGGATTTTTTAGTGCCTTCTATCGCAGTCCCGAAGCCGTTGAATATTCGCTGTTTTATTATGCTGACATCCTTCTGCATCTCTTTTTGCTGTTTCTCAAATATTTCAAGTTTAGCTTTACAAACATCCGTTGATCTTCGTTCTTTGCTTTCACTCACGTAGCACCGCCTTTTATATTCCTACATAGTACCCTTTGATATTCAGATATAATTTTCCAACTGCGGGATCATATTGATTTTTATACTCTATTAATCCATTTGAATCACAGTTAATAATTATTTCCCCCCAATCTTCCCGCACTATTCCCGCGTCCAAATTGTAATATACATCACGACATACTGTGAGCTGATCGGCATCGGTAACAGTACTCCCGTTTTTCCTAAGTACCCACACACTACGATCATCCGTCCCGTCACCTGTCCAACTAACTACATATTTTAAAAGTAAAGATGTAACCCCGCTTGCAACATAAGACGAAAAGTCAACATCTGTAAACGCTACTTCTTCGCCTCCACTTAAAACCCATCCTGTAGGTCTATCAGCTTCAGGAATTTCGACATATAAATTCTTGCCAATTAATAAGTTTAATGCCGCCGCGACTGTATTATATTCCGAGGCTTTTACTTTATTTCCAGCAACCACCGTTCCAACTGTCGTGTATAAACTCATTTGGTATACTCCTCATGTGAGCCGAAGGAATCAATTTCAATGTGAAAATCAAATTCCATTAATCCGGCATCGCCGACATAATCATCTGTACCACCCGCCCCGGCTGTATCCCTGAATAACCGACAGAGTAACATCGAAGACATCCCCTGGCCCGTTCCGTCAATCTCTGACAGCTCGGTTATATAATGCTTATCTGCCACAAGGGTTTCATCAAGCCGGGTTACATCACCGTATATTATCGGGGTTGTAGTTGCTACCCCGGCAATATCTATCCAGACGTATTCAAGACCCCAGCAGACATTTGTTCCGGCCCCGCCAGCGTCCTGCGGTAGCCAGTGAACATGAGGGATAAGGTTAGATTCCAGTTTCCATTCATGAGGGATCTGTGCAGTGAAGTAAACTTCCTCTTCTGTGCCGTCATCAAATAGATAAATGAACACACCCTGAGAAGCAATCCCGTTATCAAACACCTTTGCAAAATCAGGATCTTTAGTCCCCTGTAATTTTACCGATGTTATAGGCACCCTCAAATCATCCCAGCCAACATATACATAATCACGTAATATATTTATAGCAGTTTTGACAGTATTATATTCACTTGCCTTAATAAGGTTTTGCGCTGTCACTGTTCCTACTGTCGGATATAATGCTTCACCCATTGCCCCACCCACTCAAGAATTCGCTGTCATCATCTGCCGGACTGATCGCATCCTCATCCTGCCAATATCCAAAATGCTCTGAAGCATATTCTTTCTGTGCATCCGTCCAGGCTGCCGACCAGGTACCGGCATCCCCGCCCCCCAAGGAAGTCGGAAAGGTTATACTATCTGCGCAATACCATGAATCAATCCCGATATAATTAACTATACGGCATTGAATGGAAATTGTAAAATCATCCAGACCATAACTCTTCCCGATTATTTCAGCTTTAATCCATCCAAGCATTTTCTTATTAACACGCATGATCGGAAGATAAAGCATATCACCGATTTCCCGGCTTATGGTTGTCAGGTTCGTTATAATTGGAAAGTGTTTTTTAACTGTTGACGATAATCCAAGCATAGCGGTTGCAAATGCCTGTGCCTCTGCCTCTGTCGGTAACATGGTTTCAATCGTCTTTTCCCGGTAGACCCTGTATTTATTATAGACCGTTGTTTCTTCTGAGCTGTCCCGAAGATAAGTGTACGTTGTCCCCGAAGTAGCATAAACCGGAGCGTATCCAATCCTGATAGAGGAGAGCACTTCTGAAGGATCGTATTCAATCCCTATCCGATTCATCAAATCTTCTTCATAAAGTTTCTGGTCCATCGACCGTGTGGAGTCATAAATCCGGCATGTATAAAGCCCGTTATCCTGTACGATAAAATATGCGAGAGCTGTCCCGGCTATCCCTTCAATGATATCTATAACGGAAGTATTAGAATAATTACAAGTAACATTCGGGCTTGCCGCTTCTGCCGCCGCCCATTCGGTCAAGTTAAAATTGCCGCTGTCATAACTCAACCCGTATTCATCGGTTAATAGTCCCCGGATAGATACAACGGCATTTGCCGCGGTTGCGACATAATCAATAACCTTTGTCAATTTCTTCCTGGTATCCATTATTGAGACAGACATATTTTCCTGTCCAATGGAAAGCCGTTCTATATAGCCTTCAAAGATTGTTGTAAAGTCTGAATACTCATCATCATTAAAGCCGAGTTTTAACCGTGCTTTCTGTCCATAAATATCTGCCGATTCTGCAAAGGTATCATATTCACCATCGGAATTCAGGATGGTAGCAGATCCACCTTCAAAGGATATCTTCCCGAAGAAAAGCGGATCCCGTGATTTCTCTATACTCGGCACATCGACGAGACGGCCTTCATAGTAGTAGTCGTCAATTTCCTGACCCTTCCGCGTAAAGCCTGAAATTATCCCAAGTGTCATTGTATGGATTTGTGGTTCATCACCGTTCGTCAGGTGTACATATAAATCCCGGTTATCACTGTCAAAATAGAAAGAATGGTCATCTGATACACAACCGGCGGTAGTCCCTTTCTGTGTTAGCTCTGCCCTGTCTTCCTGAACACTCCCGATCCTTGCCCCTGATATGACCGTTGCCCCGGTCAAATATGCAACCGGAATTACCGGATCAGTTGTGTACAAATTTGATATATTCATCATCCACACGCCGGGCCGGTAGTTCACAAAAAAATCATGGTCATTTCCAATGTCTATTTCAAGGAGTAGTATTTTTTCAGATACTGCCGCGTCACTCATTATATTATTCCTGCTAACCTCATTGTAGAATTGTATGAATGATAATATAAAACCGTGTATGAATCCCGGTAGAGAAGCAAGTAATCAAGATTTCCGTAAGATCTGCATGGGCAATCATAAAAGACATCTTCACATTTAACGATTGCATGGTAAGAATTTACTTTGCCTTCTGTTTTGAGTTGGACAATACACATTTCAGACTTTATCCCGGTATTCTTGTATATCAAATACATTAAAAGAATAGCCTGATCTTCACAATCTCCTGTCAATAGTTCCATGGTTTCATCGGGCGTTTGCCAATATTCTGATTCGTCAGCTTTCGAGGTAATATTCAGGCTTACCCATTTAAACGTGTCTTCTATGGAATCGATTTCAGGTATACAAAAAGCATAATCAAAAGAACAAGAAGTAACAAATATTAAAAGAAATAAGAAAATCAGCTTTTTCATTCTATGCGCTCCTTTATGCTGTGTGCAGTATTGTGACCGCACCCCGGCTTAAAGCGGTTGAATCGAAATTCGCTTCGTCAAAATACCCGTCTTCATCCCTTTGCAATACTACGGCTGTAGGCCCTATTAATACATATTGATTAATAGCTTCTGTTGATACAACCCCGAAAGAAGCAAAATCATATGATGCCTGTTGATCGTCCCGTATTATGATAACATTAATACTTTTGATTTTTTTAAAATCTGATATTCCATGTGTAACCGATACAGTCCCACTCGTCGACATATCCCATACACCGATTGATATAAACTCGGTTTTCAAAAATGTTCCAGATATCCCTGTTTTCTCAAATCCTAAACCGCTATAAAAATGAATCTGATTATCAAGGTAGTATTTATTATAATATTCCGCTGTTGCTGCTTTATAAACTCCTGCTATCACCCTGACCTGTGATCCCGCTGAATGATACCAACCATTATAGTCTTCCCGCCATACCGGAACGTTGTCCGTATAGGTTGCGGCCAATGCTGTCCCGCTTGCTGTCAGCTCAACATATGTATTCGATCCGGTTGCAATCGCGTTCCAGCTTGCGGTGCTTATTCCTGTATCTGTTGAGTAAAGATAAAGAGTTCCGCCGATCTCAATTACTGAACCGGCTATAATCGTTGGCGCGGAAGTCGTCAACATGCCTGACATGGATAAACCAAAATACCCTTTTCTCTGTTTCTCTATTGCCGTCGCTATTACTGATACTACTGAACTTGCCATTATTTACACTCCCTGAAATTCATTTGATACTTCCAATTATCACCCCGTAAATGGGTGAAGGTTACTTCATCCCGTATCGTACAGTACAATGGTTCTATTACTCCATAGGTCGTATCGTAGTGGATCATTATTACCGGAGTATGAAGGCCCGCCGATTCATACATGGTCTGGACAGCTGATTTTACCGATGCCACACAAAACGGGATTAGAAACTCATATTCTTTCTGTTGTACTCCCTCACTTGCATAATGCTGCCCGCCGACTGATTCAGACCTGATATCATTACGTGTAAGGTTTTCCGGGAAAACAGGCTCTGCACTTGGGTCATGCTGTACATACCCGCCGATAAAAATAATACCGGCTTCAAAGGCTCCAACCGTTGTGTCGGTCAAAACAAGCCGCCAATATCTGTATGATTTTGTGGAACCAAAAAACAGGACCATAGGCCCGCTTACTCTTGTCGTCACCGTTGACTCATAACCCGGAGATCCCCAGGAGTCAGATACAGCACCCTGAATAACCGCAGTTCCTACCGTTGACAGGTTATGCCCTACCAATCCAACCACCGTACAATCCGCGGTTGCCGGAAGTGAGAAAACAATATTGACCGTACTTGCTAACAGTGATTTGTAGTATTTACTTATCCGGGTATCAAGCAGATGCGATGCCGGAAAGTTAGCATGTTCAGACGAGGCTACAATATTGCCACTTGAGCAATCCATAACCCCGTTATCGTATAGCGTTCTCATACCACCGCCCCCGCTGAAATCAGTATTTTCTTGTCTTTGGTTGCCTCTGTGATATCGTCGTATAAAACTTTGCTACCCATTTGAAAAGTCAAGTGTATCATTTTAGATTCAGTCGCTGAGTTATCGGGTAAAGATTTCATTTGATCTACAATAGCGGTTGCCAATGAACCGATATAAGCCGGAGTATTCGGAATGGCATATTCTGATACCCCCGCTTCACCGCCTATAAAGGGTTCGTCAAAAAGTCCACCTTCAGCAGCAAATGAAGGTGCTTGCTGTGCGAGAATAAAACCGACTTGGGCCGCGGTAAAAGATCCTACTGTTATTGCCGCAGCCGCGCCAAGTGCAGGACCGATAACAGGAATACCAACTAATGCATTGTACGCTCCAACCGCCGCCTGTGCCCCTGTAATTCCCGTTTCTATCGCAGACATTGCTTTCGTAATATTAAACTGTTTTAATTGCATCGCCTCATATTCATCCGTACCTTCTTCCAAGGCAGATAATTGATAATCAAAATAGGCATCTGCAAAGCCGGTCATGGAGTCGTATACAGCTCCAACGCCAAGGGCTAAACCATCATAATTTTCTTTAATAGTATCGATCAAAGTTGTATTAGATTCAACCGCCGCCGTCGCGTTTGCTTCCCGCCCTGTTGCCACGGCCTTATAATAATCTTCTGCCGCCAAACCCATTCTTTCGTATTTTGCTAACTCATCCGCAAGAATTAAATCATTCGACATGTCAACGACTTCGACTTCTTCTTCAATCTTTGATATTAAAGTATCCCGTTGTTCAACCAAGTCATTTATTAATAACTGCACACCCTCATAAACCTTCCCCGTTTCCTGTAAGGCAATTTTGAGTTTAGCGTTTTCATCAATTTCTATTTGTAAAGCCTCTATAGCTTTTTCATCGTCGGTCAATGCCGACTGTCTTCTTTCCTCTATTATGTTCGCGAGTTCAATAAATGCCGCGTCACTTGCCGCCCTGTCAGCGGCTATTTTCGTCTGTATTTCAGCGCCCTGTTTATCTTGTCCTGCTGATCTTAATTCCGCTATTCTTAACTGATTAACAGCTTCCAATTCTGCTTTTAATAATTCAATGGCTTCAAGATTTGCCTTTTTCTTTTCTTCCAGATTAATAATATTGTCTGACAAAGTACCGTTATACATCGCCTGAAGATTATTCAAGCTGTCAAGTTTCGAGGTAAGACCGACAATCTTATCCTGAGTGTCTGCCGTTCCGTTTTGTAATCTGTCGAGTGTTTCTTTAAATTGCCGGGTTTCATTTAATGCGGTTGCAACCCGTGTTGCATAGTTTGTCATTATCTTTACGAAAGGAGTTATGCCCTCAACAACCAATGCCCCAAACCCTTCTTTCACATCGCCGACAACATTCTGATATTGCTTTAAAGCACCTGTCCCGGTTGATGCAAGTTCCTGTGCCATCCCGCCGAATTTCGCTGTCATAGC